>Ga0114933_10005926_pt1 | contig 10979 bp, 9 predicted proteins | sample 4SBtaG_FD_89691 | JGI IMG/M metagenome (GOLD analysis project Ga0114933, IMG submission 89691) | Deep subsurface microbial communities from Kolumbo volcano to uncover new lineages of life (NeLLi) - 4SBTROV12_W25 metaG | ecosystem: Environmental > Aquatic > Marine > Volcanic | place: Kolumbo... | reverse complement strand
TGGTTCGAAAATACCCTGGCATTCATATAACTATCCCAACAGTCGACAGCGTAGAACATCTGCTACGAGCGGAAACTGAAGAATGGGAAATTCCAGTTTCAATTATTACCGATCCAAATATGAGACTTAATGCGTTTGCAGCTAGTTGTGTCGCACTAGCTGCGTCCGGGACTGTTACTTTGGAGTTAGCATTGGCAAAGGTTCCAAGCGTTATTGCGTATAAAGTTAATCCGTTATCCGCAGTTTTTGGCTACTTTCTAGTAAATAAGAATGCGGTTGTACTGCCAAATCAATTAATGGGGGAGAAGATATTCCCGCTTTACCTACAATGGGAATGTACGCCAGCTAAGCTATTCAAAGCCATTAGTCTAAAAATTGATTCCCCCACCGACAATTTAGCTGGGTTGAGTAGCAAAATCAGGGATAAATTGCGTGCTAGTGAAAAACCTTCAGAGAGACTAGCTGCTCAAACTATCCTAAATATTGTTAAGGTTAACTGAAGGTTGTGTATGTTAGTTGATACCAGTTAATGTATTAACAGTTTATTCCGTGTTGGTAGTTTAGGTTTAAAAAAGGGGTTTCAAATGGTTGATACGCTAGGATGGCGTGGTAAATTCGGTGTTATAACACCCTCAACGAACACAGTTGTTCAACCCGAATATGAAGCAGTTTGCCCTCCTGGTGTAACCACTCATATTGGAAGAATGCATATCCCAGATGATCCATTATCGAGTGATGAGGATTTTGATGAGTTGATCAGGAGAATTGATGTTGCATTGGAAGATGCTGTTAGAAGGGTCATGACATGCAAGCCAGATTATTTTGTTTTAGGAATATCTAGCGAAAGTATATGGGGAGGAGGCCTTGAAAAAGCACAAGAAATTGTCCAAAGAATGAAACCACTGTTAAACGGTATAGAAGTCAGTCAGGCGGCTGACGCACTTCCCGCTGCCCTCAAGGCTTTTGGTGTAAAGAAAAAGATCTCCGTCGTTACCCCTTACTTTCCCGTGGCTGAACCACATATTCAACAATTCGCTGCCGACATCGGATATGACATTGTGAAAACTCACCATATGAGTTGCAAAAGTCCTACATTGATAGCTCATACTGCGGAAGAGGAATGTCGGAATGCTCTTCAAATGGTAGATAGCGAAGAAGTAGAGGCAATTATTCAATTTGGAGCAAATTTGCCTTTCGCAACTGTTGCTGCAGAGGGGGAAAAACGTCTAAAAAAACCAATAATAGCTGTTAATATCGCTACGATTTGGCACGCATTAAGGTCATTTGGAATCAAAGACAGGATTTACGGTTATGGTAGAATTTTATGGGAGCATTAGAGGGCGGACTATTTAAGCTATTAATTGTATTGTTTTTTATTTTCCGGATTTGAGAGGAGCTAACCAAACCAGAGGAATTATAGAAAATGCTATCCAATAATACAGATGAAAGGCATTTATATAGCCTATCATTTCAGATTGTCGCCCTATTTCCCGAGATAACCCGGATAGTGACTTCATATCATCGGGAGTAGTAGTACCTTTTAACGGCATTATAGAGGTGCTATCCCCAAAAATTGATATAAAACTGCTCAAGTCGGCGTAGTTTATGGCAGTGGATCTAATAACTAAAGCAACTGTAATAGAAATAGAAATAGAACTTCCGATATTTCGAATAAGATGCCAAAAAGCACTTGCTTCATTTAGGTATTTTTTATCAAGTGTATTAAACGTGATCAGGGTTAGCGGTACCCAGACAAAGCCAACGCCAAGACCCGCTAAACTATTTGTCCATGCAAGCTCGAATGCTGATAGATTAATATCAAAGTGTGACATGTAAAATCCAGCTATTCCTTGGAGTAAAAACCCGAAAGTCAGAATGACACGAGGATCTAATTTTTTGTTTAAAAATACAAGGAGTGTCGACCCACACAGGGTTCCTAAGCCCCTCAGCGCTAAAAATAGACCGGTAAGGTCTTCGGGGTAATTCTGCAATTCTTGCATCATAGGGGGATAAAGAATCAAAGGTGTCCATAAAATGGACCCAAAAAGGAACATTATCAGCAAGCCTAGAAAATAGTTTTTATTCAAAAAAATGTTAAGATCTATAAATGGATTGCTGGTGGTAAAAATATGGCTCACGAAAATATAGAAACAGCCGATAGCAAGAATAAATTCGATAATTATTTCATTGGAATCAAACCAATCAAGCCGTTGCCCTCTATCTAACATTAATTGAAGTGCTGCTATCCCAATACAAAGCGATAAAAGTCCGGTCCAGTCAAGTTTTGACGCTGCAGTTTTGCTTTTATCATTTATGATTGCAATGATAGTAAACAGTACGATAACCCCAAATGGAACAAGAAGAAAAAATACCCATCTCCAGCCGAGTTCCTCGGACAGGAAACCTCCCACTGTTGGTCCAATAATAGGCCCAAAGACAACTCCCATTCCAAAAATTGCAGTTGCTGTTCCGTGTTCCTTTTGCGGAAAGGTGTCTAGCACCATAGCCATAGCTATGGGCACCAAGGGGGCACCAAAACCACCTTGCAGAATTCGGAAAATAACTAATTGTTCAAGGTTTTGTGATAAGCCGCAAAGGGTAGAACTAATTATAAATCCTGATACACAAGAAATTAATATATTACGACGACTAAAGCGGGATGCTAGCCAACCAGAAGCGGGCGTTACTACTGCCGTCGCAACAATGTTGAACGTAACAACTAATGCTATTTGGTCCTGCGTGCAAGCGAATGTTCCCTGGATTTTAGGTAAGGCAACGTTAGCTATCATCACTGTCATTGTGTACAACATAGTAGTAAATGTCAGTGTTGCCAAAATGAGATAGCGCGTTAATCCGTAGGGTTCATCGGATTCAATTTTTCTAGAATATTCCACCAAAGTCTTTTCCTGCTTCGATATTAAGAAGATTTAGCCGAAGCCGAAGCGAAGACGTGCATGTCGTAAATAGGGCATTAGAGGCAACATGATTATATTCAAAAGTTGTTTCTATTTATCGAGACTGCGCGTGTATCTATGATTGCTAATATTAAAACTTAGATCGTCTCTCTTCTATATTAGTCATGACTTCTATTAGTACAGTGATACCTTCTTCATTCAATTTTTGAGCTTTTTGCAAAGCCGGCGCAATACCTTTTGTTGAAGTGACTTTTATGCCCTTAGCACCCATACCTTCCGCTATTTTAGCATAATCCCCATACATATTTGATATTCCATATTTTGTTCTCGCCTCCTCTCCAATTGCCTCACGATTATTCCCTGTGTAGGTTGCCATCGCGCTGTTATTCAGGAGAATTGTAGTAATAAATATCTGCGACCTCGCGGCGGTTTCTATGTCTGTTCCCGACATTCCAAATGCGCCGTCTCCCATCACGTTGACGCAGAACTTGTTTGGTTGAGCGAGTTTTGCTCCAATCATCAATGGGATACCAAATCCCAAATGCGTCGTTTTTCCCCATCCAATATAACTGTGTGGTTGGGTAGCTTTGTAAAAGGGGACAAGGCAATCGCGGGGTGCACCGGCATCATGCGTAACAATACTATTTTCGAGATCAAGTGTGTTATTCAGTTCTTGAATGACGCGATAATATGCTATTGGTTCCTCGTTTGATTCTAATATAGGCATCCACTCCTCCAGCCATTTCTTTTTGGCGCTTGCTATTTCTTTTTCGACTTCCGTTCGGTTGTTGAATTGGCTTCCGTTTTTCGGTTCTTTGATAGCGTCAACTAGTTGATGAATGGTAAGTGCTGTATCACCGACAAGGCCGATTTCTGTAGTTTCGTCTTTGTTAATATCGCTAGGGTTAATCGTATTATGTATTATCAGTTTATTTGGAAGAATTTTTTGACCGTAAGGCGATCGTGTCAAACTAGAACCAAGGGCAATTATTAAGTCAGATCCAGTCAGCCAGTCATGCGCCATTCTGGTTGTAGTTCCGCAGCCTGCGCCTAGCGCGAGGGGATGCCTCTCGTCGAATGCGGACTTACCAGGCATTGTACAAAATACCGGTGTGGCAGTTAATTCTGCTAATTCCTTTAGCGACTCGGTGCCGTTTGATGCCAGAACACCCGCGCCTGCCCAGATTACTGGCTTGCTAGCTTTTTGCCATAGTTCTATCGCTGCGGTTATGTCCGTTCCATTTGGCATTTGAAGATTGGTAGTAGGTGATTTGTAATTTTGATATTCTGCAGGCACTTCTTGTTGACAGACGTCAGTAGTCATTTCCACGACTACAGGACCAGGAGGCCCGTTCTTAAGAGAATTAAATGCCCGTCGCATCACGTCGCCCACCTGGGTTGGAGAATAAATTGCTTCGACTTGCTTTACCCAACCTTGATATTTCTGAACAGCGCTAAAATTTGGTTTTACGGAAATTTGGTCTAGTGAGTTGCCGCCAAGAAGTATCAAAATTGGAATATTGTCTGCTGCGGCTTGAGCAATTCCGCCCATTACATTTTCAGCTCCGGCTTGAGATTGAACTGCTACAACCCCAAACTTTTTCCTCATGCTTATTCGGCTGTAACCGTCTGCTGCCATTACAGCGCCTCTTTCGTGTCGAAAAGCAACAGGTCGGATTTTTTCTTTAGCGCACGCGGATATGATTGGATTGCTCGGGAAACAAGATATCCATTCAACATTCTCTTGTTTAAGGATCTTTGCTATATAATCTATCCCGTTCATTTTAGATCTCCCCAATCTTTATTGTCGTTTAAAAGCTAGCTTTTTGATTCCTTAAAAGAGATGGATTAGATATTCTATGATAAGATGGCGTTGTGAGCTAGTCACAGAGAAGACTTACAACTAATTTGTTAATTTTTGTTTGGTAAGTTATCATTTTCTCTAATCCGCGGTAACTGTAACTATGCTAGTGTGGAATGAATAGTGTTCATAAATTAGTTTATCTCTAGTACTTGAGGCGAGAATGCGTGAAGAAGTGCTGAACATAGAGACGGCTGATGGCCAAATGGAAACATTTCTCTGTTGGCCAGAAAGAAATGTCCCTTATCCTGCTGTATTGATGCTCATGGATGCCCCAGGTATACGAAACGAGCTTTATGACATGGCACGGCGTTTGGCAACAGTAGGATTTTTCGTGTTGTTGCCGAACCTTTATTATAGAGCTGGTGCTGATACTAAGTACGGTAAGAATGTGCTCGAGCACGGAAGCGAAGAACATAAAAGGATGCGCTTGGTCAGGACTAAGATGACTATCCCCCCGGTCATGGAGGATATTTATTCGCTATTACAGTTTATTGAAAACCATGATGCTGCGAATGACGGACTGGTTGGTGTCCATGGCTATTGCATGAGTGGCCCGTACGCACTGGCAGCAGCAGCCCGTTATCCTGATAAAATCGGAGCAGCAGCATCATTTTATGGAACATGGATCGTAAGTGATAATGAAGAAAGCCCGCATCAAAATTTATCAAAAGCTGCGGGAGAACTATATATCTCATGTGCTGAATTTGACGAGTTAGCCCCCCCTGAGATGGTAGAAGAATTAAAACAATTATTTAGTGCGTCTGGCAATAATGGCGAACTGGAAGTTTATGAAGGAGCGCATCATGGCTTCGCATTTCCGGAACGTTGGTGCTACGACAAACAGGCAGCAGAGCGTCATTGGGAAAGGTTAATTTCGCTATACATACGCTGTTTAACCTAAAAATTAAAAACTAATTTTTTTGCTAGCGCGCTAAAAAACCACCGTCGATCGTTAGTTCTGTGCCAGTTACGAACTTTGCTCCATCACTCGCTAAATAAACCACACCCTCTGCTATATCGCTCGGTTCGCCTAACTTCCCAAGAGGTACATTGTCTTCAATATAACTTCTGAATTCTGGACCTCTTCTTTGTATCGCGCCTGCAACCATGGGCGTATCAATAAAACCTGGATGTATAGAGTTTACTCTAACAAGAGGTGTTTTTTGGGCACACTCTAAAGCGGCGGCCTTAGTTAAAAGACGGACTCCCCCTTTTGATGCGCAGTAGTTTGTTGCAGTTGCTAATCCTGCAAAACCAAGAATAGAGGATATATTTATTATAGACCCGCCGTTACCTTTACGCATAGCGCGGATCCCGTACTTACATCCTAGAAACACCCCATCTAAATTAACCGAAAGGCAATTGCGCCACGTGGAGAAGTCCATATCTTCTATTTCTACCGCACTGCTTCCAACACCTGCGCCATTTAACAAGATATCGAGGTGACCATGATTCTCAAGTATAATATTACATATACCCTGCCAACCTTCTTCGGACGTAGTATCCTGTTTTATAAAAGAACAGTGGCCCCCATTTTCATTAATTTGTTTTGAAACAGCTGTGCCCTCAACTTCTTGTAGATCACTTAATACTACCGTGGCGCCTTCTTTTGCCATTAGTTGCCCAGTGGCCTTACCAAGGCCTGAAGCGCCGCCGGTTATCAGCGCTACCTTTCCATCTAGACGTCCCATTACTACCTCCAATTTGATAATCCATAAAATAACAGATTGGTTGATGATAATTTACCCTTCGTTCTTTACGACGACATTTAATTAAAAATTCAATCCGTCTTTTTTCCACTGCCGGCTAGTTTTACATTTGACCCGCGCTCATAATGCCGGATTACTTCGTTGACATCTATATCTCCCCCCCGCTCATTTATTGCGGCATGGTAAATTTCTCGAGCGGTGTTTATGACGGGAAGAGTAACGCCCGTTGATATTCCCAGTTCGGCAGCTTGTCTTATGTCTTTGTGCATCAAGCCAAGCGTAAATCCTTGGACCGGTTTATCGTTTGGCAAAACAAATTTGGGAAGAGTTACATCTGTGGCAAAATTTTTCCCAGAGCTTTTGTTTAAAATTTCTGCACAGAGGTCAGGGTCTATCCCATTTTTTGTTGCTAAAGCAAGTGCTTCAAAGGTAGCTAAACGGTTTGTGGCATTCAACATATTATTGGCAAGTTTCATTACATGAGCTGTGCCAATCCCACCTGTCCTGAATATATTAGGGCTAACAGCTTCAAGTGCAGGCATCGCCTGTCCGACGGCATTATCGCTCCCGCCTACCATTATCGCTAAAGTACCGGCGGTTGCGCCAGCGGGGCCGCCTGATACTGGGGCATCCACTAAGGAGATACCTATAGGTAATTCATCGGCCATTTGCCTGGTTAGAACCGGGTCGCCAGTCGTCATGTCACAAATGATTCCATTTTTCATGGTTGAGAGAAGACCATTTGGCCCAAAGATGACCTCACGAACGTCGTTGGATGTTGGGAGGCATAGAAAAATGACGTCTGCAGCTGCACCAATTTCTGTAATGGTTGATGCAGTATGAGCGCCTAATTCGAAGAATTCGTTTCGAATTTTCTCCGATAGGTCAAAAACAATTAATTCTTGGGATAGTAGCATTCGCTTAGCTATAGCACCCCCCATATTTCCTAGCCCTATATACCCAAATTTCATCAATTCTTCTCCTGTAAAATAATATCTTAAACCTGCCTAATTAATGAGATTACTATTTCAAAGTGATACTCAACAGTTGCTTTGATTTATGATCAGAGAGGTGATCTTCAATTATTTTTATATCGCCGCAAAAAAGAACTGTAGTTTTCAACAGAACTTCTTGGCTTGTGCGTTAAGTTTTTGCTAATAGGGTGTCGTCGGTTATGATTTTGGTGGTATAGGAGAAGTACGCAATGGATGAAAGTAAAGCCCAAAAACAATTTGAGTCTGCCTTAAAGACGTATCACCAAAGCTTCGAAACATTTTTTGTCGCTAAATTGCTTGGTTTAGAATTTTCCTATGAGGAAAATGGCTGTATCATAACGTTTCCTGTTGAAGATTTTTTGTTCAATCCTCAAGGTACTTTTCATGGAGGGATGCTTGCAACGGTTATGGACATTTCAATGGGACACCTAATCAACCGCGAGATAGGCAAGCCAGGGTTTACGCTTGAGATGAAAAACCAGTTCCTCCGGCCGCTCACAAAAGAGCCGGCAAGTTGCAGAGGACGCTTTATCAGAAAAGGCAAGTCAATAAGTTTTCTAGAGTCGCATGTCTGGGATGCTGACCAAAAATTAGCAGCACATGGTACGTCAACTTGGAAAATGGGTGATTAAATCTGTATGGTCGTTAGAAAGGCCTATCACCTTTTATGGTTACCCTGTAACCCGACCTTACTTGAGGATAATAATCCCACAGAGCTAGGTGTTGAACACATCTATTATCCCAAAAAGCGATGCTATGCGGTTGCCATTTGAAGCGAACCTGATAGTCCGGTTTGGCGCAGTGACTATATAAGAATGCGAGTATGCTATCGCTTTCGGCTTTTGGGAGGTCGTTGATGTGTGTGGTAAACGTTTTGTTGACAAAAATTGATTTTCGACCGGTCACAGGGTGTATCCGAACAACGGGATGGACGTTTTTTGGGTAAGTCAAGTTTGTATCGTCATGGTTCTTATCATTATATCGGCCGCGATAAATTTGTTCACCAGAATGTGTTGCATTTAGGCCGTCTAAATAAATCTTCATCCGTTCACTTAGATCATCGTATGAAGCCTCCATACTTGCGAATAATGTATCGCCGCCGGATTTAGGAACTTCCCATAAATGCAAAATACTGCCCATTGGTGGTTCGGGATCACAGGTAACATCAGAATGCCAGTTCTCTCCAGCGATATGCTTAGAATTCTTGTCGGCATGAACGATTAATATCTCTGGATGGCCTGGGGGAGGAGGCGACCCTGGGTGAATATGAAGCTCTCCAAAGAGACGTCCAAAATTTTTATGTTGCTCTACATCCACGTCCTGATCCCGGAAAAATAGAACCGAATGCTCCATCAAAGCGTCATGTAATTCTTGAAACTGTTGATTGCCTAAGGACTTGGTAAGGTCAATGCCGCTAATTTCCGCGCCTATCCGAGGCGTCATAGGAGTTATCTCGATGGTTTCATATCCCATTTTATAAATTCCTTAACTCTAGTTTTTATCTTTTAATTGAGGATAAAAGTTACTTAGGTACTATAAGTATCAGCAAGCCAATGGAAAGAATTTCACATATAGGATGCTACGTATACTAAAAAACATGCAAAGATTACGAAAGTCTGGTGGGAGGATCGCTTATGAGTGTAAATGGAAAAGCAGGCATGTTAGATGGGGTTAGGGTTTTGGATATGACGCAGTTCGAAGCGGGTCCATCATGCACTGAGACGTTAGCCTGGCTTGGTGCTGAGGTTGTCAAAATAGAAAACCCCAAAGGGGGAGATGCGGGACGTTATGCTATTTCTGAAAAGCCGGGCATCGACTCTTTTTATTTTATGCAGTTTAACTCTGGGAAAAAGAGCCTCACTTGTAATTTAAAAACAGACGAAGGCGTCGCTTTAATTAAAAAATTAGTCCGGGAAGCTAATGTATTTATTGAAAATTTTGCTCCTGGCGTTGTGAAGCGCATGGGGTTGGACTATGAAGCTCTAAAAAAAGAAAACCCTAATATTATTTATGCTTCCGTCAAAGGATTTGCGGAAGGCAGCCCATACGAAAATTTTCTGTCTTTTGATATGATTGGCCAGTCTGCAGGAGGAGTGCTGAGCATAACAGGTGAGCCTGACGGGAAACCATGCAAGCCAGGCGTTACGCTAGCTGATACTGGTACAGGAATGCTAATGGCGATTACAATTCTTGGCGCTTTGTATAGACAGCAAGCGACAGGAGAAGGAGAACATCTCCAGTTGGCAATGCAGGATGCTATGACGCAGTATAGCCGGTTGGCATATGCTTATCGGGATTTAAATGCAAAGGCAGCTCCAAGAGCAGGAGCAAAATTATTTACAACAGGCAATGCTCCTACAGGGATTTTTCCATGCAAGCCGTTTGGAAAAAATGACTACGTTTATATTTATACTACACGAGCAGGTAATCACCATTGGGAACGCTTGTGTAACTTACTGGAGCGCCAGGACTTGATCGATGACCCTAGATTTGTGGGGCAAAAAGAACGGGCCGATAATGAAGAGGCTCTTGATAAAATTTTAGCGGAATTCACAAAGCAATATACAAAGCGGGAAGCGATGAAGCTAATTGGCGAATGCGGTGTCCCTTGTGGTGCTGTGCTGGATGTGTCGGAACTTTATAACGATGAAGATTTGAACGAACGTGGAATCTTTCAAAATATGCAACATCCGGAACGCGGTGAATATAAGATGCCTGCCTGGCCAGTTAAGGTTGGTGATGCGCATCTTCCGGTTCCTGCAGCCCCTTTATTAGGTGAGCATGTTGATTCGGTTCTATCGGAATGGTTGGATATGAGCCCAGAAGAAGTGGAAAAACTAAAAAATAGCGGCGCCGTGTGAAGTAGAGTAAAGAGCTAAGATTTACGCGATATAAAATATTTACCGAAGGTCTTAATATAAGTTGATTGGAGTGAAAATTGGCACAACTAACTGGGTCAGAAATTCTAGCTAAGGCATTAAAAAATGAAGGAGTAGAAGATTTATTCTTTTTGATGGGAGGACCAATGCTGCTGGCTGAGGAATCGTGCATCAAAGAGGGAATAAGGCCAATAGACGTTAGGCATGAGCAAGCAGCTGCGTTTATGGGGCAAGCCTATAGTAGGCTGCTAAATAAGCCCAGTGTTTGTATGGCTGCAAGCGGTCCAGGGGTAACAAATTTGATTACCGGGGTAGCAAACGCTTTCGTGGATTGTGTTCCATTAGTAGCCGTTGGCGGCTCTAGCCCGTTCAAAACATATGGTCAGCAAGTGTTTCAGGAAATCGATCAGCTTGGAATGATGAAACCTTGTACAAAATGGGCTGAGCGGATTTATACGCTGAGCCGCATTCCTGAAATGGTAAATGTAGCATTCCAAAAAGCAATGGCCGGTAAACCTGGTCCTGTTTATCTAGATTGCCCCGGCGATCTATTATACGAAAAAATAGATGAAGAAGAGATAGATTGGTCTATTTCAGGACGAGTTTTACCTCGAGCG
>Ga0114933_10005924_pt1 | contig 10981 bp, 7 predicted proteins | sample 4SBtaG_FD_89691 | JGI IMG/M metagenome (GOLD analysis project Ga0114933, IMG submission 89691) | Deep subsurface microbial communities from Kolumbo volcano to uncover new lineages of life (NeLLi) - 4SBTROV12_W25 metaG | ecosystem: Environmental > Aquatic > Marine > Volcanic | place: Kolumbo... | reverse complement strand
GACCAGTAATCGAGTAGATACACCTTCGCCAAGACCGTGCTCTTTTAAATTTCTGACTTTTTCAGCAAGTTTGGCTAAATCTCTCGAGTACTCAGGCGATGCCCCTGACTCAACCTCAATAATCGCCGACTCCTGATCGCGATCAGGATAACCAAAATCAATAGATATAAACCGCTGTCGCGTTGAATGCTTCAAGTCCTTAAGTGCAGACTGATAGCCGGGGTTATACGACATCACTAATAGAAAACCATCGGCAGCCTCTAGCAATTCTCCACGCTTCTCTACTGGCAACAGGCGTCGATAGTCTGTCAATGGATGAATTAAGACGGTCGTATCTTTCCGAGCTTCAACAACCTCATCAAGATAACAGATTGCTCCAGCTTTAGTTGCCCGTGTTATTGGGCCATCAATCCATCTGGTTTCGTCACCCTCAAGCAGATATCGGCCAACCAAGTCCGATGCTGTCAAATCTTCGTGACATGCAACTGTTATTAGCGGAACGCCATCTGAGGAGGCTTCCCCAGCACTATTCTGCAGTCGCCAAGTCATATGTTCGATGAATCGAGTTTTTCCTACTCCGGTAGGGCCCTTCAAAAGAACCGGAATATTGTTCTCATAGGCTGCTTCAAAGAGACTAACTTCATCATTGATTTCCAAGTAGTATGGCTCTTCCGTTAGCCTAAAATCTTCAACTGCTAGCTGAGTGTAACCTTCATTTTGTTTAGTCATTTCGCCTCTGTCCGTAATCAATTTCCCATGTCAATAAGTCACCCGGAGAAGAATTACTCTCAACCGAAATAAACGCCAACTGATGCGCTATATTAACCAGCCTTACGCTTACGCGCCCACCCTCTCAAGCAAGCTAATCCACGCTTCTTCTACCCGATTATTAAATTCGGCAACTGATGAGTCATTACGAATGACTACATCTGCAAATTCTTCTCGTTCTTCCATAGACATTTGCGAATCAATGCGCGCCTGAGCTGAATCTTCATCTAAATTATTTCGTTCCATCAAGCGTGATCTCGTGATATCAACCGGTACGCTAATAACCCATACCTCGTCGCATAAGTCCTGCCAGTCAGCTTCAATAAGAACGGCTGCCTCCAAAACTATTACCACATCGTTATCTTCTGCCTTAATTCTACTTATTTCTGCCTCGGCCAATAATCTAATTTCAGGCCACACAATCGCATTGAGTTTCTCAAGGCCATCAGGAGATGAAAAAATTCTCGGTCCAAACACGGCACGATCGATTTCGCCATTTCCACCGACGATATCATCACCAAACTCCGCTACTACTTTGTCAAAACCTCGCGTACCTGGTGCGTAAGAGGCGTGGCCAAGTAAATCGCCGTTGATAATCTGAGCACCAAGTTCGTCAAAATGCTCCGACGCCAAACTTTTACCCGACGCGATGCCCCCGGTCAGTCCTATTACAGTCATAAATCCTCGCCTTTAGTATTAACTCACTCCCAAATAAAATCTAATTGCCAGAAGCTTTCTTGAGTTCTTCTATCAATGCCGGAACTACTTGCTTATAGTCACCAATGATTCCATATCGAGAAAATGACCAAATATTAGCTTCTTCATCACGGTTAATTCCAACAATGGTCTTAGAACCTGAACAACCTGCCATGTGCTGACTTGCACCTGAAACAGCAACTGCTAAATACAAGTCTGGTGTCACCACCTTGCCTGTAAGGCCCACCTGTTGACTTGGTGGATACCAACCTAGGTCAACCGCAGCCCGAGATGCGCCAACCGCAGCCTTATCTAACCCGATTGCAGATGCTATCGATTCCATTTCACCAAAAGCCTCGGCATCGCCTAAACCTCTGCCGCCACAAACAACAACCGTAGCGTCCTGAATTTGTAAACCTTCAGAGGTAGCCGCTTCCGTGGCTATGATCTCAGTTCTTGATTGACTTGCAGCAGGTAATTCAGTCGACGTCGATGGACCGCTACCTCCTTCCATGATCTCAAAAGACTTCGCCCTAACCGTAGCAATTGCTGGGCTCGTCGAAAATCCATAAGTAGCCATGGCATTCCCACCAAAACAAGGACGAGTTGCTTTAATCGAGCCTCCCTCGTCAGAGATGGACACACAATCCATTGCAACAGCGGTTCCAAGTTTATGAGAAAGTCTGGGCCCCACTTCACGACCAACAATACTCTGAGCAACTAAAATCACATCTGGGCTCTCTGCCTCAACAGCTGACTGTATTGCCGAAATCCATTGATCTCCGCGGAAGTCATCATACTGGGCATCATCACTGGCGTAAGCTGTATTTGCTCCAGCACAAGCTCCCACAGCTTGGGATGCGCCTGCACCCAACAATGTGACGCTTACGTTTCCGCCGGACGCTATTTCAGATGCACCCGCGAGCAGCTCACGCGTTGTTGCACTTGCCGATCCTTCGTCTAATTCACCTATAACTAGAATATTGTGTGACATTTTTCACTCTTCCATTTTCTCTGCACCACTAAAAGTAGTTACTGCAATTTCACTTAAATTAATTTATCCGCCTGCAATCTTTGCACAAGCGCAGCGGCCTGTTCCTGAGGGGTGTCACCACCCATAAATTCAACATTCGAATCAGTCTCAGGAATAAATAACTTCTCAATTTTTAACCTTGAACCCGATGCTCCCACATCAGATGCATCAAGACCTAATTCGGCTGCCGAATATTGCGTCACCGTCTTCTTTGCAGCTGCCATGATTTGAGGCAACTTTGGATATCGTGGTTCGCCAAACTCGTTCGAAACAGTCATCACTGCAGGTAAGGCCATTTGAACCGTTTCAAATCCGTCAGTCAACACACGCTGAACTGAAACGTTACCATCCGCATAACTAATATCCTTAGCAATAATCGCCGAGGCCCAACCTAGCTCCTCAGCTAGTAGCAGACCTACCTGCCCCATGTCCCAATCTGCAGCCTGGCGGCCACAAAATACAGCATCTACATCACCGAGTTCTCTGATGGCCGCAGCCAACACCTTAGCTGTCGTGTAAGAATCTCCATCTTCAAACGCATCATCATTCAAAAGCACACCTTCATCGGCACCCATAGCAAGTACTTGCTTGATAGCAGCACGTGCAGAATCAGCGCCCATAGATATGACCGTGACCTTAGCGTCGTCACCGCCGGCTTCCTTTATCCGCAACGCTGCTTCAGCAGCTATGCCGTCGAACTGAGAAAGAATTGGTGAAATTCCTGGTGCCGGAACAACTGAGTTACTCGCCTCATCTATTTTAAAAGCTGACGGTGGAGTGTCAGGGTCTGGTATTTGTTTCGCACATACTACTAAATGCATTTTTCCCCCTTGATTTCTTCTGCATATCCAGTCTACTAGTCAACCAAATGTGGTCTCGTAGACGAATTAACTTATAGGACGATGATATCTCAGCTCACCCTTGTGTCCATCCCTAGATTCTGCGGATTCTTGGATTAATCACAAGTATTTTAGTGTTCGGGACCAAGTATCGGAAGAGTATCAGTAATTCGGTCGAAAACTAAATAAATTTGCCTACTCCTCAGGGTCAGACGTTTCGGTGCTCGGAGGGCCAAAGACGGCGGTCTCAAGTAATTCAGCGACATCGAAAGGTTTAATTCTACCCTCTTCCTCAGGTTGAATTGACGGAACTCCATCTTCAAACATTTGAATACAAAAAGGACAATTACTAATTACCTGACTTGCACCTGTCGACACCGCTTCCTCTGTTCGAACATGGTTCACACGTCGCTCACCAATTTCCTCTTGCCACATGTTGCCGCCACCTGCCCCACAACATAGTCCTCTACTCATATTTCGCTTCATTTCCACTAAGTTGGCGCCGGGGACGAGCTCAATAATTTGACGAGGAGCATCATATGTGCCGTTCATACGTCCCAAATAACATGAATCGTGATAAGTAATATCAGCGGTGACCGCATATTTAGGCTTCAAGTCACCCTCAGATAAGGCCTTTGCAAGAAACTCCGTGTGGTGTAGAACCTCGAATTTTCCATCAAATTGCGGATATTCATTCTTGAAGGTATTAAAGCAATGAGGGCAATTCGTGATCACTCGTTGCACTCCCTTAGATTTGAACGTTTCAATTAATTGCTGAGCCAGGATTTGGAACAAATACTCGTTACCTAATCGACGAGCAGGATCACCATTACAGGTCTCTTCCTGACCTAGCACGCCAAATGACGTGCCAGCTTCTCGGAGCAACTTGAAAACAGACTTTGTGATTGGCAAATTACGTTCGACCAACGATCCAGAACAACCGACCCAGTATAAATACTCCTGTGATCCATCGAAAAGTGGGACATCGCCAAGTCCATCCATCCAAGTTGTTCGTTCGAGTGCCGTCCCCTTCCAAGGATGGCCTCTCATCTCAATATTTTCCAAAGCTTGCTGCGCATTCGCAGGCAAACGAGCCTCATTCATGACTAGAAAACGTCTCATGTCTACGATCGTAGGAACGTGCTCGATAAGTACCGGACATTCCTGAACACACGCTCCACAAGTTCTGCAGGCCCACAAAGATTCATCTTTAATTACATCACCAACCATCGCGATAGGTGACACGTCTCTACCAGCATCACCAGTCGCATGTCCATGATCCTGAATAGACGGACCTACCTCGGCAAGATGTCCCTTGAGATCTTGAATCAGGTGCATAGGAGACAACGGTTGTCCCGCTATGTTTGCCGGACACACCTCTGTACATCTTCCGCATCGAACACACGCATCCAATTCAAATAATTGCTTCCATGTGAAATCCTGAATATAGCCAACTCCAAAAACTTCTTGTTCCTCAATATCCTTAATCTCACTGAGTCTTCCCGGAGAATCGGTTCTCAAAAAGAAGGCATTAATCGGCGCAAAAATCAGATGATCGAGTTTTGTAAATACAATCATTCCAAGCCAAGAAAAGGCAAGGACTACATGAATCCACCAAGACCACTTATGGAGACTTAGTATCTGACTTTCGGGATTATCGATGCTACCAGTACTAAACCCAAAACTATTGATGAGATGAGCCAAGACCCAAGAAACAAAGGACCAGCGCGCCCAATCTGGATGAGAGACTAGTTCAGTCTCAATAATTCGTGCTGCCTCAACTACAAATCCGGAAATGAGAATTAATCCAAGACCAACAATGATTAAATGATCCTCGAGTCTCTCGTCCCAACGAATCCGATGGTGAGAGACAAAGTATCGTCGATAAAGAGACATGCCCACGCCAATGAGGCCAATTAAGCCAAATAGATCGCCGTAGAACGAGAAAAAGAGGTAGTAAGGGCCGTGCAAAAAATCAAGCGGCGTGTCGTCTTGAATTGCAACCTGAGCAGTAACAATAGTCAGCACGATTATCGAACTTGAAATACACCAGTGCATTATTCCGGCATATCGATCACGACGTACCTTATCTTGTCCTAGGCCAAATCGGCCCACATTCCGAAGCCGATTACGAAAATTCTGAAACACTCCATCAGTGGGGCGACCAATCATCCACAAAGATGCATGTCGAACGAAACCATAGGTCAATAATCCAACTAAGGCCGCCATGAATACATAGACAATCCATGGCTGGTTGATATTAAAAAAGGTTTCTCTGCCAGGAGTATCACCAGCTCTCGAACTAGCGAATACGCCGATCCCCGAGAGCCATAAAGCTGGAGCCCACCATGCGCCCAGTAGTTTTACCGAACCAACAAACGTTTTCGACTGCAGATCGTCGGTTGATTTTTTAGAGGTGGCTTGAGTCAAAATACTTTCCTAATCTTGATCATTCTCTGCTATGACATTGTTTCAACTACTGTACGTTTCTCGTAGATCTGTCTTTAATACTTTACCCAAGTGGTTTCTTGGAAGCTCATCTACCCACTCATAAGAAGCAGGGGCCTTATAGGAGGCGAGACGGGCCTTGACAAACGCAGTCATATCATCATCCGAAGGACCACTTGCATCTTTTGTCGCTATACATACAGCCTTTACCACCTCGCCCCAATCAACATCCGGAATACCAATAACCGCTGCCTCAGCAACAGCAGGGTGTTCCTCTAGTACATGCTCTACCTCTGCTGGAGCAATATTCTCTCCACCGCGAATAATCATGTCTTTTATCCGGCCAGTTATGAAGAGATAACCACCCTCGTCAATACGTCCTACGTCTCCCGTATGGAGCCAACCATCCTGCAATGCACTGTCTGTCTCATCTTCCCTACCATGATAACCTCGCATGATTCTGTCACCACGGATACAAATTTCGCCATCCTCTCCTGATGGCAGAACATCCCCTTCAATCGACATTATTGCTACGTCAATATCTGCCATAGGCTTACCCACTGACTGAAGTCGTTCTATCACTTTAATATCAGATGCTTCATCACCCGTTAGTCGGTGATCGTCAGTGCCTAAAAAAGTAATTGAACCAGTCGCTTCGGTTTGACCAAAAGCGTTCATCAAGCCAACGTCCTTACCCGAAGGGCTAAATACATCGACCGCTCTCCTCACTACCTCGAAAGGCATCGGAGCAGCTCCATATGTAATAAGCTCCAATTTTGACAGATCATATTTTTCAAAATCATCTGCCTCCATAATTCGCTTGAGCATAGTCGGAACTACAAATGAGTGGGTTACACCCTCCGTCTGGCACATATCAAGCCAAGCACTAGGATCAAAAGCAGGCAACAAAACCAAACGACGGCCAGAAAATACCGCAGACATCATCGTGGTAGCACCAGCAATATGAAAAAACGGAACCGACACAAGCATGACTTGTTGATCAGAGACCGGATCGGGCGGTGACTGTGTATTAACTACCAACGCAGTAAGTGCTTGATAAGAGAGCTCAACACCCTTTGGCAATGAAGTCGTACCCGATGTGAAAATAATTAGAGTAATATCACTCTCTTCGATATCAACAAAGACTGGGATGTCCTCACCCGCGTCACGGAAAGCGTCGTATTTGTCATATGGAGCTTTATCAAAATCAAGTGTCACAACATTCTTTATTGGCGAATTTTCAATTGATTCATAGATGGGCATGTACCGCTCTTGAACAAAAAGCGTCTGAATATCAGTAGACTCAATCATGTACTGCAGTTCATCGGACTTCGCTCGGAAATTAAGTGGTATGAACGTGGCCCCTAGTGATGCTGTCGCATAATAAATCTCGACATATTCCAAGCAGTTGACTGCCATAACGCCCACATTGTGACCTTTTTTTACACCGCGCGCTTGCAGCGACTGCGCCAATCTATTGACCCGCGATTGCAACTCACCATATGTAAGTCGCTCATCCGGTCCTGCGAGAGCAATCCGATCTGGGACTATCGCATTAGTTATCGTCAAAAATTCTGCAGTGTTCATCGCCTAGCCCCCTGGGTAATTCGTCCTCTTTGTTACAACCAATTATTTACTTAGAGCGCTCATGATAGTTTTTGAAGGGAGTTTACGCTACCGATTATGATAAATCTCACTAATTAAATCTCATAAGTGAAACTAATTATTTAACTAGAAATCTAATCTCCCTCATTAGCTAAAGCAATATCACGCTTAAACTGTGCCAAGATGTCTACTTTTGTCGGATCAACCCCAGAAAATAAAGCCAAATAAAATGAAACCCATGATCCTAGAGAGCACGCCCGCATTATGGACTGAAGAGGCGTCTTTCCACCCACATCTACATGCCATGCTTTTCGGCCCGCATTCTCGAAATGCTTTCTAGTTATGCTCACTCGCAAACGATTGCGCGGGTGGGCGGGACTGGCATCAAGTAATATCACAAACCATGGATCTGACGTCTGATTTGTTTGGTACCGCAGCGCGTCAGCGACTGCCCCCTCCAAGAGGTTGTGATTGAACTCAGGAACTGCAACAGGAACTGCCAGTCTTTTTGAATTTTCTGCTAACTCACCTGCCCACCTTCGAGCTGCAACCTCAAGGAAGCCCGAGCCAACTATTAAGGGGATCCTTTCCAACATTTCGCCCGCGATCAACGCTGGCAAAGTAACAGCATCATCTATCATCGATAATTCCCACTGGTCTGATAATTGCATAAGATCTGTGATCACCGATTGGATATCATCATCACTGATTTCGAACAACCCTAAGCGAGAAAGAATAGCGAGAGGTAAAAACACACCATATCCAATTGCACTTCGCGGCGTACCGCTCCAAGAATATGTCAAACACGGCTGCCCAAGTCTGAGAGCTTCTGCTTGTAATGTCCCCCCAGTTGTAATCGCCAGACACATAGCACCTGCTGCTGCTGCTGCCTGAAAAGGCTTGATTGCTTCCTCAGTCTCACCAGAAAATGAGCAAGCCAACACAAGACAATCCTTGTCAAGGGGCGGCAGACTATAGTCCCGTGTTACTTCAACTGAAATCGGTGAAAACAATCGAGCATATGTTGCTACTACATCCGCTCCTATTGCCGATCCACCGACGCCAGCAAAAATGACTCGTCGTGGGAGTCGCAATTTTTGCGGCAAAGTCCAGCTCTGTCCTAGTGTCCAAGCTTGCAGGCATTGTGCACTAAGTCCAATCAATGTGTCCCTAAAACCATGCCTGTCAACCTCCCTAATCGCGGGCAACGCTGAAAACCTTTCGCTTAATTTGACAATTGAAGGGGAAATATTAAAAGTATCCGAGGTAATCTCAGGATAGTGGTTCATACTATTTTGAATCACTGGTCGAGCCCAAGCAATCTCGCAACTTCAGCAATGGCAAAGTCTACCCCACTATCAGTTTCCATTTCTGCATAAACACGTATGAGAGGTTCCGTTCCTGATTCTCGGACAGAAACCCACCAACCATCCTCCAAATGGTAACGAAATCCATCCATTTGATCTGTATCCACTACACGTTTACCACCCAACGTCTTTGGCACAGCATTAATTAAATGGTGGTATAGGTCAGTATGTACCTTCGTGTCGAAAGGAAAGTCAATGCGCTTGTATCTATGCTGGCCGTGTTCAACCATCAACCCGTCCAATAAAGTCCGCGGACCTTTATTCTTAATCGCAATCAATTCAAGAATACGAAGTGCAGACAGTAATCCATCTCGTTCACACACATGACCACGAAACGCCGTACCGCCTGATTCTTCGCCAGCAAGCACAGCATCCTCCTCCGCCATCACAGGTGCCAAATGTTTGAAGCCAACTTGAGTTTCATGAACTTTTTGACCACATGAACGAGCAATTTTATCCACTAATTTAGACATAGTTAAGGATCGAACAACCGGTCCGACTTCAGATCGAACTTCGAGTGAACTATGGACAAGTAGAGAAAATGTATCAAGAGCACTAACAAAATCACCTCGTTCGTCTAGCAGACCCATACGATCACCATCACCGTCAAATGCAAATCCACAGTCAAATTCATGACCACTTGATCCGGTTATCATTTCTATCGTCTTCGCTAAATTAGCGGCTATCGGCTCGGGAGCACGCATATCTGGAAAGCTTGGATTCACATCCGCTCTTTGATCTATTACAACTGTCTTGCCTCCATTCACCACTGCAGAAAGAAGTCTTGATGCCGCGCCGTGCATAGAATCAACCAAAACACGAAGTCCAGCCGCTCTAATAAGGTCTATATCAACCTGCGCTTCAATATGATTGAGATATTCTTCAACGAAGTCAACTTTAGATAGAAGTTCCTCATTGCCAGTATTAACAAGTTGCTTGTCTAATCCTTGAGCTAGAGACGCATTATAAAACTCCAAGATTGAATCCGTGTCGCTTACCTGCGCTGCAGCTCCAGATGAAAGTCGTACTTTTATGCCGTTATATATTGCTGGGTTATGACTTGCAGTTACCATCACACCTGCCGCTGCACCATGCCGAGATATCGACCAAGCTAGTGTCGGCGTGGGTAAAAAATCACTGGACATAAGAACTGGTATTCCCATATTCACAAAAGTCGTAGCTAGCACCTCCGCGAATTCTGGTGAAAGAAATCTAGTGTCGTAACCTATCAACACAGGTCGGTCGCTCGGGTGACTCTCCTGTATCCAATAACCAATGCCTAAGGCAATGTTGCGGACATTTGCAAAAGTAAATTGGTCACCTATTATGGCACGCCAACCATCAGTACCAAATTCAATCGGTGCTATTTCCTGTAGATTCGACATTTCGTATTTATCTTTGATTCTCTTTTTTTAATTTGATTACTCGATCATTTGTGTAAAACTCTGCGGACACACGCACATATGGGCCGATCACTGCGCCACTTATTCTTGCATTCTCTTCAATTATTGCATTATTCGCGATAATCGAGTTATATATCTGGGCATTAGGCCCAATCGTGACTGAATCCAAGATCAGTGAATTAGAAATAATCGAATCTGAATTAATTATGGTCTTGGCACCAATTTCAGAATTACTTATGTCTACATTAAATGCCATCACCACACTCTCATGAATTAATGGTTCTGCGCTGTTACGCATATATTCGGCACCAAGCAATAATGACTCTGGCGTGCCTAGATCAGACCAGTACGCACCGTCATCACTAATACCAACGAGGCTTCTCTTATCTTCCACGAGATTTGGGAATAAAGTTTCCTCCACCCTCGCAAAAGTATCTGTTGGCAAGTGCGGGATAACTCCCTCGGAAAAGATCCAGATCCCCGCATTAATCAGCTTAGAACTGGTAATTCCAGATACTGGTTTTTCTAGAAATTTTTGAACTCGTCTCCCAGGACCTAACTCAACAATCCCAAAATCACCTATCTTTTCGGTCTCGTGTAGCAAAATTGAGACAAAGGATTGCGAAGCGTCCAATGAATCATGAATTGACCACATATGGGAGAGAGAGGCTGAAGTTATAACGTCAGCATTTACGACAAAAAATGAACGCGATGGTTTATTTGATTCACACGCTTTTCCAATCGCACCGGCCGAGCCAAGCGGATGATCCTCGACAGAATAACTAATATTTACATCCTTGTATTTGTCGGCAAAACATGTTT
>Ga0114933_10005923_pt1 | contig 10982 bp, 3 predicted proteins | sample 4SBtaG_FD_89691 | JGI IMG/M metagenome (GOLD analysis project Ga0114933, IMG submission 89691) | Deep subsurface microbial communities from Kolumbo volcano to uncover new lineages of life (NeLLi) - 4SBTROV12_W25 metaG | ecosystem: Environmental > Aquatic > Marine > Volcanic | place: Kolumbo... | reverse complement strand
AATTGCCCGCTAGCACATTATTGATGGCGCTTTTAAGTGCCGGGTCCGAGAGCTATATCGAAGAATGTAATGCCTCAGGAGATGATCCAGAGAGAACTAAAGTCTATGGTATGACGGCCGAGGAAATACTGGGCTTCTTTTACGGAACGGTTAACTATTCTAGAGACGGCGCAGGGTGGAAAACTGCGTTCAACAACGAGGGCTATCAGGGGCAAAAACTTGTTCGTGATCTAATAGATGCAAAAACAAAAAAAATAGTTGCTAACATTGGAGACAAAATTACAAAAAGAGCTGCTCGAAAGCTTGAAGAGGGGGGGCTTAAGGATGTGTTCATCGAGAATGATGAACTTATAGGTCAATACATAAGCACCGATATAATAAACGAAAAAAATGGTGAAGTTTACTTCGAGGCAGGAGCAGAAATAACCGAGGAATTGTTGAGCACTTTAGCTGAAGAGAAAATAACGGAATTATCGATTTTGGCTATTGATCATACTAATATTGGTCCGTACATGCGCAATACTCTAATGGCTGATAAGAATACAAATAGAGACGATGCTCTGGTGGATATCTATAGAGTTATGCGCCCGGGCGAACCACCAACACTTGAGACCGCAGAAGCCCTATTTTCAGCACTGTTTTTTGACTCAGAGCGATACGATTTATCGTCGGTTGGACGTGTTAAAATGAATGCAAGACTGGGACTAGAAACTTCGGATGCACTGCGAGTCCTGAGAAAACGAGACATACTCGAGATCATGCGTATTTTAACAGATTTAAAAGATGGTAGAGGAGAGATTGATGATATCGATCACCTTGGGAACCGCCGAGTTAGATCTGTTGGTGAATTGATGGAGAACCAATATAGGGTCGGCTTACTTAGAATGGAGCGTGCGATACGAGAACGGATGAGTTCAGTAGAAATAGATACGGTTATGCCGCACGACTTGATTAATGCAAAACCAGCAGCCGCGGCAGTCAGAGAGTTTTTTGGGTCTTCACAACTCTCGCAGTTTATGGACCAGACTAATCCTCTCTCTGAAATAACGCATAAAAGGAGACTTTCTGCGTTAGGCCCTGGCGGCCTGACAAGAGAACGAGCTGGTTTTGAAGTCCGCGATGTTCACCCTACTCATTACGGCAGGATATGCCCTATCGAGACACCGGAAGGTCCTAACATTGGCCTTATAAATTCCCTCGCGACATATGCGCGTGTAAACCAATATGGTTTCATTGAGACACCGTACCGGAACGTTACCGATAGTAAAGTAACAGGAGAGGTCCGTTATATATCCGCTATGGAAGAAGGGCGCTATACCATCGCCCAAGCAAACGCAGAACTGGATAAAAATGGTAGATTTGTTGAAGAACTGGTACCTGTTAGGAGGCAGGGAGACTTTGGTTTAGCTCGACCTGAAGATATAGATTTAATTGATGTGTCTCCAAAACAACTTGTGTCTGTGGCAGCCGCCTTGATACCATTCTTAGAGAATGATGACGCAAACCGAGCATTAATGGGTTCCAACATGCAACGCCAAGCTGTTCCTCTGGTCAAAGCCGAAGCACCGTATGTCGGCACGGGAATGGAGGCGATTGTAGCGCGTGACTCTGGCGTAGTAATAATGGCCAAAAGATCAGGCATAGTTGATCAAGTGGATGCCCAAAGGATAGTGATTAGGGCCAATAAGGAGACTGAGAGCACCCAATCCAATGTGGATATTTATAGCCTATTGAAGTACCAGAGATCTAACCAAAATACTTGTATAAATCAGCGTCCATTAGTTGCAGTGGGTGATACTGTTCAAGCCGGAGATATAATCGCGGATGGGCCCTCCACAGACTTAGGTGAGCTAGCGTTAGGGCGAAACGTATTGGTCGCTTTTATGCCTTGGAATGGTTACAATTTCGAAGATTCTATACTCATATCGGAGCGAATTGTTAGAGATGATGTCTTCACATCAATCCACATCGAAGAATTTGAAATCATGGCACGCGACACCAAGTTGGGCCAAGAAGAGATAACAAGAGATATTCCAAATATTGGGGAAGAATCCCTAAAAAACCTTGACGAGGCTGGAATAGTTTATATAGGAGCAGAGGTAAATCCCGGAGATATATTAGTGGGTAAAGTGACGCCTAAGGGTGAGTCACCAATGACACCAGAAGAAAAGCTTCTCCGGGCAATTTTTGGAGAGAAGGCATCAGATGTTCGAGATACATCTCTAAAGGTGCCTCCTGGAGGAGCTGGAACCGTTGTAGAGGTGAGAGTCTTTTCGAGGCGAGGTGTTGACAAGGATGAGCGTTCTCAAGCGATAGAAAGAACTGAAATAGAGCGTTTAGCTAAAGACCGTGATGACGAAAGAACCATTTTGGAGAGTGGTTTTTTTGACAGGTTAAAAGAACAACTAATTGGTCAGGTTGCTGTTTCAGGACCTAAGGGTTTTGTTCCGGGTGTGGTTTTGACAGAAGAGGTACTCGGTCAGTACACACAAGGGCAATGGAGACAGTTCGGGGTCGAGAATGATCAATTGATGGAGTACATAGAGGGTGTTCGCGCCGAGTTTGATAGAACAATCGAGCAACTTCAAGACCGTTTTGATAACAAGGTAGAGAAGTTACAAAGAGGCGATGAACTCCCACCTGGAGTGATGAAAATGGTCAAGGTTTTTGTTGCTGTTAAACGAAAGCTACAACCAGGTGACAAGATGGCTGGTAGGCACGGGAATAAGGGTGTAATTTCCAAGATTGCTCCGATCGAAGACATGCCATACTTAGAAGACGGCACCCCGGTTGATATAGTGCTTAATCCTCTTGGAGTGCCATCCAGAATGAATGTGGGACAGATATTAGAAACTCATCTAGGGTGGGCTTCTCATGGGCTAGGTCGGCAGATTTCTGGCATGCTAAAGGAGCTCTCGCGGTCACAGGAAACAGAAAACCTCAGAGAAACATTAAAAGGAATATACGGAGAACCCCAATATGATCGCCAAATAGCACCATTGGGTGATGAAGAACTGACTGAACTAGCTAGTAACCTTAAAGGCGGAGTGCCGATGGGAACGCCGGTTTTCGATGGAGCGCATGAAAACGATGTTGTAAAGATGCTGGAACAAGCAGGGTTAGACTCGACGGGCCAGGTTGCTTTGATAGATGGCAGGACAGGTGAAGCATTTGAAAGAAAAGTGACTGTGGGCTATATTTATATGCTCAAACTGCATCATTTAGTCGATGATAAGATTCACGCCCGTTCCATCGGGCCATACAGCCTTGTCACTCAACAACCATTAGGGGGAAAGGCCCAGTTTGGCGGACAAAGGTTCGGAGAGATGGAGGTTTGGGCGTTAGAGGCATATGGTGCCGCATATACGTTACAGGAAATGTTAACAGTTAAGTCAGATGATGTCTCGGGTAGAACAAAAGTTTATGAAGCGATTGTAAGAGGAGATGATAACTTTGAAGCGGGGATCCCAGAATCTTTTAATGTTTTAATTAAAGAGCTGCGTTCACTAGGATTGAATGTCGATTTAGATCAAAGAGCCCTTTAGATCCTAGTCGCGGAATAGTTAAATGTTGGGTTAATTTTTGTATGTCATTTGAAATGATGGTGAACAGTACGACAGGAAGTTATAATTTTTCTCTAGTGCTACTCAAGGAGATTAGAGTATGAACGATATAGCTAATATATTTGGCCAACCAACTGGAACTGAGAGCTTTGACCAAATTAAAATATCTATAGCAAGTCCAGAAAGGATTCATTCCTGGTCTTTTGGTGAGATAAAGAAGCCGGAAACAATAAATTATCGAACATTTAAACCAGAGCGAGATGGTCTTTTTTGCGCTCGTATTTTTGGCCCAATAAAAGATTATGAATGCTTGTGCGGCAAGTATAAGCGAATGAAATACAGGGGAATCGTATGTGAAAAATGCGGCGTTGAGGTTACTCTAAGCAAAGTTAGAAGAGAGAGAATGGGGCATATTGAGTTAGCGTCCCCTGTGGCTCACATATGGTTTTTAAAATCATTGCCGAGCAGAATTGGCCTTCTACTTGATATGACGCTTAAAGAACTTGAACGCGTGCTCTATTTTGAGAGCTTTGTTGTGCTTGATGAGGGGTTTACGTCTCTGGATAAGCATCAATTATTGTCTGAAGAAGAGTATTTTGATGCCATGGATGAATTTGGCGAGGATACCTTCAGAGCTGCAATAGGTGCTGAGGCACTCAAGGAGATGTTGTCCAATTTAGATTTGGAAGAAGAAGTAGTTGAGATTAGAGAAGGTCTGAGAACAACTGGTTCGGAGATGAAAAGAAAAAAATATGTCAAGCGACTCAAACTGGTCGAAGCATTTATCGAATCAGGTTGCCGACCAGAATGGATGATACTCGATGTTGTGCCAGTTATTCCGCCAGAGTTGAGGCCACTAGTGCCCTTGGATGGGGGGCGATTTGCTACATCAGACCTCAATGACCTATATCGTCGTGTAATAAATCGAAATAATAGATTAAAACGCCTTATAGAGCTAAGGGCCCCCGATATAATCGTCCGTAACGAAAAAAGGATGCTCCAGGAATCTGTGGATGCTCTTTTTGATAATGGCCGCAGAGGCAGAGTTATTACAGGTGCGAATAAACGTCCTTTAAAGTCACTTTCAGATATGCTGAAAGGTAAGCAGGGAAGATTTAGACAAAACTTATTAGGGAAGAGGGTCGACTATTCTGGACGCTCGGTCATAGTGGTTGGGCCTGAATTAAAACTGCACCAATGTGGGTTACCTAAAAAAATGGCATTGGAACTGTTCAAACCATTTATTTATTCAAAATTAGAGCTCTACGGGTTAGCTACTACCATAAAAGCGGCCAAAAGGATGGTCGAGAAGGAGCGTCCAGAGGTATGGGACATACTAGAGGAGGTTATCCGAGAACATCCAGTTTTGTTGAATAGGGCGCCAACCCTGCATCGATTGGGTATACAAGCCTTTGAACCAGTGCTGATAGAAGGAAAAGCCATACAACTACACCCACTCGTATGCACGGCATTTAACGCTGACTTTGATGGAGATCAGATGGCAGTGCATGTTCCATTATCGCTGGAAGCGCAGTTGGAAGCACGCGTGCTAATGATGTCAACCAACAATATATTAAGCCCTGCTAATGGAAAACCAATTATAGTTCCATCCCAAGACATTATTCTCGGACTTTACCATTTAACTATGGAGAGACCCGGTATGATGGGCGAAGGAATGGTCTTCGCAAATTTGTCTGAAATGGAGCATGCTTTGAATAGTGGTGCAGTTCACCTACACGCCAAGGTCAGAGCACGCATTGAGACTTTTGATGATAATGGTGAGAAGGTGACTAAGGTTGTTGACTCGACTCCAGGTCGATTAAGACTAGCTAAATTGTTGCCAGACAGTCCGCGGTTAGGTTTTGGAACGATCAACAAATTAATGACAAAAAAAGAAGTGTCGAATGTGATTGATAATGTTTATAGACATTGTGGGCAAAAGGAGACGGTTTTATTTGCTGACCGGGTAATGGCAATGGGCTTTGGTCAAGCCTGTGTGGCCGGAATATCATTTGGGAAGGACGATCTTATAATCCCCGAAACTAAAAATGATTTGGTCGACGATGCGAGTAAACAAGTTAAAGAGTTTGAGCAGCAATACCTAGATGGATTGATAACTCAGGGCGAAAAATATAATAAAGTTGTGGATGTATGGTCGCGCTGTACAGACCAAGTCGCCGAAGAAATGATGGGCCGTATAATGACCATTGAAGAGGGTAAAGAAGTCAATTCCGTATGGATGATGGCTCACTCTGGAGCTAGAGGTTCACCGGCTCAGATAAAACAATTGGCTGGTATGCGCGGGCTTATGGCTAAACCCTCTGGCGAAATAATAGAAACGCCAATAATCTCAAACTTCAAAGAAGGATTAAATGTTCTCGAGTACTTTAACTCAACCCATGGTGCAAGAAAAGGGTTGGCCGATACAGCGTTGAAAACGGCAAACTCGGGTTATTTGACGAGGCGTTTAGTCGATGTGGCCCAAGATTGTATAATAATCGAACATGACTGTGGCTCGACTAGGGGGCTTACAGTTAAGGCAGTTGTTGAGGACGGTGAGATAATCGACCCACTGTCTGAACGAATCCTCGGCCGCAGTGCAGCCGAGGATATTAGCGATCCAGCTACTGGGCACGTAATAGTAAAAGCCGCAGAGATTATTGGCGAAGAAGATGTTGACGCCATTGATGAAGCAGGTATTGAATCGGTCTTAATTAGATCGGTTCTAACTTGTGATACCAAAGGTGGGGTTTGCGGTGCATGTTATGGTCGCGACCTTGCGCGTGGAACGTCTGTTAACGTTGGTGAAGCTGTCGGTGTTATAGCGGCACAATCAATAGGGGAGCCAGGGACACAGCTTACTATGAGAACTTTTCACATAGGGGGTGCGGCGCAACGTGGTGCAGAACAATCCAGCATTGAGGCAGCATTTACTGCAAAGGCAACAATAGTTAACCGTAACGTGGTTAAGAATTCTGCTGGTGTATTGATTGTTATGAGCCGAAATGCGGAAGTTGTTCTTTCTGATTCCCAAGGTAGAGAACGTGCACGACACAAAATACCTTATGGGTCGAGGTTAATGGTCGACGACGGACAAGATGTTATGCAAGGCCAAACATTAGCGGAATGGGACCCATATACAATACCCATAATAACGGAAAAGGAAGGCACCGCGCATTACGTTGATCTTGTTGACGGTGTTTCAATGAGAGAAGTGGTTGATGAGGCTACTGGTATAGCTTCACGTGTTGTTTTTGATTGGAAGCAACAGTCCAAGGGAGCAGACTTACGGCCCAGGATAACACTTCGCGATGATGCGGGTGAGGTTATTGAGCTGGGAAATGGGTTAGAAGCACGGTATTTCATGTCGCTTGATGCCATTTTATCTGTAGAGAACGGTGCAAAAGTTCAAGCTGGAGATGTCCTTGCCAGGATACCACGTGAGTCTTCCAAAACACGTGACATAACTGGCGGACTACCTCGGGTGGCAGAATTATTTGAGGCCCGTAAACCAAAGGATTATGCGATTATAAGTGAATCGGAGGGCCGAATAGAGTTTGGGCGTGACTATAAGACTAAAAGGCGAGTAAATGTAGTTCCTGTAGAAGGTGACGGGGAACCCATAGAATATTTAATTCCTAAGGGCAAACACCTTGCGGTTCAGGAAGGGGATTATGTTCAGGTTGGAGATTTATTATTAGACGGTAATCCAGTTCCTCATGATATTCTCAATATTTTGGGTGTAGAAGAACTAGCAAGCTATTTAACTAACGAGGTACAAGATGTTTATCGGCTTCAAGGGGTTAAAATTAATGATAAACATATAGAAGTGATAGTCCGTCAAATGTTACAGAAAGTTGAAATAGAAGATGGTGGCGAAACTACATTCCTCGTTGGTGAAACCATTGATAGAGAGGAATTCGAAAATATTAATGAGAAAACGGTGAGCGAAGGTTTGATGCCAGCAAAGGCAAGGCCTGTGCTTCAAGGCATAACAAAAGCTTCGTTACAAACAAAATCATTCATTTCTGCTGCATCGTTTCAGGAGACTACCAGAGTGTTAACTGAGGCAGCTGTATCTGGTAAAGTTGATAGCTTGGAGGGATTAAAGGAAAATGTGATTGTTGGCCGACTAGTTCCAGCTGGAACTGGCAGTGTAATGAATCGATATAAACGTATAGCCGCATCTCGTGACAAAGAACTTGCCCTTCAAGAGGCAGAGACTGCGCTTCCGATGCTTGATGATGCCTCGGATCAACAAGTGACTGCGGCGGAATAACCTCGTGCTGTTTAGATCATTGGGCCAACTATGTACGCTTTTTTTAAACACCCCCGATATTGTAATATAATTACAATATCGGGGGTGTTTGCGCAAAACTTGTACTAAAAGTTAATTTAAGAATAAAGATTACGATTCTTTTAACTCAGCACTTGACCCGCGGGCCTATCATAAATAGTATCCGGCCACTTTAGTAGAGACTGGTGGTATTCTAAAGTCCGTCTTTAGACGGAAGAGGAATAAACGCGGTTTCGTGGGATAATAAGTTGCGGTTTGATCCTGGTGATTGGGTCTAATTAGCGAAACTAGCAATACTAGTAATAGCATACTAGTATTGCTAGTTTCGCGTATTTTTTTTTCTGCCCTATATTGTTAAAGGGTGGTGAAATAGAGGGAGTAGGGGATGTCTAGACGTCATCGCGCTGAAAAAAGAGATGTTCTTCCTGACGCTAAGTTTAAGGACGAGGTCGTGAGTAAATTTATGAGTTGCCTTATGTACGATGGTAAAAGGTCCACTGCGGAATCAATCGTTTATGGAGCTTTTGATAAAATTGAATCCAGAACGGGACAGCAACCAGTTACAGTATTCCATGAGGCGCTCAATAACGTAAGGCCTCTAGTCGAGGTACGCTCTAGAAGAGTTGGTGGCGCTACATATCAGGTGCCGGTCGAGGTGCGTAATGATAGGGCGCAGGCGCTTGCTATTAGATGGACAATAGACGCGGCCAGAAGACGGTCAGAGAACACAATGGTTGATCGGTTATCTGGCGAGCTTATGGATGCTGTTAATAGTAGAGGTGCAGCAGTAAAGAAAAAAGAAGACACGCATAGGATGGCAGAAGCAAACAAGGCCTTCTCCCATTACCGTTGGTAAAGTAGGTATCTGAACGATGGCAAGAACTCATTCTCTAAATACATATCGTAATATTGGTATCATGGCGCATATTGACGCGGGTAAGACAACGACTACTGAACGTGTGCTGTATTACACGGGTAGATCATATAAGATAGGTGAAGTTCATGATGGGAACGCAACCATGGACTGGATGGAGCAGGAGCAAGAGCGCGGAATTACAATAACGTCCGCAGCTACAACTTGCCATTGGAACGACCATCGTATCAATATCATCGATACACCAGGCCACGTGGATTTCACAATCGAGGTAGAGAGATCTCTGAGGGTTCTTGATGGGGCTGTCGCAGTTTTCGATTCAGTGGCGGGTGTTGAGCCTCAGTCGGAGACGGTTTGGCGTCAGGCTGATAAATATAAAGTACCAAGAATTTGTTTCGTGAATAAAATGGATAGAATTGGCGCTGATTTTTATCGATGTGTATCGATGATAGTGGACAGATTAGGGGCTGTTCCGTTGGTTACGCAGCTTCCAATAGGAAGTGAGTCAGAGTTCGTAGGTGTGGTTGATTTACTCTCCATGAAAGCTGTCAGGTGGTTAGACGAAAGTCTGGGGGCAAAGTTCGAAGTTGTTGAAATACCTGAAGAACTTAAATCTAAGTCATTGGAGTATAGAACCTCGTTAGTTGAATTGGCGGTAGAGCAAGACGAAGAGGCGTTAGAAGCATATCTGGAGGGAGAAGAACCAAGTTTAGATACGCTAAAAAAATGTATTCGCATTGGAACGTTATCATCTAGTTTTGTCCCCGTTCTTTGCGGCTCTGCTTTTAAGAATAAAGGGGTGCAACCGCTTTTAGATGCTGTAGTTGATTTTCTTCCATCGCCTCTGGATGTTGAGAGCGTTAAGGGGATTGTGCCTGATAGTGAGGAAGAGATTGTTAGAGAGAGTGATGATGCAGTGCCGTTTTCTGGATTGGCATTTAAAATAATGAATGATCCATTTGTCGGTTCACTAACGTTTGTTCGGATTTATTCTGGCGTCTTAGAAGCTGGGAAAACTGTAGCAAATACTGTTAAAGATAAGAAAGAGCGTGTTGGAAGGATGTTAGAGATGCACTCTAACAGTCGGGAGGACATAAAGGAGGCCCGAGCAGGTGACATAGTGGCACTAGCTGGTTTAAAGGATACAACAACGGGCGACACACTCTGTGACCCCCTTTCTCCGGTTATTTTGGAGAGGATGGACTTTCCGGATCCGGTTATAGAGGTTGCTGTAGAGCCCAAAACAAAAGCAGATCAGGAAAAAATGGGCACCGCACTAGCCAGATTGGCTGCGGAGGACCCTTCCTTCAGGGTTACATCAGATCACGAAAGTGGTCAGACAATAATAAAGGGAATGGGTGAACTTCATCTAGAGATTTTAGTTGATAGGATGAGGCGTGAATTTAAGGTGGATGCTAACGTAGGAGCACCACAAGTGGCATATAGGGAGACAATCACTCAATCCGCTGAAATAGATTATACACATAAAAAACAAACTGGGGGTTCAGGACAGTTTGCACGCCTGAAGCTTATCCTTGAGCCGCTTCCAGTTGGTTCAGGATTCGAGTTTGAGAATAAAGTGGTCGGCGGCTCTGTCCCGAGAGAATATATCCCAGGAGTGGAAAAGGGATTAGAGAGTTCGAAAGAGACAGGGGTAGTTGCGGGTTTTCCTCTGATTGACTTCAAGGCAACACTCGTTGATGGTGCCAGTCATGACGTGGACTCGAGTGTCATGGCTTTTGAAATTGCTGCTCGTGCTGCATTTCGAGAAGGAATACCGAAATGCGCTCCAAAACTTTTAGAGCCAGTAATGCGGGTAGAAGTGGTGACGCCAGAGGACTATATGGGGGATATAATTGGCGACTTGAATAGTCGTCGTGGAAACGTGTCTGGGATGGACCAGCGTGGAAACGCCCGCGTCATAAATGCAATGGTTCCTTTGGCTAACATGTTTGGGTATGTAAATACATTGAGATCGATGAGCCAAGGAAGGTCTCAGTACACTATGCATTTTGATCATTATGAACAGGTGCCTCAAGCGGTAGCAGACGAAGTTACTGCGAAAATGGCCTAAAATTGCTTAAATAACTGATCAAAGGTTTATTTGAATAAAACACGATTTGAAAGACGGAGTTGTAAAGATGGCGAAGGAAAAATTTGAGCGTAATAAGCCTCACTGTAATATTGGTACCATAGGTCATGTTGATCACGGTAAGACGACGTTAACCGCTGCTATTACGAAAGTCTT
>Ga0114933_10005919_pt1 | contig 10985 bp, 8 predicted proteins | sample 4SBtaG_FD_89691 | JGI IMG/M metagenome (GOLD analysis project Ga0114933, IMG submission 89691) | Deep subsurface microbial communities from Kolumbo volcano to uncover new lineages of life (NeLLi) - 4SBTROV12_W25 metaG | ecosystem: Environmental > Aquatic > Marine > Volcanic | place: Kolumbo... | reverse complement strand
TGGGTAGTGGGCGACTCGACCGACGAGCGCATGGAAACCATCGCCGACCGCCTCCCCCTCCTCCTCGCGAACGCAGACGAGCTCCTCGCCGAGATGTAGGTGCCTGGCACTTCGTGTTACGAACCGCAACATTAGGTGCCAGGCACCGATTCTCTGACTAACGTCAGAGATGTGCGGGACCACGGAATCGACACGCTGAGGCGCTTCAACCGGATGGTGACCCAGAGGATCGGAGCGCTCGAAGAGGAGTACCTCGGCGGCTCGCGACCGCTCGGCGCATCGCGCGTGCTGTGGGAGATCGACGACGAGTGCGATGTGCTCACGTTGCGATCGCAGCTGGACCTCGACTCGGGATACCTCAGCCGCCTCCTCCGATCCTTGGAGAAGGAAGGGCTCGTCGAGGTGGCCGTCGACACCGACGACGCACGCCGGCGAGTCGCCCGCCTGACACCTGCCGGCCGGCGGGAGCGGAAGCGGCTCGATGCGGACAGCGACGAGCTGGCTGCGTCGCTTCTGACGCCGCTCACCCCACGCCAGCGCGAGCGGCTGGTCGACGCGGCCGCAACGGTCGAGCGGCTTCTCACCGCCGGAATGGTGGCCGTCGACGTAGAGGACGCCTCGAGCGAGGACGCTCGGTACTGCATCAACAGCTACTTCGACGAGCTCGACGAGCGTTTCGATGACGGGTTCGACCCCGATCTGAGCATCTCCGCGGATGTCCACGAACTCACACCGCCCGCCGGGCTCCTCCTGGTCGCGAGGCTGGGCGGCGAGCCGATCGGCTGCGGCGCACTCAAGTTCCACGACGAACCCACGGAGATCAAGCGCATGTGGGTTGCCGCGTCCGCCCGAGGTCTGGGCCTCGGGCGGCGGCTGCTCATCGAGCTCGAAGCGCGGGCCGCCGAGAACGGCGCATCCATGGTGCGTCTCGAGACCAACCGATCGCTGGGCGAGGCGATCAACCTCTACCGCTCTGCTGGGTACAGCGAGGTCGCGGCCTTCAACGACGAACCGTTCGCCCACCACTGGTTCGAGAAGCGGCTCGGCTGATCGACGCCACCCAAAGTTGAGCAACATGGTGTCAGGCACCATGTTGCTCAACTCCATGTTGCTCAACTACTCCATGTTGCTCAGCTGGCCTGCCTCACTCGGGGATGTTCGCGGCCGACGGGAACCACCATGGGTCTTCGCACCGTCTCAGTGAGCATGCGTTCCGTTGTTGCTCTCCTCGCCAGCCTCTCCCTTCTCGCCGCAGCATGCGGGGACGGCGACGGCACACAGCAAGTCGACGCCGACGGCCCATCGACCACCACAACAACCACGGTGGAGGTCCAGGACACCATCCCGGTGGAGGAAGTCCGAGTACCGAGCCGATCAGGCGGCATCGGCGGACTCTTGGGCGCCGAGGAATCGGAGCCGCCGCTGGCCGACGGTTCGATCGCACCCTGCGACGAGGAACTCGACAACTGTGACGGGGGCGGCGACATCCCGATCGACGAGGACGGCATCGACGACACGCCCGAGGTCGACGAACCGATCGAAGGCTCCGAGGCGCGGCTCGACTACATCCCCGAGCCGGAGCACCGCCGCTACTGCACGACGATGGCCGACATCGAGGATCGGGAAGTCCCCGACTTCGAGTCGGCGGAAGGTCTCCAGGTCATCGTCGGCTGGTTCGACGAGCTGGCGGCCACCACCGACGGACCGCAGCGAGAAGCCATCGTCAGGATGCGGGACAACCTCGTCGTCCTGCTGTCGGTGCTGAACGACATCGACCTCCAAGAGCTCGACCTCGCGGATCTCGAAGCGTTCGAGGAGATCGATTTCGATCGCATCACCCGTGAGTTCGAACAGGACGCCGAGACCATGGAGAGCTTCACGGGCTTCGCATGCTTCGGCGAGGGAAGCTTCGCCCCGCCGGACGATCCCGAGCTCGTCATGTTCTGTGACTCCTTCGAGGCCTTCACGGATCTCCTCTTCTTCACCGAAGATCCTGCTGCGACTGTCGAGCTGATCGCGAACTGGTTCGACGACACCGAGTCATTCGTGCCCGAGGAGATCAAGGCCGACTTCGACCTGTTCCACCGTTGGGTGGACGACAATCGCCTCGAGTTCGACCCCGAACAGCTCGAGGCCGCCTTCGACTCCGCACCACAAGACGTGCAGGACGCCGGCAACCGCTTCGGCGAGTGGAGCGACGAACACTGCGACGTGTAGTCCTCCCCGACGTCACTGCCTTGCTCGGTCGATGACCACCTGATCGCGGCGAGTCCATGACGTTGCGGGTTATCGTCCGGACGCACGCCGACACGCCGACTCGGGAGAATCCGATGCCCCGCCTCACCCAGCTCAGCCGATCGATCGAAGGTCGGGTCTCGCTCATCACAGGCGCTGGCGGCGGCCAGGGCCGGTCCACTGCGCACCTGTTCGCCGACGAGGGCGCCCAGGTCGCGGTCACCGACCTCCGCCAGGAGGACGTCGACCGGGTCGTTCAGGAAATCAACGACGCCGGCGGGTCGGCGGCCGGCTGGACGATGGACGTCGCCAACGCCGACCGGGTCCAGCAGGTGACCGAGGAAGTGGCCGAACGGTTTGGCGGAATCGACCATCTGGTCAACAACGCCGGAATCTCGCGGTTCGCTCCGATCGACCAGGACGACTACGAGGACAGCTGGGCCATCTCGCTCGAGGTGCTGCTCACCGCGCACACCCGCACGATCCGCGCCGCGCTGCCCCACCTCCGCCAGAGCGACGCCGCCCGCATCGTCAACATCGCATCAACAGAGGGCTGGGGCGCCACGAAGTTCGGGTCCCCGTACACAGCCGCCAAACACGGCGTGGTCGGCCTCACCAAGTCGCTGGCCGTCGAGCTCGGGCGTGAAGCGATCACCGTCAACTGCATCTGCCCGGGACCGATCAACACCGGCATGACCTCCGAGATCCCCGACCAGGACAAGGTGATCTTCGCGAAGCGCCGCACGGCCCTCGGCCGGTATGCCGAGCCCGAAGAAGTCGCCCACGGCACGCTCAACTTCTGCCTTCCGGCCAGCCAGTACATGACGGGCGCGATCCTTCCGGTGGACGGCGGCCTCCTCATCAAGAACGCCTGACCCGAGTGTGGAAGCCGCCGCGCCGTGCGGCAGGCTGTAGGTCCCATGCCCCACCGCGACATGATCGTCATCGGCGGCGGACCAGCCGGTACCGCCACGGCCATCCGTGCCGCGCGCGCCGGCATTTCGGTGACGTGCTTCGAGAAGGGCGATCACGGCCGCGACAAGGTGTGCGGTGACGGCCTCACTCCTCGAGCGGTCGGGGCCCTCAACGAGTTGAAGATCCAGCTCGACGAGGCGCACCACATCCAGGGTCTGCGGATGATCGCGGGAAACAAGGTGCGAGAGCTCGACTGGCCCGGCACCTCCCGCTTCCCACCACACGGGGCGGTCTGGCCACGACGCCGGCTCGACACAGCGCTCATGGACGCGGCCGACGACGCGGGCGCCGAGATGCTCTACTCCACCGAAGCCCTGCCGCTCCTCGATGGTGAGCGAGTCGTGGGTGTCGAGGCAGCGGGCGACAAGTGGACGGCCGACCTGGTCGTGCTGGCCGCAGGAGCGCAGGGAAAGGCCGCCCGGATGCTCGGTGCCGAGCGCGATCCGGACGAGCCATTCGGGCTCGCGATCCGTACCTATGCCGAGACCCCTCGCCACGCCGATCGCCATCTCGAAGCCTGCTTGACCCTCCGCGACGAGCACGGCACGGCGGTTCCGGGCTACGGCTGGATGTTCCCCGCCGGCGACGGGACGGTGAACATCGGTGTCGGTGCGCTCTCCACGATGAAGGGCTTCAAGAAGCTCAACCTCAACACGCTCTGCGACTCCTACCGAGATCTCGTGCGCGACGACTGGGGCCTCGGGCCCTACCTCGAACGGCCACGCGCCTGGCGCCTGCCGATGAGCGCTCAGAAGCGGCACGGCCCCGGCTGGGTTGCGGTGGGCGACGCTGCCGGGCTCGTGAACCCGATGAACGGCGAAGGCATCGACTACGGGCTCGAAACGGGGATGCTCATCGCCGATCTGTTCGAAGCCGACCCGGCGACAGCACCGGACGAGTACGACCGGCTCGTGGCGGAGCGCTTCGATGCCTTCCTCCGAACGGGGCGGCGTTTCTCGTTCCTGATCGGGCACCCGTGGATCCTGCGAAACGGATTGCGGATGGCCGTCGGCACCGACGCGATCGCCAAGATCACGCTGCAGGTCATGGGCAACCTCGTCGACAACGAGACGCCAGGAGCCGCGGGCCGGGTGATGGGGGCCGCGGACAAGGTCCTCGCGCTCGCCGACCCGATTCTGCGCCGCACACGCGCCGCCGCGTGATCAGCCGAGAAGGCCCATCCCGCCCACGGTGTCGCGCTCCTCGACCAGCTCGGCCCACGAGGCTTCGATCTTGCCGCGGCTGAAGTCGTCGAGCTCGAGCCCGGTGACCACGCTGTACTCGCCGTCCGACACGGTGCACGGGTACGAGGTGATGATCCCCTCGGGTGCTCCGTAGTCGCCGGTGGAGGGAATGGCCATCGACACCCAGTCGCCGTCGGGGGTGCCCTGAGCCCACGAACGCATGTGATCCACAGCGGCCGACGCAGCGGAGGCGGCCGAGGAGGCGCCACGGGCATCGATGATGGCCGCGCCGCGCTGCTGCACGGTGGGGATGAAGTCGCCCTCGAGCCACGCCTGGTCGTCGACCATGTCTGCGGCGATCTGGCCATTCACCTCGGCGTGGAACAGGTCGGGGTACTGGGTGGCCGAGTGGTTACCCCAGATGGTCATGCGGCGAATGTCGTTGACAGACGCACCGACCTTCTGGGCCAGCTGGGCGATCGCCCGGTTGTGGTCGAGGCGGGTCATTGCGGTGAACTGGTCGTTGGCGATGTTGGGAGCGTTGTTCATCGCGATGAGACAGTTCGTGTTGGCCGGGTTACCGACCACCAGCACCTTGACCTCGGAGCTGGCACCTGCGCTGATCGCTGCGCCCTGGCCGGTGAAGATTCCGCCGTTCGCTTCGAGCAGGTCGCTGCGCTCCATACCGGCCTTGCGGGGCATCGAACCCACGAGCAGTGCGTAGTCGGCCCCGTTGAAGGCCTCGTTGGCATCGGCGGTTTCGACCGTCCCTGCCAGCAGCGGGAACGCGCAGTCGTCGAGCTCCATCCTCACGCCGGAGAGCGCGCCGAGGGCGGGCTCGATCTCGAGCATCTGCAGGATCACCGGCTGATCGGGGCCGAGCATGCTTCCGGACGCGATGCGGAACAGGAGGCTGTAGCCGATCTGACCGGCCGCACCGGTCACGGCGACGCGAACTGGATCGTTCACCTTGGGGTCCTTCCAGGGGGGTGGCGTAGCTGGTGCAGTTCTAGCGCATCAGACCCACTGACCACCGCTCCTGGGACCCTCGATCACATGTCGTTGAGCCCAAGCACGGAGAACGCCGCGCCGAAGGGGTCGATGATCACCGCCATGCGCCCAGGTGGGATGTCCATCGGCTCCACCATCACGGTTCCGCCGAGCTCAGCGGCGCGAGCGGCCACAGCATCGGAGTCGTCGACGGCGAAGTAGGTCATGCAGTGAGCGGGCACCTCGGGCGGGAAGTTGTCGTCCATGGCCATCATCCCGCCCACGGTGTCCTCGCCGAGCCGGATCTCCGTGTAGGACATCTCCGCGCCGTCTGGCGTCGGGAAGGTCGCTGTGTTCATCTGCCACTTGAAGACGGTGTCGTAGAAGGCCCCAGCCGCCTCCGTGTCACGTGTGACCAGTTCGTTCCAGCAGAGGCTGAAGGGCTCGTTGACGAGCTCGGCGCCGTGGTGGGCGCGGGGTTGCCAGACCGAGAACGCTGCGCCCGTCGGATCCATCATGATCGCCATGCGGCCCACGTCGAGAACGTCCATGGGCTCGAGCAGTGCCGTGGCCCCTGCGCCGACGGCTGCTGTGAATGTGGCATCGGCGTCCTCGACCGTCACATAGGTCGACCATGCCGAAGGTTGGCCGTCCATCATGAGCGGACCCATCCCGGCGACGTTGTGCCCATTCGAGGTGAACATCGTGTAGCCGCCGGCCTCGGGTTCGGGAGCCGCGTGGGCCTCCCATCCGAAGAGGCCGGTGTAGAAGGCGGTGGCGCCTTTGAGATCCGGCGTTCCCAGATCGACCCACGATGGGGTGCTTGGAGCAAAACTGTCTCGTACGACCATGTCGGTCCCCCTTGCCGTCTCCCGTGCGCATGACGGCATCTGCACCGTCCCGCGATCGGACGACCTACGTCAAGGGATCGAAGGAAGAATCGGCGCGACGAGTGTTGCCGACCCAACTCTCATAGAGACCCGAGTAGATGCCACCCGCCACCGCGAGCTCGTCGTGGTGGCCGAGCTCGACCAGGCGACCGTCGTCGAAGACGAGCACGAGGTCGGCAGCTTCGGCGGTGGACAGCCGATGGGCAATGCTCACCGTTGTCCGCCCATCGGCCAGCCGATCGAGCGCCGTCGAGAGCGCCTGTTCGGTCTGCGGGTCGACGCTGCTCGTCGCCTCATCGAGAATCAAGAGGCCCGGGTCTGCGACCTGCGCACGGATCAGCGCCACGAGCTGTCTCTCGCCCACCGACAGCGCCTCGCCGCGCTCGCCCGCTTCGGTGTCGAGGCCGCGTGGAAGCTGCTCCACCCACCACCGCAGCCCCAGCGCGTCCACGGCGGCGTCGATGTCGCTGTCGGACACGCCGTCGCGCCCATAGGAGATGTTGGTGCGCAACGTCGTGTCGAAGAGGAAGCCGTCCTGGGGAACCATGCGAATCGTTCGACGACGGGATTCCGGCGTTGCTTCGCGCAGGTCGACTCCGCCGACGCAGATCGTCCCCGTGAGTGGATCGGCCAACCGAACGAGGAGCTTCGCGAACGTCGTCTTACCGGAGCCGGTCTCCCCGACCACCGCCACCTTGGCGCCGGCTGGAATCTCGACCGACACGTCGCGCAGGACCCGCCCCCCACCTCGATACGCATAGTCGAGACCGGTCACGACGACGCCGACCGCGCCGGAGGGCAGCTCGACTCCGCGCTCGGGCTCCACGATCTCGATCGGTGTGTCGAGAACACCGAGGATCTTCTCCCAGCCCGCGAGAGCGATCTGGGTCTGGTCGAGAATCTCGGAGAGTTCGCCGACAGGCCCGGCCATGAGGGTCACGAGGAAGACGAACGCGAGCACCTGGCCCAGCTCGAGGCCCCAGGCATCGGACTGCCAGACCGAGGCTGTGATCACAGCCGAAAGGGCAACGGCACCGAACATGTCGCCGAGGGTGAACAGCACCGCGAAGTAGCGCACGGCTCGCATCCGGGCTCTGTACTGACGACCGATCGCCTCACCCAGGCGATCGCCTGCCCGCTCTTCGAGCCCGTAGGCGCGAATCGTCTGCGCTCCGCCGATGGCCTCGCTGAACTCCCCCATCGTCTCCCCGACGCGGGTTCGCAGCGTCGAGTACGCAACGAGTTGGCGCACCTGAATCCACCGAAGCAACGGCACGATCGCTGCGAACGACAACACGACGACGATCGCCAGCTGCCAGCTCACCACCAGCATCACGGTGATAATGCCGACGAGAAGGGTCGAGTTGATCACCCATGACATCCCGGCCCACTCGAAGAACTTGCCCAGCTGCTCCACGTCGCTGGTCACCCGCGCCACGATGACGCCGCGCCGAGACTCGTTGTGCTCTGCGATGCTCAAACGGTGAACGTGCTCGAAGGTGCGCAGCCGCAGCTCGTACAGGGTCTGTTCGGTCAGGGCGATGAGCCGGAGAAACGCCCAGCGGGTGAGAGCAAAGACGACGACAGTGAGAACCGCCGTGGCAACACAGGCCCAGAACACGAACCACGGTCGTGTCTGCTCGGGCCGCAGCCCTCGATCGGTCGCGTACCGGATCAGAATCGGGATCGACAGCTTGCCGACCGCGCTCAACGCTGCGGCCAAGACCGTGAAGGCCAACCCGGCCCGCAGTGTGGGGGTCACCGCGATGCCACGCCGCAAGATCGACATGGCGCTGTCGGTCGGTCGATCCCGCTCCATTGCTTCGGGCTGCCGGCTCATGACCCAGCCGCCTCATAGGCCCTCACCAGCTCGGCGTAGGCCGGCACGGCGAGCAGTTCGCGGTGGCTTCCCGATGCTGCGATTCGCCCCTCGTGGAGAAACAGCACCCGATCTGCGAGGTCGATAGTGCTCACCCGGTGGGCGACGATCAGCGTCGTCGTGGCCAGTTCTCTGGCCAGCCCGTCGAGGATGGCCCGCTCGACCACAGGATCGACTGCCGACGTCGAGTCGTCGAGCAGCAGCAGGCCGGGGTCTCCCACAAGCGCTCGGGTGAGCGCCACCCTTTGCCGCTGCCCGCCAGACAACGTCACCCCACGCTCACCGACAACCGTGGCCCAGCCCTGCGGGAGCCTCTCGACGAATCCTGCCTGCGCTGTGCGCGCATGGCTCTCGGCGCCGTCTGGCGAGATCCCACGGTCCAACGCCACATTGTCGAAGATCGAATCGGCGAAGAGAAAGGTCTCCTGAGAGACGAGCGAGGTGCGCCGCCGCAACACGTCGGGATCGACGTCCTCGAGTGGCACACCGCCGAGTGTGATTGCACCGCTCTCGGGTTCGATGAGCCCGAAGAGCAGCTGCGCCACCGTCGTCTTGCCCGAGCCCGTACCACCGACGAGGGCGACCACTTCACCCGGCTCCATCTCGAAGGAGCACCCGGACAGCACGGTGTCGTCGCCGTGGGTGAACGTGACGCCGTCCACTGCGAGCGACAGCGGTCCGTCCGGAAGCTCTCGATCGCCACCGAAGCGTCCGGCCACCGGCAGATCGAACACCCGCTGCAGGCGCCGAGCCGCGACCACGGCGGACGCGTTCTCCTCGAGAAAGAAACCGACGATGCGCATCGGGAAGGCGAGCTGCTGGAACAGGATCATCGCCTGAACGACGTCACCGGTTGTTGCGCCGCCTGATGAGACCCGCCAGGCACCGATGGCCAGCACGGCGATCATGCCGAGGTTGGGCAACATGTCGAGCGAAGGTTCGAGGGCGGCGCGCAGACGACCGATTCGGAGCCGCGTGTCACGCAAGCGCGAAGCGGGACCCTCGAGACGCTGGAGCTCGTGAGCCTCCCGGCCGAGCGTCTTCACCACGAGCGCTCCGTCGACGCTCTCGTGCACAACCGCGCTCACGTCCCCGACAGCAACGCGCACCCGACTCGCCGGCTCGATCACCCGCTGGGTGAAGAGCCGATTGGCGATCCACGTCGCAGGGAAGACGAGGAAGGCCACCACCAGCAACCACGGGTCGACGGCCGCGAGGCTGACCATGGCCGCAGCCGCCAAGACCACCATGGAGAGTGTGAACGGAAGCGGCCCCATCACCATGGTGGAGACCTCGACGTCGGTATCGGCGTGAGCCAACAACTCGCCGGTGGGGCGCTCGCGAAGCTCCGACAGAGAACGGTGCAGGTAGATGCGGCCGAGCTTGCGCCGGAGGAATCGATTGTTTCGCTCCACCGTCATCGACCCGAAGAAGCGGCGAAAGATGACTCCCGTCGAGCGAAGGACAGCAGCGCCGATCAAGAGGGCGACGATCCACCCGAGAGAGCCTTGACGCTCGCCCTCCTCGATCGTGGGGACGATCAGCTCATCGGTTGCCATTCCGATGACTTCGGTTCCGAGCACGAGCATCACTGCGTACACACATGCACCCGTGACCGACGTCCAGAACACCAACGGCGCGCGCCGGACGTAGCTGCGCATGAGGCCGATGCCCTCACGCAGAACGGCGCCCGCCTTCGCCGAGCCAACGTCTGTCGCGTCATCGTGAACCCGACCGGGCTCGGCCATGGTCCCTCCAGCGCCGAAGGTCGAATCTACCGGGAGCCCGCCACACGCCGACCGCCAATTGTGCCGCCCGATATCGCACCGCGCTCAGTCGATCAGGGCCCGAACCTCCTCAGACGCCGCAATGTGGCCCTCGTGGAGGTAGCGATCGTGGTTCTCCTCGATGCTCTCCAACGCGTAGCGGTAGTTGACCATCATGCCGAGCGCGCGTTCCTGGCCAACGGGGTCCGTGTTGGCCATGAAGAGCACGCGCTCGACGCGGGCCCCGTTGGAGAGGTGGAAGTTGGCCACGGGATCCCGTGCACGCAGGCCGCTCTTGGCCTCGAGCAGGTAGAGCGCGCACAACCGCCGCAGGACGGGCTTCAACGGTCCGACGAGGTCTGGCACTGCGTACCAGGTGCCGTCGTCCAGGGCCCGCCGGAGGAGCTCCTCGAGCTCGGATACGGCCGGCCCGTCGGCGTCGATGGGAACCCCCTCGAGCGGTTCGGGTTGGGCCGCGCGCTCCTCGAGCCAGCCTCGGAAGCCCGGGATCGGGGACAGGGTGGCGTAGTAGCGGATGTCCGGCAGATCGCGAGCCAGCTCGTTGGCCACTCGCTTGATCAGAAAGTCGCCCAGCCGCACACCTGCGAGGCCGGGTTGGCAGTTGGAGATCGAATAGAAGATCGCCGTATCGGCGAGGGCGGGATCGGGATCGTCCTCTTCGGGGTCGAGGAGGCGACCGATGCTGTCCGCCAGGCCCTGGGTCAAGGCGATCTCGACGAAGATCAGCAGATCGTCGGGGAACGCTGGATGTTGAAAGGCGAAGAGGCGCCGGTCCGGCCCCAACCGGTTTCGCAGATCGTCCCAGCTCGCGATGGCGTGAACGGCTTCGTACTCGATCAGCTTCTCGAGCAGGGCGGCGGGAGAACTCCAGGTGACCTCGCTCAGGGTCAGTAGGCCCACGTCGAAGAACTGATCCAGCAACTCACGCAGGTCCTCGTCGACCGACTTCAGCTGGTCATCTGTGGGGGGTCGAAGAGCGCGCAGGTCAGCTCGCAGCTGGACGAGGAACGCCAGCCCCGACTCCACCCCGATGAACCGGCGAAAG
>Ga0114933_10005918_pt1 | contig 10986 bp, 6 predicted proteins | sample 4SBtaG_FD_89691 | JGI IMG/M metagenome (GOLD analysis project Ga0114933, IMG submission 89691) | Deep subsurface microbial communities from Kolumbo volcano to uncover new lineages of life (NeLLi) - 4SBTROV12_W25 metaG | ecosystem: Environmental > Aquatic > Marine > Volcanic | place: Kolumbo... | reverse complement strand
GCCGCGCAGGCACCAGCGCCATCGCAGAGATTATCGGTGCACACGTTGCCGTCGTCGCTGCAAAGGCTACCCGCGACCTCGAAAAAGCATAGCGACGAGCAGCAGTCGCCGTCCACGGTGTTGCCGTCGTCGCAATCCTCGCCGGCATCCAACACGCCGTTGCCGCACACGGACAGACTACCAGCCGACAAGAGCACGGTATCGTACTCGGCCACGCTGGTCGCACTCTTTATAAAGCCCAGGTAGCCCGGCGTCGTTATCGGGTTGACCGTGTCAGTGTGGTCCAGGAACAGCACGCCGTCCACGTAGACCTTGATGTTCGAGCCCACCGCCTCAACGCGAAGCCGGTGCATGACAGTGACATCGACGCCGGTCTGGGCCTGGGCGATCACCGCGCCGGCGTCTGAATCATAGAGTGATACGTGTCCCGACGATTTCAGGTACACGCTGTAGCCGCCCTGCGAGCGGTAGTCCTCGGGCAGCGAGCGCCTGATGCCCACACCCGCGTAGCCGGTGGCGTTGACCAGGCGGAGGTCGCATTCGAAGGTAAGGTCGCCAAACTTGTAGTTGTCCAACACCGCGACCGATGCCTCGTTGGTGGTGCCCGTGGCACTGAGCACGCCGGTGCGCTGCCAGTCGGGGCGAAACATCGTCCACGCGTCATCGGGGCTACCCGCGTCGAAGTTATCCACCAACACCGTGGGAACAGAAACCGTAGAGCCACCGACATCGACAGCCCTGAAGTAGCGCTTGTCTTCGAAAACCAGCCCTCCGGCCTTGCGCGTGTTCAACGACAGGCCAAAGACGGTGGTCTGGTTGACCTCGGGCACCGGCATGGCGATGGCCTGTTGCAAATGCGCGCCCGGCGACACGGTGGCCGTGAACGAACCGGAATCTATCGTCTCGCCCAGGATGTGCGTGCGCCACTCCACCGTGACCTGGTCGTCGAGAACGTCGGAAAGGTCCTCGTTGTAAACCGTCAGCGTGCGCGTAGACACCGTGCCCTCGTTTAACGCGGGCAGCAGGGCCGAGGGGGCGTAGAGGCCGGTGTAGAGGTCGTCGTAGTCGTGGTCGTAGACCGCGTTGGCGGCGAACGACGCCTTGAACATGGGCCAGGTGTAGCGCCACGAAGCATTCAGCCCTTCCTGTCCGATCGTGAACGGGCGAATGTCGGCGAGATCGTTGTAGCGGTAGCCGCGTATCATCATCGCCTTTATGCGCCCCCAGGACCGGGGATAAAACACGCTACCCGTGCTGCTCGACGGTGCCTTGTTGAACATCCACTCGCCCACGCCCGTCGGCCGGTCAAAAATCACACCGTCCATCCAGTAGGGGTCGAGGCTGTACCAGTTCGTCCACGCGTGCGACGCGCCGAGATCCTGCAGGTGCGCGACGCTCGAGGGATAGTGCTTATTGCTGGTGGCCGCCGAACCGCCGATGGCGCCGTCGCCGTCGTAAATCACCGGCAGGGTCTGTTCGTGCAAGCGAAGTTCAGTCTCAAGCGATACCAGGTCGGCGGTGGTCATACCCGCGGGCAGGTTCTTGTACAGGCACTCGTTGGCTACCGCCCACTCCACTATGGATGGATGATTGCGATCACGAGGAACCCACTCCGATATATGGGCACGCGCGTTGGCCCAGAACACGGGGTCGAACAGCGCGAGGTTCTCGTCACTGCAGTACACCGACGACTCGGCCACCACCATCAGGCCCATCTCGTCGCAGACGTCGAGAAACAAGGGCGGTGGTGGCTGGGTATGATAGCGGACGATGTTGACCCCTATGTCCTTCCACTCCTGCACCTCGGCTTCGACCTGGGCGCGGGTGTCGAACAGCGACTGCGGGTACACATGGGCATCGCCGCGCAGGTTGAGCCTGCTGCCGTTGAGACGGTACTCGGCGCCCACGATGGCCAGCTCACGCCAGCCGAAAAAAGTGTCGCTCTTCGTGTCCAGCGCCGTCGTCGACTCCACGACCCGCGTGTCGAGCGAGTAGAGCTGCGGACGGTCGGGCCACCAGGCCAGCGCTGTTGTCCACGCCTCGCTGAGAACAAACGTGTGTTGCTGACCGGCTGCTATGCTGACCGCCGCCGAAGCGACAAATGTCTTCACCAGGCTGCCTCCATCGAGTACGTCGTTCTCCACCGAGGCCAGGTGGGCCACCGTGTCGTCGTTGCGCACCGTCACGCGCAGCTCCAGGGTCTGCGCAGCCACGCCGGTCACCACGTGCACGTCGTCTACGTGCACCAGGGGCAGCGCCAGCAAGGACACCGACTGGGCTATGCCCAGGTAAGCCGGGATCGAACCCGGCCTGAAGGGCAAGCCGGGTGGGTAGGTATAAAACCCTCCTACATTGACGACCTCCTGGTCGAAAACCTCAACGCTGAGGGTGTTGCCCAGGGCGACCACCGTGTCGGTGACATCGAACTCAAAAGGCGTTCCGTCACCGTCGTGGGTGGCAAACACATTGCCGTTCACGCTCACGATCGCGCGAAAACTCACCGCGGCAAAACGCAGTATCACCCGGTGGGCCGCCCACTCGGCGGGCACATCGAAGGTAGTAGAGTAAGTGGCGTGGGTCACGTCGGGCCAGGTGGCCGTCGTGTCCCAGAAAGCGGGCACCGGCATGGTGCCGGGCACGCCTGCCTGGGCGCCATCGTGGGGCAGGAAGTTCCAACTACCGTCGAGCGACAGCTGGTAGCGATCGGCCGGTCCTGCCTGCGCGGGCACCGCCAGCAGCGCGACCACGAGCGACGCAGCCGACAGAACGGCCGCCATTATTACCACCATCCGCGAGGTCGCCGTCGAAGCGACCGCGGAGGTGAGCAGGTGTCGGCCAGTCATATGACTAGTTGGTTCCGGCGCATAAGTTTTCCTCGTTGGAGACGTTCTGTTGCCGGGCGACTGGCAGCCGAAAAACGAGCCTACTCCTGCTTGTACCGTACAGGAGCGCCATTCGTCAACAGCGAGTTGTCCAGCTGGCATTTTCTCGGGGCAGAAACGAAGGCAAGCCAGGCAAGGTGCTCCCCTGTTGGGGGGGGTAGGTCGACGGCCAAGGCAAGAAAGTCTGACCGAAGGCCTCAGCCGGCCAGCAGGCTGTCGGCCAGGCGCTGCCGTTCGTGTTGAGCGTCGCCGAGCAACACCGACTGGGCGCGGGCACGGCGGTAGTAGTGGTGAGCGGAATGCTCCCAGGTAAAGCCCATCCCACCGTGCAGGTGGATGAGATCAGCAGCCGTTCGCGCAAAAGCATCGCAGCACATCGACCTGGCCAGGGGCGCGGCCTCGACAAGCTCGGCGGCATTTTCATCGGTACCCTGGTCGGCAGCCCACCATGCCCAGTAGGCCGCCGAGCGCGCCAGCTCCAGGTAAAGACGACCATCGGCCAGTCGATGCTTGACGGCCTGGAAGCTCCCAATGCTGCGCGAAAACTGTATGCGTTCTATCGCCCAGGCGATGGCCTGCTCCTGGCAGGCGGCCGCCGCGCCCACTTGTTCGGCGGTCATCGCCGCGCGCGCGCGGTTGAGCGCCCGCGCGGTTGCTTCCTTGCCGGCAGCCACCGCCAGGCGCCGCGCGGGAACAGCCGACAAGGCCAGGTCACCCACCGAGCGGGTAAGATCAAGGCTGCTGGTCTGCTTTATCGTCAAGCCGCGGGCGTCCGACTCAACTGCAAACAAAACGGCGTCGCCTTCATGATCGGCCCACAGCAACAGCAGGTCGGACTGGGCCGCAAAGGGAACGTGCGCGCAGCTTCCGTCGATCTGCCAGCCACCGTCATCGCTCGGCTGGGCCTCCAACGCGGGCAGCTCACCAGAGGCCACCGCCAGGTAAGCGGCCACGTCGACCGTGGCCAGCTGTTCACCCGCTGCCAGGGCGGGCAACAGTTCGGACTGGGCGTCTTCGTCGGCCAGCTCCAGCAGCAAGCCCGTTGCCAGGCAGGCCGAGGTCCACAGCGGACCGCCCGCCAGTTGCCGGCCGAGTTCTTCGAGCGCGATGCCCATTTCGAGATAGCCGAAACCCGCGCCACCCAGTCGCTCGGGCACGAGCAGGCCAGCAAGGCCCAGTTCGGCGCTCGCCTGTTGCCAGGCCTTGCTGTCGTAGACTTCGCAGTCGTATGAGCCCGCCAGCGTGCTCACGCCTTCGAGCGACCAACGCTGCTCGGCAAAGCGTCGTACGATTTCGCGGAACTGCTCCTGCTCTTCGCTGAAACCGAAGTTCATCCTGCTGCATTCCAGGCGCTCATGATCCGGCCGGTAGATCCTCGAAGGGGGTGTCGGCCCACGGGTCCTCTTCGCGCGGTAGGCCGAGCACCTGCTCGGCGATTATGTTGCGCTGCACTTCGTCGGTGCCGCCGCCAATGCGAAGACCGGGGGCGAAATAAAAGCGGTGCTGGGCTTCGCCCTCGCCAGTGAGCGCCGCCCTGCCCTCGGCTCGCATCATGACGTCGGCCGCTTGTTCAAAAATTTCGGCGATCGCCAGTTTCATGACCGACGCCTCGGCCGTGGGATCTTCGCCGCGGCCGAGCTTGGTGTTGACGCGCGCGTTGAGCAGCTCGAGACTGCGCGACCACGCGTAGAGCCCCGCGAGGCGATCGCGCAACAACTGGTCGGGCGCGGGGATGTTCTCGCGCAAATGGGCCAGCACCTCTTCAAAGCTGAACATGCGCGAGGCCGAGCCAATTGACATGCGCTCGTGCAACAGCGTGGTACGGGCTATCGGCCAGCCCTGCCCCTGTTCGCCCAGGCGATTGGTGTCGGGTACCCGCACGTCGTCGAGAAAAACTTCGTTGAAGTGAGCGCCTCCGCTCATGTCGCGCAAGGGGCGTACCTCGATGCCGGGCGTTTTCATGTCGACGAGAAAATAGCTCAGGCCCTTGCGCTTGGGCAGCGAGGGGTCGGTACGCGCAATGATAAATCCCCAGTCGGCGTGGTCGGCAAAAGTCGACCATACTTTCTGACCGTTGATGACCCACTGGTCCCCGTCGCGCTCGGCACGGGTGCGCAGGCCGGCCAGGTCACTGCCCGCGCAGGGCTCGCTGAAAAGCTGGCACCACATGAGCTCGCCCCTGAGTGTCGGTTCGAGAAAACGGCTTTTCTGCTCGTCGTTGCCGTAAGCGATGATGGTGGGTCCGGCCATCGCGATGCCGCCCATCAGCGATGTTTCGGTGATGCCAACGCGCGCGAGCTCCTCGTTCCACACAACCTGTTCGATGGGGCCCAGGCCGCGGCCACCGTACTGCTGGGGCCACATGATCGCGCCCCAGCCAGCGTCGGCCAGCAGGCGCTGCCAGCGCCTCGACGCGGCCACCACTGCCTCGTGATCGGCGTCGGGGCCGGTGTTGGCGCCCTCCTGGGCGGCAGCGTTTTCAGCCAGGAAAGCGCTCGCATCGGCTCGAAACGCCGCCTCCAGCGGGCTGTCATTGAAGTCCATCGCCCGACTAGAACACGTTCTATTTCCCAACGCCAAAAACGGGAGTCCAGGAGCCCTTCCCTTGACCGAGCCGAGGCGGGCAGACAGGTTGCGAGGCTATGGCGATTGATTTCAGCTTCCCACCCGAGATTGAAAAACTCCGCGAGCGCGTGCGCGAGTACATCGAAGACGTCGTCCTTCCCGCCGAGCGCGAGATAGAGGAATCGGGCGAGGCCCGTGATGTGCTCATAGGAGGCGTCAAGAAAATGCGCCGCGAGGCCCGCGAGCGCAGCCTCTGGCTGCCGCACATGCCCGAGGAATACGGCGGCATGGGCCTGGGGCACGTTGCCATGGCGGCGGTGTCGGCCGAGGCCGCGCGCGCGCGCTTCGGACCCTTTGCCTTGAACGCCCAGGCTCCCGACGAGGGTAACATGCACACCCTGCTGCACTGGGCCACCGACGAGCAGAAAGAAAAATACCTGCGCCCGCTGTGCGACGGCCGCATCCGCTCCTGCTTTGCCATGACCGAGCCCGAGGTGGCGGGCAGCGACCCCACGCTTATACGAACCCGCGCCCAACTGGAGGGCGACCAGTGGATCATCAACGGTCACAAGTGGTTCATCTCGGGGGCCAACCGTGCGGCCTTCGCCATCCTCATCGCCCGCACCGAGGACGAGCCGGACGACCCACGGGCGGCAAACTCGGCCTTTCTCGTTGACCTGCCGACCGACGGCTGGGAAGAAGTGCGCGACATCGAGACCATGTCGGGCGGCCACAACCACTGCGAAATACGCTTGGACAACCTGCGCCTTCCCCGCGAAGCCATGCTCGGTGGCCGCGGCGACGGGCACCGGCTGGGACAGTACCGCCTGGGGCCGGCACGACTGGCGCACTGCATGCGCTGGCTGGGACAGGCCGAACAAGCGCTCGAGATGATGGTGGAACGCGCGGCAAGCCGCTACGCCCACGGCAGCTACCTGTCCGAAAAGCAGGGCATACAGTGGATGATTTCTGACTCCACCATCGAACTCTACCAGGCCAAGCTGATGATCCTGCACACCGCCTACCTCATTGACCGTGGCGACGATTTCAAGAGCGAGTCTTCGATGACCAAGTACTTCGTGGCCACGATACTGGGCCAGATCATCGACCGGGCCATACAGGTACACGGCGCGCTGGGCTACTCGACGGACACGCCGCTGGCCAAGATGTCACAGCAGGCGCGCTGGGCTCGGTTTGCCGACGGCGCTGACGAGGTACACCGTTGGCGCATCGCGCTTCGCACGCTGGAAAGCTGGAAGCGCGACGGCGACCTCAAGGCAGCCACCGGCAAGCTGCCACTGTAGGCGAGGAAGAACCATACATGCCGACCGTGATGGAGAAACTCGAAGACGGCGTACTGCTGCTCACGCTCAACCGCCCCGAGGCAAAAAATGCATTTAACGCCGAGCAGTGGCGCGAAGCCCGCTTGTCCTTGCAGCGGGCGATGTCCGACGGCGCGGTACGAGTGGTCGTGATCACCGGCGCTGGCGGTGCCTTTACCGCCGGCCAGGACCTGGGCGAAATGGGCGCCATCGACACCTCGGACACCTCGGCCGAGAACGGTTTCTCGCTGTTCATGGACGAGCTGGCGGAGTTCGATAAACCGTTGATCGCGGCCGTCAACGGCGTGGGCGTGGGCATCGGGCTGACCATGCTGCTGTACTGCGACTACGTTTACATGTCTCGCGATGCGCGTCTGCGTGCGCCCTTCATCACCCTGGGCGTGGTGCCCGAAGCAGCCAGCAGTTACCTGTTGCCGGTGATATGTGGTTGGCGGGCGGCGGTCGACCTGCTATTCGAATCTGATTTCATTGACGCCGACCGCGCCCTCGAGCTGCAACTGGCCACCCAGCTATGCCAGCCCGAGCAGGTGCCAGGGATGGCGCTCGAGCGGGCAGCCCGGCTGGCGGCCAAACCGCTGGGCTCACTGCGCCACACCAAGCGACTACTCATCGCCTCGCGCAACGAGCAGGTCGTTTCCGCGCGCCGCCGCGAAGACAAGGCTTTCATGGGTCGCATAGGAAGCCCGGAAAACATCGAGGCAATAACGGCCTTCTTCGAAAAGCGGGCGCCTGATTTCGACGGTGTTCCGCCACACGACAAGGACGAGTAAGCCCCTATTCGACCTGCTCGCGGGCCCAGCGATAGTCGGCCTTGCCACTGGGGCTGCGCTGGATCTCTTCGCGAAACACGAAGGCCTTGGGCAGCTTGTAGCGCGCCACGTGCAGGGCGGCTTCCGCCAGGAGTTCTGCTTCGCCCGCGGTTGCGCCGTCGCGCAGGTGGACGACAGCCACTACCTCCTGCCCCCAACGGTCACTCGGACGGCCGGCCACCACGGTGTCGTAAACGTCGGCGTGGTGCTTGAGCGCGGCTTCGACCTCCTCGGCAAAGATTTTTTCGCCACCCGAGTTGATGGTAACCGAGTCTCGCCCGAGTACGTCGATGACCCCACCCTCGCGCCAGCGCGCGCGGTCGCCCGGCACCGAGTAACGCACGCCGTCGATGACCGGAAAAGTACGCGCGGTCTTTTCAGCGTCGTCGAGGTAGCCCAGCGGCACCCGCCCGGTCTGGGCAAACCAGCCGGTCTCGTCGTCACCCGGCTTGAGCAAGCGTGACAGGTCTTCTGACACCACGCAGGAACCCGGCGCGGGTAGAAAATCGCCCGTCGTCACGCCACTATCGCGGTTGCTGGGGTTGCTCCCCTGCATGCCGGTCTCTGAAGAGCCGATAGAGTCCATTATGGTTGCGTGCGGCACCAGCTCGAGCAGCGCCTCCTTGTTGTCTGTCGAAAGCGGCGCGCCGCCCGAGCCGATGATCATCAGCCCGGAGAGGTCGTAGTCGCCGCGCTTGATCTCGTCGATCAGCGGGCGCGCAAACGCGTCGCCGACCATGGAAAACGATACGCATTTTTCGCGCACAAGGGTTGAGAGAAAATCGGCGGGATCGAGTTTCTCGACCACCCTGGGAATGACCAGCGTTGAGCCCATGCACATCATCATGAAACCGGCCCACTGGGCGGCCCCGTGCATGAGCGGCGGCCCGACCACTGCAGAAAACGGCGCCGAGTTGGCTGCCTGCTCGAACAAAGCGTCGGCCGACTCGAGCTCCACGCCGTCCAGGCCACGCCCTCCCATGGCCGCCACGAAAATATCAGCGGAGCGCCACAACACGCCCTTGGGCATGCCGGTGGTGCCTCCCGTGTAGAGCACGTAAAGATCGTCGGGCGAGGGCTGCACCGAGTCGGGCAAGGCCGGAGCCGAGGCCAGCGCCTGCTCATAGTCGACCGCGCCGGGCAGCAGCTCGTTTCCCGAATCATCCGCGACCTGTATGAGCAGCTCGACCTTGGGCAGTCGTGCGCGGACGGCAGCCACCTGCGGCGCGAACACGGAGTTGTATATGATCGCGCGCGCGCCGCTGTTTTCGAACAGGTACTGGAGTTCTTCCTCGACGTAGCGGTAGTTAACGTTGAGCGAAGCCGCCCGCGTGTACCAGCAGCCGAGCATGCCCTCGAGGTACTCGTTGCCGTTGTATAGGTACAAGCCCACGTGGTCCTGGCCTGATTCGTGACCGCTGAGCCCGGCGCGCTCCGTGTGACACCCGAGTCCGTGCGAATGCAACAAACCCGCCAGTTGCCGAGAGCGCTCGTGGACCTGCGAGTAAGTCAGCCGGCGATCGCGCCAGACCAGCAGCTCGCGGTCGGGCATGGCTGAAGCAAGGGTGTCAAAAACCTGCGCAAACGAAAATTCCATGCGGCAGTTTTAGCAGAGCGCATTGCTCACGCCACCTCTCCGCGCGGGCGAGGCAAAGAAAAACCCCGGGCTCCTCGTGAGAGCCCGGGGCGTCCGTGGCCGGGGAGAGGCCACGTGGCCGGCAAGGGTAGTTACCGACCGGGGCCAGTCTATTTCAGCCCAGGCAGAAATCGCTGGCGACGTTGTTGGTCTCGTCCGACTCCAGCTCGGTACCCGTCGAATCGACCGTGATCTTGAACTGGCAGTTAGGCTGGTAGCACCAGTTCGGGCTCACCGGGAAAGGCACCGCCACCGAAGTCGAAACACCCGCGCCAAGAGCGGGCACCGACACACTGTTGGTGACCGGACCAGTGGCCGTCTGGAACTCCACCGACACCTGTGTAGGCCCGGCGCCAGCGGCACCCTGGTTTTCCACGGTCACGAGCAGGCTAGCAGCCGCCGCATCCCGCATGCAGAAACTTCCCGTCAAGGGGCTTGGCACCGGGACCAGGTCCGGCTGGTCGTTGTTGTCGAACACCTTCCAGGCGGGCGTGCACATCCTGATGGTCCTGAAACCGCCGATCACGCGCTGGCCGAACTGGTCGACCACGTCCTGGGCACTGGGCGGCATCGCGCCAGTAGGATCCCTGGGGCAACGAACCTTGTAGCAGAGAAAGTCGTTGGTCAGGTCCTGGCCAACCACGTCCTCGTGCGGGGCATCGCGCTTGTTGTCGGGCTGCATGATGCGATCTTTATTGATCGGCAGGCAGAACTCCTTGCTCTTGACCATGATCTTGCACCCGGCTTCGCTGGGGTACATCGATTGGTCGGAGTTGGTGACCAGGTCGGCCACCGCCGAGTACTTGTGTGAATCCTTGATCTTGTAGCATTTCAGGTGGTCGTTGACGTCCTGGGCCTGCGAGATCGCGGGCAACGCCAGGGCCAGGAAAGCTACGGTTACTGTTGCTGTTACTATTGCTGTGATTGCCTTGTTCATGTCGATTCCTCCGATTGCGGCGCGGATTAATCCCGCGGCTGCCTGCCCCTGTCAAAGCAACTGCTGTGCCAATCGGCAACGGCCCGGAAACCCTGTAAATACGGGCTATAAGCGGGGCTGTGCTGCTAAGTTAAGTTAGCGCTCGAGGGTCGCTACCGTGTCGGCGGGTTTGCGGCGGAGCACCCGTGTGCGCCGCCGGTCACCGCTCGGCTTACTGGCAGCCAGGCTGGGTTGTTCAGCCGGCCTGCCCGGCCGGCAAACAGCGACCGAGGCTGTCCGGCAAGCGCCTGCGCCAGGCAGGGTCGGGCGCGGGCAGAGCGCCGCGGTTAGTGTTCCAGAACAGGATGGCCTCGTTGTCCGGCTGCCCCGCTCCGGCGGACGGCTCCTCACCGGGGGCCAGCTTCGCACCGGGGGGCGCCAGGTCGAGCAGAAGCGCCAGGGCCTTGCCCGTGTAAACGGGTTCCAGCTTCAAGCCAGCCACCTGCGCGCGTTCAACGGCCGCAAGTGCCGCGGCAGTGGGATGGCCGTAGCCGCGGCCGAGTTGGCCGCGCAACATGGTGACCGCCGCCGGTTGCAGACCGCGAGCACCTTCCACCCCGGCCGATTCGAGTAATGCGATCACCGCTCGCTGTTGGCTTGCCAGCATACTCCTGGTCGAGAGAATTCTTTCGACCACCGCCACCGCATCGACCCGGCTGCGCAGCCCGCCCAGCGCAAGCCCCACCGACAAGCCGACAACCGTTCCACCGGTACCCCAGGGCAGAACAACTCGAGAGGGTTCGGGGAGCAATCCGGCCCGAACCTGCTCGGCCAG
>Ga0114933_10005917_pt1 | contig 10988 bp, 9 predicted proteins | sample 4SBtaG_FD_89691 | JGI IMG/M metagenome (GOLD analysis project Ga0114933, IMG submission 89691) | Deep subsurface microbial communities from Kolumbo volcano to uncover new lineages of life (NeLLi) - 4SBTROV12_W25 metaG | ecosystem: Environmental > Aquatic > Marine > Volcanic | place: Kolumbo... | reverse complement strand
TCCCAGTGCTCAGCTGCGCGAACGTCCTGTTTGATCTCGCCCAGGATCTCCCGCTCTCGTCGCCGACGGCGGTACCCGTTGATGAACGTGTTCGTGAGGATACGGTGCATCCAGGCTCTCCCGTTTGTCCCCGGCTGAAACCGGTCCCAGAACGTCCAGGCCCGCAGCACGGCCTCCTGGACGAGATCCTCTGCCTGCGCCCGGCAGCCCGTCATCCGCAGGGCCGCGCCGAAGAGCTGGCCACGGCGTGCAAGAACCTCGCGCTCGAATTCGGCGACTTCATCGGTGTGGTCAAGTTGCATGACACCTCCCGACCTGGGTGTCTGCAACGCCCGGACCAGCCGACTCGGATCCGCGATCCCCGGGGTTTCAGGGCCGTTTGGGGGAGCCGCGTAGACAGGCTGTCCACGCATTGCCACAACGTCGTGTCAGGCTGTCCGATGGCCCCGCGACTCGGCGAGCGCGACCGGCACCTGGTCGGCGACCTCCCGGGCGAAGAGGCCTCGATCGGCGTGCGCCGCCAGTTCCCCAGCGCGGGCGTGCAGCAGGACGGCCGCGCAAGCGGCCTGGAACGGACCGGCCGCCGACAGCGCGGCGCCGATCACGCCGGCGAGCACATCGCCAGTGCCAGCGACCCCGAGGGCCGGCGTACCGAGCGGGCAGACGGCGAGTCGCCCACCGGGCTCGGCCACCACGGTGCCCGCACCCTTGAGCACGATCACTTGGCCAGCCTCGTCCGCCAGGCGCTGAGCTGCCCCGTATCGGTCCGCCTGGATCTCGGCCGTCGAGCTCCCGAGCAAGCGCGCGGCCTCTTTTGGGTGCGGCGTCAGGACGCGGGGACCGGCGGCCACGCGGAGGGTCTCGATGCCGGCGGACGCGAGCGCCGTCAGCGCGTCCGCATCCAGGACTGCCGGACACACCGCGTCCTGCGCGAAGGCGAGCGCGAGCGCCTGTGCTGAATCATCGAGCCCCATGCCCGGGCCGACGATGAGAGCGGCCTTGCCTTCGGCCAGCGCCAAGCCGAGCGAGAGGTCGGCCGTCATGATCTCGATGACCTTCTGATCCAGGGCGGCCCGAGCGACCGGGCCCGCCGCGAGCGTCACCAAGCCCGCCCCCCCACGCATGGCGCCCATGCCGGTCAGGATCGCGGCGCCCGTCTTGCCGGCGGCCCCTGCCACGACGAGCACATGCCCTGCCGTGCCCTTGTGCGCGTCGTTGGCGCGTGGGGGAAGGATCCCGTGCACGTCCCACAACGCGAGCAGCTGGTCTGCAGATTTTGGCGGAGGCACCCCGATGTCCACCACGGCGACCTCGCCGGCGTGGTGGCGACCGGGCGCCTGCCAGAGGCCCCGCTTGTGGCCGGCGAAGGTCACAGTCAGCGTGGCGCGAGGGGCGACGCCCAGGATGGCCCCCGTGTCGGCGTCGATCCCGCTGGGCAGATCGAGGGCCACCAGCGGCGCCGGGGCCGCGTCGAGCGCGGCGACGAGCCCGGCCCGCCAACCCTCGATCGCCCGGTCGAGCCCTGTACCGAAAAGCCCCTCGATGAGCAGCGTGGCCGACGCGATGGCCTCTGGAAGACCATCGCCCTCACCGCCTCGCGTCTCCCGTACGGAGATCCCGACCGCCTCGAGCGCGGCCAGGTTCACCTTTGCGTCTCCCCCGACCCGCGCACGGTCGCCGGCGACGAAGACCTCCGGCCGATGGCCGAGCGTGGCCAACCGCCGAGCGATCACCCAAGCGTCACCGCCGTTCTGGCCGGTGCCGCCGACAACCACGACGCGGCCCAGCTGGCCCGCGAACCGATCGACGATCACGTCCGCGGCGCCACGCCCCGCGTTCTCCATCAGGATGAGGCCGGGCACCCCCGCCTCGATGACGCGCGCGTCGTTGGCCCGCGCACCCGAACGCGTCAGCAGCGGCGTCAACTCAGCGCTCGGTCTCGCCCAGCTCGATGGCCTCTTGGTAGCGCTCCAGCGTCGCGACCAATCCCTCGAACACGGCGTCGCTGATGAGCGCGTGACCGATGTTCAGCTCGTCGACCTCCGGCACGGCCGCCACGAAATCACCGAGATTGCGCGCGTTCAGCCCATGTCCGGCGGCGAGCGCGATGTCCGGCTCGAGCGAGACCGCCAGCTTGGCCGCGGCGGAGAGGCGGGCGAGCTGGAGTTCCACGTCGTCATCGTCTTCGGCGATGCAGTATTCGCCGGTGTGGAGCTCGATGCAGTCGGCCCCGAGTTCACAAGCGGCTCGGATCTGAGCCTCCTCCGGCGCGACGAAAACGCTCAGCTGAATGTCAGCCGCGGCCAGCCGCTCCCGGAAGCCTGCGAGCTTCTCCGCGTTGCCGGCGACGTCGAGGCCGCCTTCGGTCGTCTTTTCTTCTCGGCTCTCGGGCACGAGCGTGACGATGTCCGGCTTCACCTTTTCGGCGAACGCGATCATCTCCTCGGTCGCTGCGATCTCGAGGTTGAGCAGCGTCTTCACCAGCGCTCGAAGCAGCTCGACGTCACGCTCTTGGATGTGGCGCCGGTCTTCGCGCAGATGCACGGTGATGCCGTCGGCGCCGGCCCGCTCGCAGAAGACAGCGGCTTCGACCGGGTCGGGGTACTTGGTGCCGCGCTGCTCCCGGAGAGTCGCGACGTGATCAACGTTGACGTGCAGGCGTACGGGCATGAAACGCAGGTATCACGTGGGGGCGCCGACGTCGATACGGTCGCCGTCCCGCGCCAAGTGCAGCTCGCCCGTGAAGCCCGCCGCGCGGACCTCTGCCTCGATGTCGACTTCGTCGCACTGCGGATAAAAGTGCGTCAACACGAGCCGTCGAACGCCGGCTGCCTCAGCCACCTCTGCCGCAGTCGCGGCGTTCAGGTGGCTGCGGGTCACGCGCTCCGACGGGTAGGAGCACTCGAGCAGCGCGACTTCCGCGCCGCGGCAGATGTCCACCAATGCATCGCAAGGACCGCTGTCACCGCTGAACGCGACCGTGACCCCGTCGGCGCTGACGCGACACCCGAGCGCATGTTCGATGTGCAGCACGTGCCTCACCTGAATCTCGAAGGGATCGATCTCGAGCCGGTCGCCGTCGTCGAGCTCCCGAACGCTCACCCGTGGGTCATCCAGCCATGGCTCGAAGAGCCGCTGGAGCCCCGACATGTGTGCGGCGTGCCCGATCGGCCCCGCCAAGGTCATCGGCGTCTGGGTCCCCGCGACCATGCGGCCGAAGAGCACGGCCGGGAGATCACACACGTGGTCGACGTGGTGGTGGGTGACGAGGAGCGCGCGCACCGCTTCGAAGTCGATGCCAGCGGCCGGCCAGCGACGGGTCGAGCCCGGGCCGCATTCGAGGAGGCAGGCGCTGCCGTCATCGGCCACCAACGCGTAGCCGCTCGCCCCTCGCTCCGGATGGGGAATCGCGGTGCCAGATCCGAGGATCTGGAGCCTCACACGAAGTCCGCGCCAACCTTCACCATCGTGTGGTGCTCGTGCGTGCGACCGAGCACGACATCGACCGTGTCGGTTGGACACTTCGCGTGCCAGACCAAGAGCTTCGCGATGAGCCGCAAGAGGTCCTGGTCCTCGGCCGAGGGGGCACGGTCGTGCACGCGCACGCCCCATTGCTCCTTCCCCTCGAAGACCTCGGCGCGCATGAAGACCTCACCGCTCGGCCCCTTGAAGTCCCAGTGCTGGTTCGCTCGCACGGCGACCGAGTCCACGCGCGGCGGCACGACCCGATAGATCTTCACGGTGTCGACATCGAAATCCATCAGGCGTCCTCGCTCGCGGCTTCGCTGCTCACGTAGCGCTTGTCGAGCAGCTCGCCGATCGCGTCCTTGGCCGACGACTCCTCGTACCCGTGTTCATCGTAGAGCGCCGCGAGCGTCGCGCGAGCTTGCTTCTCGCGCGCCTCACCCATCCTCGCGGTCACGCGCTCGTCACCCGAGATCACGTCGAGCACGTCACGCGCGATGGTGCCGAGCTCCTTGTTCAGCTTCTCGTAGCTGGCCTCCCGGAGCTTCGAGAGGTGACGCGGGAAGACGGTCGTGAAAACGACCTCTTCGCCCGGATGATCGATGGCGTGTCCCGCCACTGCGCCGATGAGGTCGTTCCTGAACGTCTCGCCGTCGGCCTCGGCAACCTCGAGCATCGCCTCGACGCTGCTCATCAGCTCCTTGTCCGGGTCCTCGAACTTGCCGGTCAGCCGGTTCTCGATGCGCTCCCCCTTGGCCCAGACGGATACGTGCAAGACGTAGCGCTCGAAGAGCTCGGCGTACTGGGTCTCCTCGACGAGCCCGGTCGACGTTCGGAACTCTTCGGCGAGCCGCTCGATCCAACGCTCGCGCACGCGCTGAACGAAGCTCGGGTGGTCGTGGTAGCCGTCTTCGACCTTCTCCTTCAGGAAGGCGTAGTCGTCGCTCTCACAGAACCGCGTGATGTGTTCGAGCACCGCCAGCGGCGAAAGACAGGTGTAGGCAGGGTCTTGCGCCGCGTCGAGGAGCAAGGTCCGGATCTCGCGCGGGCTGGCGCCGCTGAGCCCTTCGTAGTTGGGCCACGTGTCGCTCTCGCCTCGAATCGTCTCGATGCCGGCCCGCAGATCCTTTCCCTCGTCCGAACCAAAGCGCTCCGGAATCGTACCGTCAGCGTAAAGTTCGGCCTTCTCCATCGGGGAGAGCGAGGCCGCGATCGCGCCGAGTGCCCCCTCATAGTGAGACTCTTGAGGTTTGCGAAGGCGCGTCAACACAGCCCAAAGCGCGGCCACGTAGGTCGCGTGGGGGGCCACGTGTGAGCGGACCTGCGGGACGATTTGAGCATCGTAGATGCCCTGCTCTCGGCGGTGGTCGAGCAGATAGGTCACGCGGACCGGCTGTAGGCGCCCCCGGAAGGAGCGGTACTCATGGTGCTCCTTGAACGCCTTGAGGTGCAGCTCGTTGCTCGTCGCCACGAGCACGCTGTTGAGCGGCAGCTGCGAGAAGCTCAGGGACACCTCGCCGGTCTCGATCGCGAGAAGCAGGTACCGCCACGCATCGAGCGGGCGCTTCAGCAGGTCGCTGTATTCGAGCATTCCGCCGGACGCGTCGACGAGCTCGCCGACCGTCTCATAGAGCGAGAGCGCAGAGAGCGAGGCGGGCAACACGCCGAGCGAGCGATCCACGCTGATCTGACGCTCCTTGGCGTCCACGGCCATCTCGGGGCCGATCGTGACCACGCCCAGCCGATAGCGGCGCGAGTGATAGAAGCGCTCGACCCGAACGTGCGCGAGCACCTTGCCGAGATCCCCCCGGTAGGCCGTCAGGAGGGCCTCGAAGATCTGTTTGTTCTTGAGGCCGATCTCGCCGCGGATCAGCGCCCGGGGGAGCGGCACGTCGATCCCAGCTCCGACGTAGAGCTCGCGCAGCAGTGCAACGCGCTCTATCGCGGGGAGCAGGAGCAGAGGGCTCTCCCGAAGCTCGCTCGTGAGCTTCACATCGATGCGCTCGTCCGGCAGGTGCGCGTAGCTCTCGCCAGGCTTCAGCGACTCGTCGCGCCCGCCAAAGCCGACGGTCTTGCCATCGCGGCCTCGCGGGAAGATCCAGCTGAAGCGATAGAGCGCCCCCGCGTCCTCCTGCGAGTAGTGCTCGAGGGCCCGCATCAAGCAGCCGGTGAAGGTGCTCTTGGCGCTGCCGTTCGGACCGTGCAGCAGAACCAACCGGTTGATCCGCCCTTCGCGGACGAAATTACTCAGGGCCCGGTAGAAGTCCGCCTGTAGACGCTCCTGGCCGACCAGGAAGTCGTGGCCATTACGCGCGTGTCCTTCGACCGAATCGGCGCGCTCGAACTCCACGTCGTAGACCCGCCAACGACGGATGGCACTTCCCGCCGAGGACACCTCGTAGGTGCCGTAGTGGTCGATGCAGTCCCGCAAATAGCGGGCCGCGTCCCGCGTGTGGCGCCACGGCTCCGCGTGGACGAGCGAGAGGTACTCGTCGAATGAGAGGACGCGTTTTTGAGATTCGAAGCGATCGCGAACGACCGCCCCGATCTCGTCGAGTCGGGTGCGGGGATCGGGCATTTGTGGGAGCGCTACTGTACCGGAAGGAGGACCGCGACGGTGCGTTGGTCCGGCATGCACGTCTCTGGCGTGCAGACAGCGAAGTCCACGACCGCGCTCACGCGATGCTCGCCCGCCTCATTGGCCGTGAAAGGGACCTGGAAGCGCGCTCGCTCCTCCGTCCGCACCTCGGCGTCGCCATTGCCGAGGTCGGCGTTCGGCAGGAGCACCGCGGTCGGACCGCAGGGCCGCACACTGGTCGGAAAGTCTTGATTGACGTGGTAGCCGCCGCGGGGCGTGAGCTCGATCGCGAAGGTCCCCGCCTCGCCCGCCGTGTAAGGCCCCACCACGGACGCGCGCAGCTCGAACGTCGGGTCCTCCACGCTCGCGGCGGCCTCGCCGTCCACGGAGCACGCGACCGGCTCTGCCGGGGCCTCCGTCGTCGGCTCCTCCTCGGTCGCAGCCGTGCTCTCGGAAGAGCCCTCGCTCGAAGAGCCCGCCTCCTCTTCCCCGCCGCACGCGGCACAGAGAAGGAAACAGGTCGTCAGGATCCACGTCGTCTTCATTGCCATCTCCTGCGTCTGTCGAGAAGTATGCTCCAGCCATACCCGATTGCATCCGGTTCTGTCTCCTGGTTACGTGTCTCGCCATCGGCGGTTGCAGCGGACCTGCGCCGTGCGCGAGCACTTCGGAGTGCCGGCGGGGCTCGGTCTGCGGCCTAAACGCACGCTGCGCGCGGCTCCGTCCCCCGACGGGCGCCCGTTTCGCGAGCTCCCGTTGGCTCCACCCGATCGACTGGGGCGTGGCGGGCGCGGGCGGCCCGCTCACCGATGCCATCCCTCTCGGGGGCGCGTCGGAGGGGCTCTTTGCGTTCGGGCCGATGCCCGACGCGAGCCGAATCCTGAGGGCGCTGCTCGTCTTGCACGCCCACGCTGCCCACCCGAGGACCGAGGTCAGAGCCGAGGTGATCGTGGAACAGGTCGGTGCGTTCCGAGGAGGCCCCCTGCCGGCGCGTCACGCGACGCAGCCGGTCGCCTTTGCCGCCTCCCGTCGCGCGCTGGCACCGGGCCCGGTGCACAGCATCCGGCTCGACGTGACGGACGCCGCGCGCAGCGCGGGGCGGTCGCTGCATCTGCTGGTCCGGGTGGAGGGCGACGCCCGAGTCCGCATCAGCTCGCCGTGGTCCACGACCCCTCAAAAACGTCCGCGCCTGGAACTCATGGTGCGATGAGGGGCCTGTGCTAGTACGCACACCGTGACGAAGGGCCGAATTCTACTGCTCGAGGGCATCGACCCTGGGGCCAAAGCGTTCCTCGAATCCGACGGGTGGCACGTCGATCTGCACGGGCACTCGCTCCGGGAAGAGGAGCTGGTCTCGGAGATCGCGGACTGCACCGCGATCGGCATCCGGAGCAAAACGCACATCACGCCGCGCGTGCTCGAGGCCGCCAAGGAGCTGCGGGCGATCGGAGCGTTCTGCATCGGCACGAACCAAATCTCTCTAGAGGCTGCGCACGAGGCCGGCGTTCCGGTCTTCAATGCGCCGTTTTCGAACACGCGAAGCGTGGCCGAGCTGGTCATGGCGGAGATCGTGTTCCTGGCCCGCAAGTTCGGCGACCGGAGCCGCGAGATGCACGCGGGTGTCTGGAAAAAGAGCGCCAACGGCTGCCATGAGGTGCGCGGCAAGACGCTCGGCATCGTGGGCTACGGGCACATCGGCCGGCAGGTCGGCGTGCTCGCCGAGGCGTTCGGGCTGAAGGTCATCTTCCACGACATCACGAGCCAGCTCCCGATGGGCAACAACGCGCCCTCGACGGATCTGAACGAGCTGCTCGGGCAGGCCGACTTCGTGACGCTTCACGTGCCGGCGACCCCGCAGACGAAGGAGATGATCGGCAAGGCTCAGATCGCCCAGATGAAGGCTGGCAGCTACCTGCTCAACCTCAGTCGGGGCAACGTCGTCGTCATCGACGATCTCGCGGAGGCGCTCGGCTCCGGGCACCTCGCTGGTGCCGCCATCGACGTCTACCCGGCCGAGCCGAAGACCAACGACGAGCCGTTCGCCAGCCAGCTGCAGGGCCTGCCCAACGTGATCCTCTCCCCCCACATGGGCGGATCGACGATGGAAGCTCAGGTCTCGATCGGCAAAGAGGTCTCGAACGCACTGCAGCGGTTCCTGGGGCAGGGGCTCACGAGCAGCTCCGTGAATTTCCCGCACGCCGACCTCCCCGTCATGGCCGACACCGCGCGGATCCAGCATGTGCACCGAAACGTGCCCGGCGTTCTCGGCGACGTACACCGCATCGCGGCCGCGCGGGGAGCCAACGTGCTCTCCCAGGTCCTCGTGACGGACGCCACGATCGGCTACCTGCTCATGGACGTGCGGCGGGTCTCGGGCGCCGACATGGTCAGCGACATCGAAGCCCTCGAGACCACAATTCAGGCTCGCCTGCTCTATTGAGCGAGCAACGCTAACCGACGGGCGCGGAGTAGAGCTTGCCCGGATTGAGGATCCCGGACGGGTCGAGCACGCGCTTCATCGCGCGCATCAGCTCGATCTCGGCTGGGCTTCGCGTGTAGCCAAGCCACTCTCGCTTGAGCAGCCCGATACCGTGCTCGGCTGAGATGCTCCCCCGGTGGGCTCGCACGAGATCGAAGATCGCTTCGTCGGCGCCGTGCACCTTGTCCAAGAAAGCCTGTCCGTCCATCGCGTCGGGCTTCATGACGTTGATGTGCAGGTTGCCGTCGCCGATGTGGCCAAAGAGGCAGATCTCCCAGCCGGGATAGCGCTCCTCGAAGACCGCGCCGAGCTCCTCGCAGAAGGTCGGCAGTGAAGCGATCGGGAGCGCCACGTCATTCTTGTGCGGTGTGCCGGTCATCGCGAGGCTCTCGCTGATGTCCTCGCGCAGCTCCCAGAGCGCGCGCGCCTGACGCCCGTCGGCCGCCAGCGTGCCATCGAGCACGAGCTCCGCCTCGAGGATCGACAGCATCCAAGCCTCGAGTGCGTCGCGGTCGGAGGCCTCGACCTCGAGCAGCACGTAGTACCCGGCCGACTCCTCGAGAGGCGAACGGAGCCCGCGGTGTCGCTCGAGCCGGGCCAGGCAGCGCTCGGTCAGCATCTCGAACGCGCTCACCACGAAGGGGCCGGTGCGCGCGGCCTGAAAGAGCCGCAGGATCGCCCCGAGCGAATCGAGGGCAAAAAAGAACACGTCCAAGTGCCCGGGCGCGGGCGTGAGCTTGAGGGTGGCCTCGGTGATCACGCCGAGCGTGCCCTCGGATCCGATGAAGAGCTGCCGAAGGTCCACCCCGGTGTTGTTCTTCTCGAGCGCGCCATCGAGCTTCAACACCTCACCGGACGCCTTGACGACCGTCAGGCCGAGCACCCAGTTCCGGGTCAGCCCGTAGCGAATGACCTTCACGCCGCCCGCGTTGGTCGCGATGTTGCCGCCGATCTGCGAGCTGCCTTTGGAGGCGAAGTCCACAGGCCAGATCAGCCCATGCTCGGCGACCGCCTCGTGAACGGCCTCCGTGATCGCTCCCGCCTCCACGTGCACGGTCATGCCGACCTCGTCGACGGCCTCGATGCGACGCATCTTCTCCATCGAGAGCACGAGCTCCCCTCGAGCCGCCACCGCGCCGCCCGCCAATCCCGTCCGACCACCCGAGGGCACGACGCTGATCGAGTGGCGATCGCAGATCGTGAGGATTCTGGCCACCTCCTCAGTCGAGCGAGGGAAGACCACACACGAAGGCTGAGGCGCGTGCACGCGCGTGCGATCCGTTCCGTATTCCGTGAGGGAGTCATCGTCCGTGACAACGGACGTCGCCTCCATCAACTCTGCGAGCGCTTTCTCACCGATCACGCGAGTCGTTTAGCACGAGGGTCGAGGTTGCGGGCGTATGGGTGCGTGAGGCAATCTGCTCTGGTGTCTCTCCATAGGAGCGATGATCGGCTAGCGGAGGGGCACTGATGTCTCGCCGACGAACAAAACGGTTGGGTCGCTACCACCTGACCGAGCGGGTCGCCTTTGGGGGCATGGCTGAGATCTTCCGTGCGTTCACCTTCGAGGAGGACGGCTTCAAGCGGGACGTCGCCATCAAGCGGCTGCTCCCTCACTACGTCGAGGATCAGCAGTTCATCACGATGCTGACCGACGAGTTCAAGCTCGTCTCGCACCTCAAACACCCGAACATCGCGGAGGTCTTCGAGCTCGTCGAGGTCGAGGACAACCTCCTGATCGCGATGGAGTACGTCGACGGGAAGGACCTGCGCTCCACCGTCGAGAAGGCCAAGCAGCAGAAGATGCGGCTGGCGCTCGACGACATCGCCTACGTGCTCGCCCGCGCGCTCGACGGCCTGCACCACGCACACGTCGCGCGTGACGAGTCGGACAAGCCGCTGAAGATCGTGCATCGAGACTTCAGCCCCTCGAACTTGCTCGTCGCCTATGACGGCACGGTGAAGCTCTGCGATTTCGGGATCGCCAAAGCTACGCACAACCGGATTCAGACGAAGACCGGCATCATCAAGGGCAAGGTCAAATACATGAGCCCCGAGCAGGCCTTCGGGCGCAAGCTCGACTGGCGCTCGGACCTCTTCAGCGCAGGCAGCGTGCTCTACGAGCTCTGCACCAACGCGGCCCCGTTCATGGCCGCCAACGAGATCGACCTGATCTTCGCCGTGCGAGACGCGGCCCCGGCGCCCTCGCGCGAGCTCAACCCGGACATCCCCGAGCAGCTCGGGCGCATCATCGAGAAGTCGATGAGCCGCTCCCGTTCGGCCCGCTACCAGACCGCGCTCGAGTTCCGGGACGCGCTCCTGCGCTTCCTTCGGAACTACAACCCCAAGTACCGCCGCACGAAGCTCTCACGCTTCATGAAGCGGGTCTGGAACGAGGAGATCGAGCGCGATCTGAGGGCGATGGAGGACTTCGTGATCGACAGCGTCGCCGAGCCGGCCAGCCCG
>Ga0114933_10005915_pt1 | contig 10991 bp, 10 predicted proteins | sample 4SBtaG_FD_89691 | JGI IMG/M metagenome (GOLD analysis project Ga0114933, IMG submission 89691) | Deep subsurface microbial communities from Kolumbo volcano to uncover new lineages of life (NeLLi) - 4SBTROV12_W25 metaG | ecosystem: Environmental > Aquatic > Marine > Volcanic | place: Kolumbo... | reverse complement strand
CTGAGCCTGGGCTGCGCCCTCATCACCAAAGATCAGTACGACGAGCGCATCAACGGCGGGGAGACCGAGGGCGACTGCGCCTCCGAGGACGTCGTCACCTGGTACGAGGACCTCGACGGCGACGGCTTCGGAGACGACGACTCCACCGAAGAGGCCTGCGAGAAGCCCGAGGGCTACGTCGACGTCGGCGGCGACTGCAACGACGACAACGGGGGCATGTGGCCCGGCGCCGACGAGATCTGCAACGGCGCCTCGGACGACTGCGACGAGCTGATCGACGAGGAGCCCATCGACGGGAACGGCTTTCAGCCCGACCTGGACCGCGACGGCTTCACCGTGCATGGGGAGCAACAGTTCTTCTGCCCAGGCAGCCAGCCCGAGGACTGGTTCGGACCGAGCGGAGAGCCGAGCGACTGCGATGACTCGGACCCGACCGTGTTCCCAGGCGCCGACGAGTACTGCAACCAGATCGACGACGACTGCGACGACGGGGTGGACGAGAAGCCGGTCGACGGGGACCAGTTCTTCGAGGACGTCGACGGCGACGACTACGGCAACCCCGAAGCCCCCGTGGTCGCCTGCGAGATCGAGGGCGGCGCGCTGGTCGAGAACGACCTGGACTGCGACGACTCCGATGCCGAGGTGAACCCGGACCAGGAAGAGGTCGAGGGCGACGGCATCGACAACGACTGCGACGGCGGAGGGACGCGCATCAAGGCGGTGGTCGGCGTCGGCACCAAGCACGACGCCGCGATCTACGGGGAGAGCTGGCGGGGCATCGGAACCGGCTACGCCAACCTGGGCGACGTCGACGGTGACGGCGACGACGAGCTGCTCGTCGCGGCGGCCAATGCCTGCGAGTGCCCCACCGACGGCGGCTCGAGCGGCGCCTACTACCCCGGCGAGGTCTGGTTCCTGGCCGGCGGCTTCAGCGGCGGAATCTCGGCGATCGAGGACGTGGCTCGGGGCCACGCGGAGCTGCGGACGGAGGAGAACGCATGGCTGGGCGTGTCGCTCGGCGGAGGCACCGACCTGTTGGGCAACGGCGCCTCGAGCGCATGGCTCGGCGCGTCGCTCCACGGGGACGGAGGCGAGGTCTTCGTCATGGACGCCATCGAGCTCGCCGACGAGGTGGACCCCAGCGAGCTTGGCGAGACCCTCGAGGGCGCCATCACTGGAGCCAACTTCGGCTTCGCTGGAGCCCAGGGCGACTTCGACGGAGACGGCCAGCCGGATCTGGCGATGTCAGCGCCAGGCGCGAACCACAACGGCGTCGCCTCGGGGGCTGTCTACGTCTACCTGGGACCGGTCGCCGGCGGAGAGTCGACCGACGCAGACGGCCGCTACGTCGGGCGCCCGAACACCCAGACCGGCTACGCCTTGGGCGCCGGAGACTTCGACGCGGACGGAATCGACGACCTCGCCATCGGGTCCCCCTACGACGACGGAGACGGCGTCGACGCCGGCGCGATCTTCCTCGTGCAGGGACCCACGACCGCCTACAAGCTGGCCGAGAGCGGCCTGCCGTTGAACGGCGAAGCCAACAACGACCACTTCGGTCTCGCCCTGTCCGTAGGAGACGCCGATGGGGACGGGCGCGACGACGTTCTCGCGAGCGCGCCCTACGTCACGCTCGGTGCAGTTCGCTCAGGCGCCGCCTACCTCATCCTGGATCCCATGTCCGGGGAGATGAACGTCGGGGACGCCGACGCGCTCTTCGACGGCACCTCGGTGAACGGCAACCTGGGCACCGACGTCGAGTTCGTCGGCGACCTGGACCACGACGGCAAGGCCGATCTGGCGATCGGAGCGCCCGGCGCCGCGGCGAGCGCGGGCACCGTGCTGTACTACTACGGTTCTCCCGAGGGAACCGTCGACTCCACCGACGCGGACTTCGCGATGATCGGCCAGTCCGCGGGGGACGCCCTCTACACCGCCAGCCCCATCGGGGACTACCTGTCCTCGGGCGCGGACGTCTTCGCGGTGGGCACTTCCGCGCGAACCTATGACTCACGCCCATCCGCGGGGATGGTCTACTTCTTCGAGCATCCCGAACTCTGATTTGGCGGGGTAAACTGCCGGACCTGCCCGGAGGCCCACTGTGACGCTCATCGCCCTGCTCGCCTGCCAGGACAACGGTGTCACCGTCTATCACGAGCCTCCTGCCGTCAACATCTTCGAGCCCAGCGAGGGCACCCTCTTCTACGAGGAGCAGACGGTCGAGTTCCGTGCCCAGGTCGAGACCCTCGACGGCTCGGACGTAGACACCATCACCCACCGCTGGGTGGCCGGTAATACGACGCTCTGCGAAGAGGCTGCCGTGCCCGCCGATGGCATCGCGACCTGCGCCGCCGCCTTCGACACGGCCGGGGAGTACAAGGTCACGGTCACCGCCACCGACCCGCGGCTGGACCGGGCGGCCGACACGGTCACCGTGAACATCGCCTACAACAACCCGCCGGAGGTCACGCTGCACCAGCCGTCGGACGGCGACGTGCTCCAGTCCACCGACCTGGTCGTCTTCCAGGCGACCATCGCCGACGCCGAGGACGAGGCGGATCAGCTGGTGATCGAGATCAACAGCTCCCAGGACGGCGTGCTCGGGGTGCCCGACCAGGGCACCACCTCCGGCGACTACAGCGGCAGCGCCTACCTGACCGGCGGGACCCACCTGCTGACGATCCAGGTCACCGACACCGCCGGCAAGACCGCCCAGGACACCGCGACGGTCAAGGTCAACGACCCGCCCGATCCGCCCGAGGTCGACATCAGCCCCGATCCCGCGGGCTCCGGCGAGGCCCTCGTCGCGACCATCACCAGCGAAGCCGTCGACCCCGAGGGTGACGCGGTCACCTACCGCTACGACTGGTACTACGACGGCGTCCTCTACTCCTCCGGCACGGTGCCCAGCGTCTCGACCGGCGTCACTCAGCGCGGCGAGTACTGGGAGGTCTTTGCCTACCCCTACGACGGCCAGGCCTACGGAAACCCGGGGAGCGACGCGATCTCGATCGGCAACACCCCGCCGAGCATCGACTCGGTCACGCTCACGCCGACGCCGCTGTACACCCTCAGCGACGCCATCTGCACGCCGGTGGGCTGGGACGATCCGGAAGGCGACGCCGAAGGCTACGCCTACGCCTGGTACCTCGACGGCACCCTCGACAAGGCGCAGACGACCTCGACCTACCCCTACGCCAGCTTCGTGAAGGGCCAGACCCTGCGCTGCGAGGTCACGCCCTACGACGACTTCAACGACGGCGACGCGGTCTCCAGTCCGACCGTCACGGTCGACAACTCGCCGCCCTCGCAGCCGACAGTCACCATCACGCCCTCGGCCCCCGAGCCCGAGGACACCCTGGTCTGCCAGGTCACCGCGGGGTCCTCGACCGACGACGACGGCGACTCGATCAGCTTCACCTACGCCTGGGTCAAGGACGGCGGGAGCACCAGCTACACCTCCGCATCGGTCCCCGACACCGCCACCGCGCACAGCGAGGTCTGGGAGTGCCGCGTCACCCCGAGCGACGGGGAAGACTCCGGCACCTACGGCTCCGCGACGGTCACCGTCACCGACGTCACGGCGCCCGACGCGCCGGTCATCACGAGCATCGACGCCTACCGGAACGACGAGGAGGTGAGCCTGGGCGGAGCCTGCGAGGCCAACTGCACCCTCACCTGGTACATCAGCGACTCCACAGGGTCCTGGACGGAGAGCTCGACCTGCAGCTCGACCGCCAGCATCAGCCACACGACCTACGTGACCCGCGGCTACGAGACCGAGATCTACGTGACCTGCACCGACGGCGCGGGGAACGTCTCGAGCGACTCCAACACCGTGACCACCGAGGCCTGCGACCCCGAGGACACCTACGAGAACTCCTCCGGCTACGGCGACACCTACGGCAACCCGGTGGATGAGTGGGGTGCCCTGGCCGACGACGGAAGCACGACGATCACCATCGAGGGCAACGTGCTGTCCTCGACGGACGAGGACTGGTACATCATCACGACCAGCGACGACTACAGCACCGATGTCAGCGCCGGGATCAACTACTTCAACCTGGACATCGAGCTGACCGAGGGCAGCAGCACCTACGAGTTCCGGACCTACAAGACGACGTATTCGTCCGGCGGCCACGTCTGCTCCACCAGCGACGCCTACACCGAGTTCACCTACGACCAGCAGGACGCGGGTGACGGCACGCACAGCATCCCCTCGGACGACCGCAGCTGCTCCAGCTCGGGCTCGGCTTCGTACAACGAGTGCACGGACTTCAGCGACGACTGGTACGTCGAGGTCCTGCGCAAGTCGACGGCCTCGGCCAGCTGCCAGCACTACGAACTGACCATCACCAACGGGCTCTAGACACCATGAACCGACGAGAACTCCTCAAGGGCCTGGCCATCGGAGCCTCCGCTGCGAGCCTGCCCGTCGCCGTGTCCCTTCCGGCGGCCGCCGAGGCCGCGATCGACGCGCCGGGCAACGGACCCTGGTGGCTGCTCGCTCCCCTCCGGCCTGGTCAGGAGCTGGCCTTCGGCTGGCACCTGGGGCTCTTCGAGGCCACCGACCGCGGCGCGATGGTCCTGAACCTCCACAACCGAGATGGCCGGAACGCCCGGGTCCACCTCTGCTACCACGAGGGCCGTGCCAAGGGCGTCGCCCACACGGAGCTGCTCGATTTCATCCTCATGGACGGCGGTGACGGCGCGGCCCCTACCGAGGAGTCCATCGGCCGGGTCGTCCGTCACGTCGCCCTGGTCGTACGCCAGAACGAGCTGCGCGACGGGGCCGTCGAAGAGCTCGCGCGCCTGATGACGCACGCCGAGCGCGTCGAGCGCTTCGGACCGGAGACCCTGCTCTGATGGAGCTGAAGTACACGCTCGACGAGCGGTCCGTCCGCTTCCCCGTGGACGAGTCGCTGTTCGCCCTCGATGCCATCTACGGCGCCGCCTACCTGTTCGTCGACCGCTGCTACGTGTGGCTGGACCGTCCGGAAGACGGGGTGGTCGCGGTGCGCCTCCGCACGAAGGGCGAGGCCGACGAGGCCGCCCTCGATGCGCTCGCAGGGGAGTTCGCGAACGAGCTGCTCAACCAGGCCCTGCGCCAGCGGGTCGGCGACGCCAACAAGAAGCTCCGCGAGTACACCCTGGCCAAGGCCTTCTTCTCCCACACGAAGGCTACGAGCATCGACGCGCTGTTGGCCGAGCTGGACGCCGAGGAGCTCGAAGAGGACCCCCTCGAGATCGAGGTGCCCTGGGACAGCCCGGATGCCTGAGGTCCGCTTCCACCGCTCGCTCTACGCGGCCGAGGTCGTGCTCCAGGCCGCCGAGGCCTTCGGGCAGCTCGCCCGCATCTCGGTCGAGGAGAACGAGCACGACGTGAAGCTGACCCTGGACGAGGTGCATCCGCACTTCGAAGGGCGCCTCGCCGACGAGCTCGCGAACTACGTGCTCCAGGGCACCATCCAGGCGGCGCGCTCGTGAAGACCATCCGCCTCCCGGACGTCGAGCTCGACCTGGGCCAGGTCGGCTTCTTCCGCTTCGCCGAGGTCGGCGAGGACGTCGTGATCACGAACGATCTCGGCGAGTTCGAGCTCCTGAGCCGGGCTGAGTTCTCCGGGCTGCTGCGCGGCGACGTCGGCGAACGGCGCGAGGCCTTCGTCCAGAAGGCCTTCCTGCGCGAGGGCGTCGACCTGAACGCCCTGGCGGAGCGGCTGGCGCGCAAGCGTCGCTGGATGGACCAGGGGCCCCACCTGCACGCCATCGTCACGACCCTGCGCTGCAACCAGAGCTGCCGCTACTGCCACGCCTCGCGGACCGACATGGACCGGGTCGACACCGACATGTCCCTCGAGACCGCCAAGCAGGTCGTCGACTTCGCGCTCAAGACCCCCTCCCCCTACATCAACTTCGAGTTCCAGGGCGGCGAGCCGACCGTCAACATGGACGTCATCAAGTTCGTGGTGGCCTACTCCAAAGAGAAGAACCGCTACGAAGACAAGGTGTTGGACCACTCGCTGGTCACCAACATGACGCTCATGGACGAGGACAAGGGCCGCTGGCTGCTCGACAACGGCGTGCTCATCTGCACCTCGCTCGACGGACCGGCCGAAGTGCACGACTTCAACCGGGGCTGGAAGGGCAAGGGCTCGGCTCACACCGACGTGGTGAAGTGGATTCGCTGGTTCAACGAGCGCTACATCGAGATGGGGCGCGACCCGGAGCTCTGGCACGTCGACGCCTTGATGACGGCCACCAGCAAGTCGTTGAAGCACGGCCGCGAGATCGTCGATCACTACGTCGATCTGGGCATCCGCAACATCCACCTGCGGCCACTCAACCCCTTCGGCTTCGCGAACAAGACCTGGCGCGCAATCGGCTACTCGATGGCGGAGTTCATGGACTTCTACGTCGAGACCCTGGACTACATCCTCGAGCTCAACCGCCAGGGCGTCCAGATCCAGGAGGGCACGGCCGCGGTCTTCCTGCACAAGATGCTGACCCCCGACGACCCCAACTTCGTCGACATCCGCTCGCCCATCGGGAGCGGCACCGGTCAGCTCGGCTACGACTACGACGGCCGCATCTACCCCTCGGACGAGGGCCGTATGATCGCGGCGACCGGGGACCACCTCTTCGAGGTCGGCCACGTCGCGAGCTCCACCTGGGACGAGGTCGTCCGGCACCCGACGCTGAAGACGCTCGCCATGGCGTCGCTGACCGACGCGCTGCCGGGCTGCTCGACCTGCTTCAACGCACCCTGGTGCGGCGTGCGACCCCTCCACAACTACATGCAGTCCGGCGACCTCTTCGGTCAACGCCCCAACACCCCCAAGTGCACCCAGCACATGGGCATCGCAAAGCGGCTACTGGAGATGCTGTCCAAGGACGCCGATGGGTCCACGGAAGCCATCTTCCGACGCTGGACCATCAACCGTGCACGGGAGACCTGATGGGCCTCAATGACGACAAACCGGTCCTCCCCACCCTGGGCAAGCAGCCCGCGGACTACCTGCAGAAGGACGAGGCCGCCGAAGCCACGGCTGAGGTCTCGCCGTCCTTGATGCTGCTCAACGCGGCCGATGGCCTGGACCTCGACCCGGACAACCTGGACCGGACGCTCTCCGGGCTGCCCGACGCGCTCGGGACCCACTGCTCCCACGGTTCGCATGGCTCGCATGGTTCGCACGGTTCGCACGGTTCGCACGGTTCGCACGGTTCCCACGGATCGCACGGCTCGCACGGCTCCCACGGTTCGCACGGCTCCCACGGCTCCCACGGCTCCCACGGGCAGTGGTGATTGCAGCTCATCCTCACCGTCACGCGGCGGTGTGACCTCCGCTGCAGCTACTGTCCGACGGCCAAGGACGGCTGGCCAAGCCTGAGCTCCGAGCAAGCCCACCGGGCCCTCGACCTCTTCGTCGAGCGCGGCGGAGGCGAGCTCAAGATCTTCGGTGGCGAGCCCCTGCTCGAGCCCGAGGTGGTGCGCTCCGTCCTCGACCGGACGGCGGAGGAGCCCTCGATCAAGCGGACCTACCTGTCCACCAACGGCCTCGGCCTCGACGAGGTCTGGCTGGACCGCGTCCGGGCCGACGACAAGCTGATCCTGACGATCTCGATGGACGGGCGGCCCGAGGACCACCGCCGCTTCCGGCGCGTCGCCACCGAGGGCGTCCGAGACGCCTACGACCACGTCGTCTCCTTGCTCCCCGCCATCCATCGGACACCACGGGTCGTGGTGACGATGACGGTGCCGCCGGCCTCGGCGAAGCACATGGCCGACAACTTCGACCACCTCCGCGGCCTCGGCTTCCGCCGCTTCAACCTGCTCCCCGGCTACTACCTGCCCTGGCGACCGGAGCAGCTCGCGGAGCTGCGTGCGGGCTTCGCGGCCCTCGCGGAGCGCTTCCGCAGGGCCTGGGCCGTGGACGAGCGCCTCTACCTGCGAAACCTCTTCACGTGGGCACCGACGCCCTTCTTCAACACCGGGCTGGTGGTCGACGCGGACGGGTCGATCCACCCGAGCAACCTGGGCCTGTCCGGCAAGCTCGACCACCTGCTGGAGCAGACCCGCGCCGGGACCCTGGACGCCCCCCCGACGGCCGAGGAGCTCGCAGAGAAGGCCGACGAGATCAACCCCTTGCTGGAGCGTGAACTGGAGCCCGGGGTGCTCGACTCGACCCGCGCCGTCGACGCGGATCTGACGGCGCTGGTGCGCTCGCTGTACCCGGACTTCGTGGCCTACAAGAAGCGCCGGAGCGCGTCGTGAGCCTCTGGACGGGCCCGGACGGCCAGCGCATGAGGCGGCTCGAGCTGCACCTGACGTACACCTGCCCCGAGGCCTGCGTCTTCTGCTCCGAGGACCACCGGATGCAGCGCTACCGCAAGTTCCCGGTGACCTGGGGCCGAGTGGCTCGCACCCTGCGCGAGCACGCCGCCGAGGGCGTCGAGCACCTCCACATCACCGGCGGCGAGCCCACCATCCACCCCCGCTTCCTCGACGTGCTGGCGCTGGCCCGCAAGCTGGGCATGCGGACCTCGATCGGGACCATCGGGACGCGGCTGCAGGACGAGGACTTCGCCGCACGGGCCTTTCCGCTGTTGAACGAGGCCCTCTTCAGCATCCACGGACCCTCGGCCGAGGTTCACGATCCCCTCACCCGCCGTCCGGGCAGCTTCGACAAGCAACTCCGCGCGCTGGAGCTGGCGCGGGACCACGGCACGATGCGCGCGGTGAACACGGTCATGTGCAGGGCGAACATCGAGGCCCTGCCCCAGACCGTCGACTTCCTCGATCAGCGAGGTGTTTCCTTGATCGTCGTGTCCAATACGACGCCGGAGGGGGCGGCGCTGGACGCCTACGACTCCCTCGCCGTGCCGCTCGAGGACCTGGCCCGGGTGCTCCCCACGGTGAAGGCCTCGAGGGCGACCCTCCGCTTCTTCGGCGTCCCGATGTGTCTGTTGTCGGAGGACCAGCGCATGCTCTCCAACGACCTGCACTGGGACCCCCGCGTGACCGTCGAGTGGGCCACCGAGCCCGGCAAGGTCGTCTACGGGGGCGAGTTCTCCTGGACCCCCGCGCGCAAGCGCGGCCACGTGGCCGAGTGCGAAGGCTGCTCGCTCTCGGGCGTCTGCATGGGGGTCTACACCGAGTACGCCGACCGATGGCCGACCGAGGCGCTCAGAAGAGCATGACCTTGGGCTGGTCCTCGGTCATCGAGGCCGTGCGACCGCGGTGGAGCTCTACGTGGCAGGAGCCGTCGCCGAGGAAGACCCGGGTCGGGGCGTAGCCTTCGAGGGAGAGCACGCCGGCGCTGCGGCCCTCGGCCCGCAGGTGGAGGCTCCCGTCCAGGATGGGAGCGGCGTAGTCGACCGGACGCCCGTCGACCCTCGCGCCGTCGGGCCAGCGGATGCGCGCCATCGCCGTCAGGTCGCCTTCGACGCTGCAGACCGTGTCCACGAGCTCGCCGGCCTGGGCCAGGAAGCCGCGGACCTCGGCCTCGGGGCTGCCGCGCTCGGGCTGTGCGAGGCGGACCGAGCTGGTCGCTTCGGGCGCCGTCAGCTCGACGCGAGGCGGACCATCCGCCGGCCGGAAGACCCAGATCTGGATCGCCAGCAAGGGGAAGCCCAGCGCCAACCACTGAAGACGGTGCATGGCGCGAGGCTCTCACGACGCCGCCATCCGAGCGGTATCACCGCGGTATCAGCGGGCTGCGACACTCTGCGACAGAGGGTGGGGCTGCTCCGCCGTACAACGGAGGCGGAGGTTCACATGTTCCTGTCTCTGATCACCCTCGTCCACGCCGACTGCGAGCTCTACGTGGAACACACAGAAGACGCCGTCACGAGGGTGCACGCACCCCAGTGCGAAGGCGACAACACCGCCGTCTGGGCCGAACACTGGCGCGCGACGGAGCTCGATGGACGCGCGGGCGCCTTCATCCTCGTGCTCGACGAGACCCTGCTGAACGAGGGCCCGGAGTTGCCCAAGACAGACGGCGGCAAGCTCGAGAGGCCGCGGGGTACCGTTCCAAGGATGCCGGCCGAGGCGACGCGCGACAGCCTGTCCGGGGTCTGCCGGGTCCACGTCGTCGTCGACGAAGAAGGGCACACTTCGCACACCTTCCGCGGCTGTGCGGAGATCTGGCAAGCGCCCGTGACCAAGGCCCTTCGCGACAACCGCTTCGAAGCCGTCGACGCCGCGACCGGCGGAGAGACCATGCTCGAGTTCACGTTCAGGCCTATGACTGAGCCGCAGCCGCCGGGGTAGCCTGTGTCGTGGGCCGCGACCTCCGACGCAACATCGAGCTGAACGTCGGCAAGGCGTGCAACAACCGCTGCGTCTTCTGTCTGGACGGGCTGCCCAAGCGGGAAGACCGGTCCTACATGCCGCTGGCGGACATGAAGACCGAGATCACGCGCTGGTACGAGGAGGGCCATCGCAGCCTGGGCTTCCTCGGCGGCGAGCCGACCACCTGCCCCTGGCTGCCCCAGGCCATCGAGCACGCCCGAGAGCTGGGCTTCACCCGCATCGCCATCGCGACCAACGCGACCAAGCTGCGCAAGGACTACTACGTCGACCGGCTGCTGGACGCCGGCCTGACGCGGGTCACGGTGTCCAGCCACGGCCACACCGCCAAGCTCGAGGACAAGCTCACCCGGGTGCCGGGCAACTTCCTCAAGAAGCAGGCGGCGCTGCGCATCCTGGTCGACCGCCGCGACGCGGGACGCCTGCCGGACAACGTGAGCGTGAACATCGTGCTCAACGGCTGGAACTACCGGGTCCTGCCGAAGATGTTGAAGTACTTCTACGGCCTGGGCCTGGACGACGTCCGCGTGAACTTCATCCGCAGCGAAGGCTACGCCGACGAGGACTGGTCGCTCACGCCCGCGTACAGCGAGGTGGTGCCGGTCCTGATGAAGGCGGTGGTCCTCAACGAGTTCCACTTCAAGAAGAGCTTCACCTTCGGCGGCTTCCCGCTCTGCGT
>Ga0114933_10005914_pt1 | contig 10991 bp, 9 predicted proteins | sample 4SBtaG_FD_89691 | JGI IMG/M metagenome (GOLD analysis project Ga0114933, IMG submission 89691) | Deep subsurface microbial communities from Kolumbo volcano to uncover new lineages of life (NeLLi) - 4SBTROV12_W25 metaG | ecosystem: Environmental > Aquatic > Marine > Volcanic | place: Kolumbo... | reverse complement strand
CTTTTATTTTTCCATATCATAATTGCCTGCATATTGCCGTACCTTCTTTTTATTTCTTTTAGTTTATGTCCTTTTAAAACTAATTTTCTTTTTTCATCTATAGTCAATCCATCTTTTTCATATTGAACTAAGTCAGGAAGATATTGATGATGGAAACGTGAGAGACCCACCCATGATTGTGGTAATTTTCCTTCTGTAAAATCTAAAATTGCTAACAACACCATACTAATAATTCTGCTACCCCCTGGAGTACCAAGAATACCAATGCGATCATTAGACTCAACAAATGTTGGGGTCATGCTTGATAAAGGTCGCTTGCCTGGATGAATTATGTTTGCTTGGTAGCCTACTAAACCATAATTATTAGCAGTCAATGGTTTAATAGTAAAATCATCCATTTCATTATTGAGCAAAATACCAGTTCCCTCTATAACAAAACCAGAACCAAACGGTAGATTAATACTTAACGTTGCTGAAACTTTGTTACCTTTTTTATCAACAACCGAGAAATGTGTCGTATTTTCACCTAAATTGTTAGCTGCCACTATACTACCCAACTCATTACTGGGTGTTGCATGATTAATATCTATCGTTAAGGCTAGCCCTTCTGCATAATTTTTATCTAGTAATCTTTCAATTGGTATGTATACAAAATCAGAGTCCCCCAAATATGCAGCACGATCGCGGTATGCGCGTCTCATAGCTTCGATGATAATATGCTTTCTTGTAACACTATCGTATTGAGACAAATCAAATTTCTCTAAAATATTCAGTGCTTGGCCAAGAACAATGCCACCAGATGAAGGTGGGGGAACGGACGTTACTGTAATGCCCTTATATTTTACAGAAATTGGCTCTCTTTCAATTATTTTGTAATTCGCCAAATCATATGTTTCCCATATACCGCCATTTTTTTGAACGCTATCTACCATCTTTTGAGCAAAAATTCCTTGGTAAAACCCTTTGCGCCCTTTTTCAGCGACCATGCTCAATGTTTTAGAAAGATCTCTTTGTACAATAAGGTCCCCCAATTTTGGAATGTTATTGTTTGGGAAAAAAATAGATGAGGTATTGACATATTTACGCATTATCTTTTCTCTGTACCGAATTAATTTTCGATAACGCTTGGTCACAACGAAACCATTTTTTGCTTGTTTAATCGCCGGTTTGAGTACTTCTTTTAAACTTAGATTGCCATAATGAGTAACCAAGTGGTCAATTCCTGCGATAATTCCAGGAATACCAGATGCCATCGGGCCATTTAAAGATAGTCCATCAATAATATTGCCGTTCCTGTCTAAGTACATATCTTTATGACTCCTCATCGGGGCAGTTTCACGACCATCAATAACAACTTGTTTGTTATCTTCACTTCGATGTAACAACCAAAAACCGCCACCGCCAAGTCCCGAGCCATATGGCTCAACGACAGCTAATGAAGCTGTTATAGCAGCAGCAGCATCAAAAGCATTACCTCCTTTCTCAAGTATTTCCAAACCTGTTCGTGTAGCAATATGATGAGCAGTCGCAACCGCTGGCTGAACTGTAGTGTTGGCAAAAATAGGCGCTGGTAGTATGTATAAGAAAATATAAAAAAAACAATTCTGTTTATTTTTTTTCATACTAAAATTACTGCGTGAATTTTTCTTTTAAAATTAACTCAATGGGCTTAGGTACAAATGAGCTAACATCGCCTCCCAACTCTACTATTTCACGAATAAGACTTGATGAAATATAACTAAAATTTTCTGTTGAATTAAAGAAAACTGTCTCGATATCTTCGTGTAATTTTTTATTCATTGCAGCCATTTTAAATTCATAGTCAAAATCCGATACTGTACGCATACCACGAACTATTATATTCGCTGATTTTTCACGTGCTAAATCAGTAACTAAATTTTTGAAAGGAACAACTTCAATATTATTGTTATTAGAAAACACATCTTCTATCAATACTACTCTTTCTCCTAACGTAAATAACTGCTTTGCTGATTTTTTTTCTGCAACAGCAATGATAAGTTTATCAAACAATTTAGCAGCACGATATGCTATATCTACATGACCATTTGTTATTGGATCAAAACTACCTGGATAAATTGCTGTTGTCATTTTCGTTTTCTCTGTTTACTTCTGCCAAAATTGATTGTAATTGTTTAGTTTGTATCACTTTATTTATTTTAAATACTGACGGTAAATTTATACTTTTTTCTGATTCGATATAAATTATTCCTTCACTGCTCAACAATGACTGCTGAAGAATGATTTGGCAACACTTTTCTACATAGCCCTGATTAAATGGAGGATCTAGAAAAATAATATCAAATTTTTTCGTACATTTCTCAGACCAACTGAGAGCATCTGCACACTCAATATAATGTGATTCACTGCCCAAGATCTGAGCAGTTTCTCTTAAATAATCAACAATTTTTTGATTAGATTCAATCATTGTTGCTGATGAAGCTCCTCGAGATAGAGCTTCAAAGGAAAGAATGCCTGTACCAGAAAACAAATCGAGACACTTTGCGCCTACAATTTTTTCCTGCACCCAATTAAATAATGTTTCACGAACTCTGTCTGGTGTAGGTCTTAAACCAGAGGCTGTTATTACATTTAACTTTCTACTACGCCACTTACCGCCAATAATACGAATCTTTCCTTGACTATCCAAGCTTCAATTTTCTTTATTTTTATTATTTGTAGATGTTCCAACTTTAACTGTAACTAAGTTATCTACAGTTAATCGACGTTTAAAAGCATCTTTAATATGTTCTATGGTAACTGCCTCAACATTGCTATTAAATGTGTGTAAGTAATCAAGTGGCAATTTATAATAACCAACAACAACTACATAGTTTAGAATCTTACTATTGCTGTCAACGCGTAACGGGAAACCGCCTATTATATTTTTCTTAGCCGAAATTAATTCTTCTTCTGTAGGGCCTAATTCAATATAGTTTTTAATGTTTTCTAATACAACGGAAATTGCTTCATCAGATTGATCTGTCTTTGTTTGTAAGCCTGCAATAAAAGGGCCCTTAAAACGCATGGGGCTGAAGTAGCTATATGCGCTATAGGATAATCCACGTTTTTCTCTAACCTCTTCAAACAATCGAGATACCATACCGCCTCCACCGAGAATATGATTTCCAACATATAGTGGAAAATAGTCAGCGTCGCCACGTTTAACCCCTGGCTGTCCAACGAGAATGTGTGTCTGGACAGACGGGTACTCAATAAATATATTTTTTGAGACGTCCAATTTATTTACCTTTGATAATGGAACAGCTTTCTTCCCATCTTGTAATGCGTTTACGATGTCTTCTGAAATCTGTTCAGCTGTTTTACGATCAATTGCCCCGACAATAGCAATCATTGAATTCTTCGCGTTATAGTATTTTCTATAGAATGAAATTATATCTTCTCTTTTGATTGATTTTATACTTGCTTCGTTACCTTCGCTTGGTTTCCCATATGGATGAGACTGATATATAGCACTCATAAATGCGTCCTTTGCAATAGCGCCTGGAGATTGTTCTTTAGCTTTTATTGCAATCAACATCTGAGAGCGTTTTCTTTCGAGAGCATCATTAGGAAAATCTGGTGTCGAAATAACTTTTTTAAAATTTTCAATCGCCTCAGTCAACAGTTCAGCATCAGTAAGAGAACGTAATTGTAAAGAAGCCGAATCATAGCCAACATCTGCAGCATAAATTGCGCCGAGTGATTCAAACCCGTTGCTTATCGTATCTGCATCTTCACCATTAGCTCCCTCTGCTAATAAACTGTTTGTTAGCATTGCGATACCTAATGAATCAGCATCACGAGTACTGCCTGCATCAAAAACAATTTGTATATCAACCATAGGTAATTCTGGAGCATGCACATAATAGACATCAGCGCCTTTATCTGTGGTCCAATATTCTATATCTGGTGACGCTAGAGCAGAAACCGCAAAACATAGAGTAGAAAATAAAATTATCTTAGTGTGCACATTAATTTCCTTCTGTTCTAACTGCATTTGCAGAATTATTCTTAATTGGGATTGGGTGTAAGTCGGCGACTGTTAATCTATCATCGATTAAGTACTTCTTCGCAACTGCCATTACCTGTTCAGCGGTTATGGCCTTAATTCTATCGACATATTCATCAGCCAACCCCCATGATAATCCGATAGTTTCTAACACACCAATTATCATTGCTTGGTAAAAAATAGAATCTTTCTCATAAATGTCTGAAGATATTACTTGCGCTTTAACACGCTGTAATTCTTCATCGCTAACTAAATGTGTTTGTATATTTAATATCTCATTTCTAAACGCTACTTCAAGTTCTTGTATTGATTTACCTTGCGCTGGTGTTCCTGACAGCATGAACAAATTATCTAAGCGTGAGGCTATTTGATAACTTACACTTGCCGCAGCAGCAACTTCATCTCTTCTAATTAGCCGACTAGCAATTCTCGCACTATTACCGCCATCCAATATTCCTGCTAACACCTCTAAAGCATATGGTTCCCAATCATGTTCAATTTGAGCTTTATTATTTATCTTTATCACTGGTGTCTTATAAGCCATCATGATACTTGGAAGTTCTGCTGGTCGTTTTACAGTTATGCGCTTTGTTCCTTGTTGAACAACTTCTGTTTGCTGTTTTGTTGCTATTGGTTCTCCTGAGGGTAAAGAACCGAAGTGCTCGTAAGCCAATCCATAAACATCATTTGGGTCAACATCGCCGGCAACTACAAGAGTGGCATTGTTTGGTGCATACCATTTTTTATACCACTCTCTTAGATCATCAATCGTTATATTTTCAATGTCACGCATCCAGCCAATCACTGGGAATCGATATGTGCTTGTTTGAAAAGCTGCGGCTTTAATAGCTTCATATAAAAAAGACTGAGGATTATCTTCGGTACGCCATCGTCGTTCTTCCTTAACCACCTCAATTTCCTTTTTTAATTCTTCGTCAGATAACTTCAAATAACGCATTCGATCAGCCTCTAGTTTGAAACTAATTGGTAATCGTGATTTTTCAAGAGTTTGAAAATAACTTGTGTAATCAGGTCCCGTAAAGGCATTCTCGCGTCCGCCATTTTCTGAAATAATTCGTGAAAATTCACCAGGCGCGTAATTCTCTGTCCCCTTAAACATCATGTGTTCCAAAATATGTGATATTCCTGTTATGCCATCATATTCATAACTACTACCGACTTTATACCATACTTGTGTTATCACAATAGGAGCACGCCGATCTACCTTAACAAGAAGCTTAAGACCATTATCAAGTTCATATTCATGTACTTGAGCTAAAGCATTTATCGGGCTTATAAAAATAAAAATTAAAAGTATGTTACTTATTTTTAATCGTGAATATTTCATTGTTTTTTGTTTATAATATAAGTATTAAATTTCGTATCATTGAGTATAATTTTGAGTATTTTAATATTGCTAAGTTCATATTTACTCAATATAAAGTATGTTCATAATAAATACTGTTAAAAGTTATTCTTTGTTAAATTTGACAATAGCAACTTTAAATAAAAAATTGAACTAATATGAAAAAACTTGCCAGTCGGCTAAAATTAACGCGCGCTAATCTTTTCGGTGCATTATTCAACAGAAATAAACCTGACATCGATAATAACATTATTAGTGAGCTTGAGGATAGATTTTTACTCGCCGATATTGGTATCAAGACGACTGACCAGATCATACAACTACTAACATCTTCTTTGAAAGAAAGACCAAAAAATATTACGATTGAAACACAAATCAAACAACTTCTATTGTCTATACTTGAACCTGTAGAAAAAAATTTTCGCATACCATGTGACGCTAATAAACCTTATTTAATTTTAGTTGTTGGTGTTAATGGTGTTGGTAAAACGACGACTATTGGTAAGCTTACGAAACACATCAAGTCTGAGGGTAAAAGTATACTCTTAGCAGCTGCAGATACATTTCGTGCTGCAGCAACTGAACAATTAAGTAAGTGGGGAAATGTCAATGGTGTAAATGTTATCTCGCAAGGCAGTGGTTCTGACCCAGGAGCTGTTGTATACAATGCGCTGCAATCAGCTCGTTCTAAAAATATAGATGTATTAATCGTCGACACGGCTGGACGTCTACATAATAAGAAAAATCTTATGGATGAAATAAAAAAAATCAATAATGTTAGCAACAAGTTTGATATATCGTTAAAAAAAGAAACCTTTTTAGTTTTAGATGCTGGTACTGGGCAAAACGCACTTACTCAAGCAAAACAATTTCACGATACTATTGGTATTGATAGGATTATTTTAACTAAGCTTGATGGCACTGCCAAAGGTGGGATTGTATTTGCTCTTGCTAACGAATTGAAAATTCCGATTAGTTTTATTGGTATAGGCGAAAAAATTGATGATTTACAACAATTTAATGCCTCAGAATTCATTGACGCTTTATTAGGTATTACATGATTCAATTTACAAATGTTTTTATGACTTACCCGAGCGGTAATAAGGCCTTACAAAATATAAATCTAAGTATTGAAAAGGGTGAAATGGTATATATAAGTGGTCGTTCTGGGGCGGGGAAAAGTACTTTATTAAAATTGATTAATTTAATTGACCGACACGCGCGCGGTCAAATTATTGTAAATGGGCAGAACTTAGAACGAATAACAAGAAAACGCATACCAATATTCAGAAGAAATATCGGCTTCATTTTTCAAAATCACAGATTGCTTGACGACCGGACTATCTTTGATAATGTTGCGCTGCCTTTAATTATTGCAGGCAGTAACCACCAAGAAGTTAAACGAAGAGTCCAAGCTGCACTAGATAAAGTAGATTTGCTATCAAAAATAAATAGCTACCCAATGGAACTATCTGGTGGAGAGCAACAGCGCATAGGCGTCGCTCGTGCAGTTGTAAATCGACCTGCTATTTTAATTGCTGATGAGCCAACCGGAAATCTTGATCCGATGTTGTCATGGGAAATGATGAAACTATTTGAACAATTCAATCAGGTCGGTGTAACTGTGCTTATTGCGAGTCATGAACTTGATATGATTAAGCATATGAATAAAAAAATTATTATTTTGAATAAAGGACGTATTCTAGATAGCAACAATGAAAATAAAGAATTATTAAAAAATTAAATTGAAAAAATACATAAAAATTTGGCTAACACAGAATGCCCATGCATTCTTTTTTAGTTTAGGGCAATATATAAAAAACCCTATCAATAATATACTAACTACGGTTGTTATTGGAATTTCACTTGCATTCCCGGCAGGTTTTTATGTGTTTCTCAATAATATACAAATCCTTTCAAAAGACTGGGATAATGTAATTGAAATAAATATTTTTCTTGATACAAAAATAAGCTCTGAACAAGCTCATATTTTTACAGAGAGAATGTCTGCGCGTGCTGATATTGCTGAAGTAATTTTGGTAAGTAAGGATGAAGCTTTGTCTGAATATAAAAAACTTTCAGGTTTTTCAGACGTACTAAATGTTCTTGATGATAATCCTTTCCCAAACGTAGTTTTAATTAAACCAGTGTTTAACGACATCAATGAATCTAAAACTAAAGATTTAGTTAACGAATTAAAGGCAATGCATGAAATTGAAAGTGTTCAGTATGATAATAAATGGTTAAAACGTTTGGTTCATATTATTGATATTGTAAAGCTTGTTATTTTTATTTTATCCGTGTTATTAGCAATTGCTGTATTGCTAATTATCGGCAATACAATACGTTTGTCTATTTATAGTCATCGGCATGAGATCGAGATAAAAAAACTATTTGGCGGAACTGATAGTTTCATTCAACGCCCTTTTCTATACAGTGGTCTATGGTATGGGATGTTTGGAAGTGCTATAGCCTGGGTACTTGTCACCACCTCATTACAAATACTGAGTGAACCAATAAAAAATTTGTCCGAACTCTATGCGAACAACTTTCAATTAATTGGGCTTGGTTACATGCACACCTCGTACTTATTTAGTATTGGCATATTACTCGGTGTCTTTGGTTCCTGGCTTTCAGTAAAGCGGCATTTATATTCTATTGAACCAAATTAAATTACATATAAATCAATTAGTTGTAAAAATATATTATTGAACTTAGCAAATTATTAGCACTCAAAGTATAAGAGTGCTAAAATACTAATAGTTAAAGCTAATTATTAATAGCAAATATTAAACATATGAATCAAATGACAAATTTACAATTTGCGCTGCCAGTGGGCTCTATTGACAGTTATGTTCACTCTGTCAATCAGATACCAATACTGTCATTCGAAGAAGAACAGCGCCTTGCTAGACTGTTACAAAATCAAGATGATATTGAGGCTGCTCGCCTTTTGGTCATGTCCCATCTACGTTTTGTTGTAAAAATTGCGCGGGGCTATAGTGGCTATGGTCTACAACAATCCGATCTTATTCAAGAAGGAAATATTGGGCTCATGAAAGCTGTTAAGCGTTTTGATCCCGATGTTGGTGTTAGACTTGTATCATTTGCAGTTCACTGGGTACGTGCTGAAATTCATGAATTTATTCTAAAAAATTGGCGTGTTGTTAAAATTGCTACAACCAAAGCACAACGTAAATTATTTTTTAATCTTCGTTCTTCGAAAAAAAGACTAGGCTGGCTAAATCAACAAGAAATAAATGAGGTCGCAAGTGCTCTTGGCGTGAAGGCAAGCGAAGTAATAGAAATGGAAAAGCGTATGAGTAATTATGATACGGGAATAGATACGCATTGCGATGATGATGAAAACCCAGTAGCTCCTATAAATTATTTAGAAAATAATGAGGCTGGCCCGGAAGAACTATTAGAAAATGAGCAAAATATAAATTATGAACAAGAAAAATTAAGGAATGCCATCTCCTTATTAGATAACAGAAGTAAAGATATTATTGCGAGTCGGTGGTTAGCGGAAAAGAAAAAAACGCTTCATGACCTAGCAGCGATTCATAACATTTCTGCTGAAAGAGTAAGACAAATCGAAAATGCAGCGATAAATAAACTCAAAAAATCAATAAAAAATTAATTATTTTTTATATTTAGTTTACCTACCAACTATTCACAATCATTGGAATATAGTGATCAACAAGTAAAAATGCGAATAGAAGCATTAAATAAACAATAGAGTAAGAAAAAGTTTGCATTGCTAATTGATCTTCGTGATTAAAATACATAAGGATTGTGTAGTATAAAAAACCTAAACCAAGTAGTACTGCCCCAATTAAGTAGAAGACCCCTGACATACCAACTAAGTATGGCAACATAGTCACGATAAACAATAAAATTGTGTACAACAAAATATGAAGCCGAGTAAATGCAACACCATGCGTGACAGGTAGCATTGGAATATCGGCAGCAGCATAATCATCACGGCGATAAATTGCTAGCGCCCAGAAGTGGGGCGGTGTCCATACAAATATAATTAAAAACAATAATAACGAATTTGGGTCTAACGTCCCGGTTACTGCTGTCCAACCTAAGACTGGTGGTGCAGCACCCGCAGCGCCACCTATTACAATATTTTGTGGTGTAGCACGTTTCAAAAACATTGAATAAATAAAACCATAACCAATTAATGACAGCGCGGTTAACCCTGCAGTAAGTGGATTTACCAAAAAAGCCAAAATACCCATTGATATTGTACCAAGGAACCAAGCAAAAATAATTGCGTTAACAATACTTACTTTGCCTTCTGGCAAAGGTCTTTGCATTGTTCTAGCCATGATAGAATCAATACGATAATCGATTACGTGATTTATTGTAGCAGCAGAACAAGCTGCCAAACCTATTCCAACTGTTCCATAAACTAAAACACTCCAGGGGACCATATTAGGCGTTGCTAAAAACATACCTACAATTGCCGTAAAAACAATTAAGGAAACTACTTTTGGTTTGCAAAGTGTTAAATAATCTTGCCAAACGACAGTCGCAGTATCTGTTATTGAACGATTATTCATATTAACGCCTCATGTCCTATATAAATTATTTTCTATGATCCATACATTGATATAGTAACGTCACTAAGGATAACAATAATAAAGCGGCTACTCCATTGTGAGCAACAGCAGCGAATATTGGCAAACTAAGTTTTACATTCGCTATCCCCAATAATATCTGTATTGTTAGCAACATTAATACAATAGTTCCAGTAAATTTCAAGTTTCTTGTCTCGCTGAAAATATTACGTAAAGCAACATAGGCAATAACAATGGTGGCTATAACAGCGCCAATGCGGTGGGTCATGTGTATTGCTGTTCTTGCTGCGCCATCTAATGTGCCTCCCTCATAATCAATACCTAGCCCGCGCCACAAAATAAAACCCTCAAAAAAATTCATTTTTGGCCACCATGTTCCCTGACATGTTGGAAAGTCTGGGCAAGCAAGAGCAGCATAATTTGAACTGGTCCATCCGCCTAACGAAATCTGGCAAAATAAAACAATAAGAGCTATTGCTACTACAGGACGTAGTTCTGCATTACCCTTACTAACAAAAAATCTACCTGCTGATTGTGTTTGCAGCATCAACCAGTAAAGCAAACTTAAAATAGTTAGCCCGCCTAGAAGATGAAAAACAACGACGATAGGTTTTAGTAATAAGGTCACGGTCCACATACCCAGTAATCCCTGAAATATAACAAGTGCTAGTAAAATACTCGAAGATAGTCTGATACTTGAAAATTGCTTCTTTGACCACGATAAAATAGCTAAGATGAGGATCGTCAAACCTAACGCACTAGCAAGATAACGATGTAGCATTTCTTTCCATGCTTTATCTTTTTCAAATGGCCTTTCTGGGTAGGCCTTATTCATTTGTTCAATTTGGCTATTGCTACCCTCGGGGACAATTAATTTACCATAACATCCAGGCCAATCAGGACAACCCAAGCCTGCATCAGATAATCTTACATATGCACCTAAAACAATTACTACTAGTGCTAACAAACATGAAAATCGTAGAAGATATGATAATGAGGTATT
>Ga0114933_10005913_pt1 | contig 10991 bp, 9 predicted proteins | sample 4SBtaG_FD_89691 | JGI IMG/M metagenome (GOLD analysis project Ga0114933, IMG submission 89691) | Deep subsurface microbial communities from Kolumbo volcano to uncover new lineages of life (NeLLi) - 4SBTROV12_W25 metaG | ecosystem: Environmental > Aquatic > Marine > Volcanic | place: Kolumbo... | reverse complement strand
TTTTATATATTTAGAGCATTCTTTATGACTTTTCATGGGCAAGAAAGATTCGATCCTGAACTAAGGTCTCACCTTAAAGAGCATTGGACTATGTCTTTACCTTTGATCTTATTGGCAATACCATCTGTTGTATTGGGGGCTTTATTAGTTACCTGGGTTGTTTATACACAGCCTGGAATGTTTGGTGGTAGTGTTTATATCGCTCCACACTTGGATGTTTTGGCAAAAATGTCGGCAGAATATAAAGGTGTTTGGAGCGATACTTGGCGTGCTATCTTCACTTGGCCTTTCTGGTTAAGCCTTTCTGGAGTGTATGCTGCTTGGGTTGTGACTATGAGACCACCGAAGGCTGTAATGAGCCGGCTGTCTAAGTTAACTTGGGTAAGATTTGTTTTAGTTAATCAATATGGGTTTGATTACTTTAATAAAATGGTTATAGCAAGAGGGACGGCTGCTATTAGTCGGTTCTTCTATAAGGTCATTGACCTGCTAATAATAGATCACTGGTTAGTGGATGGGTCTGGCCGATACTTTACTTGGGCATCTACTATTTTGCGTCGTCTTCAAACTGGTTTGTTGTATCATTATGTGTTTGTAATGATCGTTTTTGTGTTGCTGTTTTCAGTGTGGTTAGTTTTTTTCTAAAAGAGTAAATTATGTTATTGCATACATCGTTATTAAGTTTATTGATTTGGGTGTCTATCTTGGGCGCTATTCCAGTGTTGATTTTTTCTAAAGAAGAGTATGAGCAGGTTGCGCGAATTATAGCAGTTGTGGTTTCAGTTGCTGTGTTGGGGCTCTCATGTGTTTTGCTGCTGCAGTATGATTCAAGTACGGCTGATATGCAGTTCATAGAGAAGGCGCAGTGGATTCCAAGTCTTAAGATTAACTATTATCTTGGTGTTGATGGCATTTCAATTCCTCTTATTGTTTTAACGGCGTTTACTACATTAATTATTGTTTTAGCGTCTTGGACTATGGTGAGTACGCGAGTATCTCAGTATCTAGCATCATTTTTAGTTATGCAGGGTATGGTTATTGGTGTGTTTGCATCACTAGATGCTATTTTGTTTTATTTTTTCTGGGAAGGCATGCTGATACCTATGTATCTTAGTATTGGTATTTGGGGTGGTGCCAATAGGTCGTATGCTGCAATTAAGTTCTTCTTATATACGTTCTTTGGTTCGGCTCTATTGTTAGTAGTGTTTTTATATTTAAGAATTGTTTGTGGAAGTTTTGATATTTTGCAATTCCAGAATATGGCCCTTAGTATGACGACCCAAAAGATCGTGTTTTTTGGGTTCTTGTTAGCCTTTGCAGTTAAAATTCCTATGTGGCCAGTACATACTTGGCTGCCAGATGCTCATACTGAAGCTCCAACTGGTGGTTCTGTAATATTGGCTGCGTTAATGTTAAAGCTTGGTGCTTATGGGTTTTTTAGATTTAGTTTACCTGTCGTTCCTGACGCTTGTATGCAGTATATTTGGTTGATGATAGTGCTGTCATTAATCGCTGTTATTTATGTTGGGCTAGTGGCGTTGGTGCAAACTGATATGAAAAAACTAATAGCGTATTCATCTATTGCACATATGGGCTTTGTAACTCTTGGCTGTTTTATTGCGCTGTTAATAGTTAAATCTGGCGCGGATATTCATGATGCTTATATGGCTTTAGAGGGTGCTTTAACTCAAATGATATCTCATGCATTCGGTTCTGGCGCAATGTTTCTTGGGTTTGGTGTTTTGTATCAACAGATGCATACGCGCAACATCAAAGACTTCGGCGGCATAGCGTCGGTTATGCCGTATTTTGCTGCATTCTTTATGATATTCTCTATGTCTAATGTTGGCTTGCCAGGTACTTCTGGGTTTGTCGGTGAGTTTATGGTTATTCTAAGTGCTTTCAAAGCTAATGCTTGGGTTGCTTTATTGGCAGCAAGCACATTGTTTATTGGTGCTGCGTATACACTATTAATGTTTAAGCGAGTCTTTTATGGGCCGGTGGCAAACGATAGTGTGCTGCAGTTAAAGGAGGCATCTGCAATTGATATGTTTAACTTTGTGTTGCTTGCAGCTGCTATTTTCTATATTGGTCTATATCCAAATGGAATGTTGCATATATTCCATTCCAGTATCGGACATTTATTACAACAAAGTATGATCAGTAAGGTTTAGGGTGTTTTTATGAACGGACAAGTGTCTTATTTGTTTCCTGTATTGCCAGAGTTGGTGGTACTGATTGCTGGCTGTGTGATTTTGTTAGCGGGTGTTTTTTTCCCGAAAAAGCAAAATTTAAGCTATTACTTAACTCAAATTACATTAGTTATAACTGCAGTTCTGGTTTGGGCTGTGTATTATAGGTGTGCTAGTCAGGTTGATATGCCGCTACTTGCGTTTGCAAATGGGTTTATTTTAGATAAGTTATCTGTGTTTCTTAATCTTTTAATATTGGTATGTACATTTTTTACCTTTATGTATGCTAGAGCATATAACACGGTATTTAAGTTGCCGGAGAATGAGTTTTATGTTTTAGGTTTGTATTCAGTTTTGGGTATGATGGTTTTAGTTTCAGGCTATGATTTTATTACTTTATTTCTAGGTTTGGAGTTATTGTCGCTGCCTATTTATGCAATGATTGCATTTCAGCGAACCCAGAGACGTGCTGTTGAGGCAAGCTTAAAATACTTTTTAATCGGCGCTGTTGCTTCGGCGTTGTTGCTTTATGGTATGTCAATTTTATTTGCAGTAACGCAAAGTATTGAGATTGGGGTGGTATCTACAGTTATTGCTCAGTCGCCTGGGTCGCAGTGGGTTGTTGTGCTTTTTGCTATGGTTTTCATTATTACAGGTGTTTGCTTTAAGCTTGGGGTGGCTCCGTTTCATATGTGGGTGCCAGATGTATTTGATGGTGCGCCCAATGCTGTAACGTTGTTTTTAAGTGTTGCACCTAAGGTGGCAGCCTTTGGTTTGCTGATTAGGTTGTTGATTGAGGCTATGCCTAGCGCGAGTGTGGGTTGGCAGGAAGTTATTATTGTAGTTTCTATACTATCTATGGCTGTAGGTAATATAGCCGCAATTATTCAAACTAATATTAAGCGTATGTTGGCTTATTCATCTATTGCTCATGGTGGTTATTTATTGCTGGGGATTGCATGTGCTACGTCTAGAGGTTACTCGGCTTCATTATTTTACATGATGAGTTATGCTGTAATGTCGCTAGGTTCTTTTGGTATGATAGTTATGCTTAGTTATACGGGTTATGAGGTTAACAATATTGATGATTTATTTGGCCTTAATGCGCGTAACCCATGGTTAGCATTTATTATGTTGTTAGTAATGTTTTCAATGGCTGGTATTCCACCGCTTGTTGGATTTATGGCTAAAGTTGGTGTGCTGGAGGCCTTGATTCATGTTCATTTGACTTGGCTTGCTGTTTTGGCCATTATTTTTGCAATTATTGGGGCTTATTACTATATAAGAGTTATTAAGGTTATGTACTTTGAGGAGCCTTATTCGGTAGAGCCAATACCAGTGTCTTTTGATGCAAAAGTAGCAGTTACAATTAATGGTATGGCGGTGTTATTGCTAGGCATGTTCCCTGGTATCTTCTATACTTTATGTAGTGCGGTGTTTTAAATTACAAAAAACATGGTCAAAACTGTTTTTAATGCTTGTTTTTTTTTAACTTTGCACTTAGTATGTGCCACACGATGCGGGGTGGAGCAGTTTGGCAGCTCGTCGGGCTCATAACCCGAAGGTCGTAGGTTCAAATCCTACCCCCGCTACCAATTGAAACAAACATAAGTTTCATATTGAAAACAGGGCCTTGAGCCCTGTTTTCATTTGTGAATGGGTTTGTTGTATAGAGGATGTAAATGCAAGTAGAGATAGAGAAATTATTACGGTCAACTGTAGACTCATTGGGTTTTGAGTTATGGGGTTGTGAGTTTCGAACTAGAGGCAGTGGTGATTCTTTATTGTGTCTATATATAGACAATCCTAATGGAATAACATCTGAAAACTGCACGATGATTGCACGTCAGGTTCGGGCTGTATTGGCTGTTGAGTCCTCCTTAGGTGATAAAGTTGCACTTGAGGTGTCTTCTCCCGGTATTCAGCGGCGCTTGTACTGCTTGGATCACTATCAGCGCTATGTTGGTCATCGTATTAAGTTGTGCTTAATGCGGGCCAAAAATAATCAGCGCAGATTTGAGGCTGAAATAAAACAAGTAGATATAAAAACAGAAACTATAGTGTTACAGGTAGCAGGCGATGATCTGTGGACGCTTGTATTGCGAGACATTGAAAAAGCTAATTTGTTGATTGAGTATTGAGGTGATTTTATGAGTACTGAAAATAAAGAAATTCTATTGGTGGTAAAAGCGCTCTCAAATGAAAAGGGTGTTTCTGAGGATCTGATCTTTGAGGCAGTTGAATTAGCTCTTGCATCTGTTACTGCTAGACGTTACCCAGAAGAATCTAAAATACGGGTATCTATCAACAGAGATACTGGATCTTACGATGCTTTTCGTTGTTGGGAAGTGGTTGATGTTGAAAATGAGCAAGATTTAGAAATGCCAGATCAAATGCTTACTATCGAGCAAGCATCAAAGTATGGTCAAGACATTGAGGCTGGAATTATTGTTGAAGAAGCAGTTGATCCTGCTGAGTTTGGACGTATTGCAGCGCAACAGGCAAGGCAGGTTATTGCGCAAAAGGTTCGTGATGCTGAGCGTGACAAAATAGCCAAGCAGTATAGCGATCGTGTTGGTGAGCTATTAATAGGAACGGTAAAGCGTGTTACTCGTGAAGTTATTATTTTAGATATGGGTGCAAATGCAGAGGCTTTACTGCTGCGTGATAACATAATGATGCGCGATATCTTCCGTATTAGCGATAGAGTTAGAGTGTATCTATATGGCATTTCAGATGAGCGTCGTGGTCCTCAGCTATTAGTTAGTCGGGTGCACCCACAGTTATTAGTAGAGCTATTTAAGGTTGAGGTTCCCGAGATTGGGGAGGAAGTAATTGAGGTTATGGGTGCGGCTAGAGACCCTGGTTCTAGAGCTAAAATAGCAGTAAAAACTAACGATGGTCGCGTTGATCCTGTTGGTGCTTGTGTAGGAATGCGGGGAGCTAGAGTGCAGGCAGTGTCTAATGAGCTAGGCGGTGAGAGAATTGATATTGTCTTGTGGGATGGTAATCTTGCGCAGTTTGTTATTAATGCGATGGCGCCAGCTGAGGTTACATCTATTGTTATAGATGAAGATAAAAAGAGCATTGATGTATTGGTGGAAGAGGATCAATTATCACAGGCAATAGGTCGTGGTGGTCAAAATGTAAGGTTGGCAGCGGAGCTTACAGGTTGGAATTTAAATATCATGACTCCAGATCAAGCAACTGAAAAGACAGCAGAAGAAACTGGCGAAACTAAGCAGCAGTTTATGGATCAGCTAGGTATTGATTCTGATATGGCTGAGCTATTAATAGCAGAAGGTTTTTCTAGTATGGAGCAAGTTGCATATGTTCCATTAGATGAAATGTTAGAAATAGATGGCTTTGATGAAGATATTGCAACTGAATTACAGGGTCGAGCTGGTGATGTTTTATTAACGCAAGAAATTGCAACGCAAGCAGCATTAAGTGATGTTTCTCCAGCGGAAGATCTTTGTGCCTTAGACGGTATAACTTTAGAATTAGCTACAGAGCTAGCATCAAAAGGTATTGTTACATTAGATGACTTGGCTGAGCTTGCTACTGATGAGTTACTTGAACTTATAGATCTAGAGAACGAGCAAGTTGCTGGTGAATTAATTATGAAAGCAAGAGCGCATTGGTTTGAAGATGAGTAATTGTTTGCTGCAACTTATGGTAGTTGTATAACTCTAATTAGTCAGTTGACTAATTAGTCAATTGAGATATAAATAATATGACAGATATAAGCATTAAAGAATTTGCCAGTCAGACTAAAATGAATTTAGATGACCTTATTGAAAAGCTAAGGTTGGCTGGTGTTGAGGTAAGCTCTGATGATCAGTTGTTATCTATGGCAGAGAGGCGCAGTTTGCTTGTTTATATGCAAAAGGCAAGATCTGGTGCTGCTGCTCCATCCAAAGCAAAAATGACATTGAAAAGGCATAGCCCAAGTGTTGCAAAGCAGGGAGGAAAAAGTGTTGGCGTTACTGTACGTAAAGAGCGTACTTTTGTTCGTCCAAGTGATCAGGTGCCTGAGCCTAAGCCTGTTGTTGAAGAGAAAAAACCATCCCCTGCAGATATAAAAGATAGTGGTGAGCAAGATGATGCGAATAAAGATATAGCTAATTCTGCGGTGTCGCCAGACATAAAATCAGCTACAACAGATAGTAAGTTAAAAGAAGAAGCAACAGAATCCAAGTCGAGTAGTGCTACAATTAAGCAAGATAAGTCACATAAAGATGCAGGCAAGCCAAAGAAGGTGGCGCCAACACTTAGCCCAAAAGATGTTCCACTTCCAGATCGTAATGCTGAGATAGGTAAAAAGCGGCGCAAGAAAAAGCATGCTCACACCGAGGAAAAATTTGAAGAAGATCTATTGCAATTATCCCCTAAATCAAAGCATCGTCGTAAGGGTAAGAGTTCAAGCGATATAGGGGGAAGTATAGAGCAGGGGTTTGCTAAGCCTACAGCTCCAGTTGTTCATAATGTTATGGTTCCTGAAACTATAACTGTTGCTGACCTGGCTCAGAAAATGTTCATTAAGGCTGCTGAAGTTATTAAGGTTATGATGGGTATGGGAGCTATGGTTACTATTAACCAAATGCTAGATCAGGAAACGGCTATTTTGGTAGTAGAAGAGCTGGGCCATAAGGCCGTACCTGTAAGTGATACTGCTATGGAAGATGCTTTGATGGAAAGCTTTGAAATAGGTGAGTATCAGCGTACACCAAGAGCTCCGGTTGTAACTATCATGGGGCATGTTGATCATGGTAAAACATCGCTATTAGATTATATTCGTCGCACTAAGGTAACAACAGGAGAAGCCGGTGGTATTACGCAGCACATAGGTGCATACCATGTTGAAACCGACAAGGGTATGATTACTTTTCTAGATACTCCAGGTCATGAAGCCTTCACTTCAATGCGTGCGCGTGGTGCAGAGTGTACAGATGTTGTGATTTTGGTTGTTGCAGCTGATGACGGTGTTATGCCTCAAACAGTTGAAGCAATTAAGCATGCTAAATCAGCTGGTGTTCCAATCATAGTTGCAGTTAACAAAATAGATAAAGAAGGGGTTGATCCGGATCGTGTGCGTACTGAGTTAACTCAGCATGAAATTATTGCAGAGAAATGGGGTGGTGACACTATATTTCAAGATGTATCAGCAAAAACAGGTGCAGGTATAGATAGCCTGCTAGATAGTGTTCTGTTGCAGGCTGAGGTTTTGGAATTAACGGCTGTTGCTGAAGGTCCTGCTAAAGGTATGATTATTGAATCACGTTTAGATAAGGGGCGAGGACCTGTTGCTTCAATATTAGTGCAGCAAGGGCAATTGCAAAAAGGTGATATCGTAATGGCTGGTCGTGAATATGGCCGCATACGAGCAATGGTTGATGAATCTGGCCGTATGGTAGATAAAATTGGACCATCGATGCCGGTTGAGATTTTAGGATTATCTGGTACGCCAGATGCCGGAGATGAAATGGTTGTGGTACCTAATGAGAAAAAAGCTCGTGAAATAGCACAGTTTAGGCAGGGAAAATATCGCGAAGTAAAATTAGCTAAACAAAAAGCAGCGCGTTTGGAATCTTTGTTTGACCATGTTGATAAGGGTAAGCAGAGTATTTTAAATCTTGTTATAAAAACAGATGTGCAAGGATCTTCAGAGGCTATTAGTGATGCATTGTTAAAGCTATCTTGTGATGAGGTTAGAGTTAATATTGTTGTTAATGGGGTTGGTGGTATTAATGAATCTGATGTTAACTTGGCTATGGCTTCTGGATCTATTATTGTAGGATTTAATGTAAGGGCTGATGTATCATCGCGTAGTCTTATTGCAAAAGAAGGAATTGATTTACGTTACTATAGTGTTATCTATGATCTTATTAATGAGGTTAGAGATGCCATGAGCGGCATGTTGGCCCCAGCTTACGAAGAAAATATTATTGGCCTGGCAACAGTACAAGATGTTTTCCGTTCTTCATCGTTAGGTTCAGTTGCTGGTTGTATGGTTCAAGAAGGTGTGGTTAAGCGTAACCTACCAATTAGGGTGTTACGCAATAATGTGGTTATTTTTGAAGGTGAGCTTGAATCGTTACGTCGATTTAAAGACGATGTTAAGAATGTTCAAAGTGGCACGGAGTGTGGTATTGGTGTAAAAGGATACAGTGATATTAATTCCGGTGATCAAATAGAGTGCTACGAGAAAAAACTAGTAGAGCGTAAGTTGTAGATATGAAAGCTCCATCTAAAAGATCAAGGCGGGTAGCTGATTTGATGCAGCGTGAGGTGTCTGCAATAATTCATCGTAATATTGTAGACCCTAGGCTTGCAGGTCTTACTATTACTTTGGTTGATATGTCTCCCGATTTAAAAAATGCAAAAATATTATTTACAGTTCAAGATGGGCTGCCTGTTGCCGATGCAGAAAAAGCCTTATTGAAAGCTTCAGGTTTTATTAGATCTAAGTTAGCTAAAGCCTCAGAATTGCGTCATGTGCCAAAGCTGGTTTTTGTGTACGATAAAGATTTATTGCGTGCGGCAAAGTTATCTAGTCTTATTGATCAGGTTGCCCCTGAGTCCGATGAGTGAAAAAAATATTATTATCGATAGTTAGGTTTTGTTATGTCTATAGTTCATAGTAAGCATGTATCTTATTGTGTTGACGGTATTGTATTGTTAGATAAGCCTAAGGGCGTTAGCTCTAATCATGCGTTGCAAAGTGTTAAGCGATTATTGCAGGCTAAAAAAGCAGGTCATACTGGTAGTCTTGATCCACTGGCAACCGGGATGCTGCCTATTTGTTTGGGGCAGGCAACTAAGTTTTCTCAATACCTGCTAAATGCAGATAAAAGGTATCGTGTTGTTATTCAGCTTGGAATTAGAACTACAACCAGTGACTCTGAAGGCGAGATTGTCTCGCAAAAAGATGTACCGGCGCTGTCTAGAGCGGGGCTGGATGAGTCGCTAAATGCATTTAGAGGTGATGTGGTTCAGGTTCCATCTATGTATTCAGCTTTGAAGCATCAGGGTACTCCGCTCTATAAGTTGGCACGGCAAGGGATCACGGTAGATAGGCCGGGTCGCCCAATTAGTATTTATGAAAATACTCTAATAGAGCTGTCTGACAATAAGGTTACATTAGATATTCATTGTAGTAAGGGTACTTATATTAGAACAATAGCAGATGACTGGGGTGAATTACTGGGTTGTGGTGCTCATGTTGTTGAGCTGCGACGTACTCATGTGGGGTCCTATGACAGTAGTGCTATGGTTGATTTACCATTTATTGAACAAAGCTGTAATGTCGACCGCAGTTTGTTTTTGCAAAATCATATGTTGGATTTATCATCAACTGTTGGTCATTTTCCTCGTTGTGAATTATCTGCCAGTGATGTGAGGGCTTTGCAGCGTGGTCAGGAGCTGGAGCGTAAGGCAGATGATATTACGGCTATAATGTCTTTATATTGCTCAGGTGAGTTTGTAGGTGTTGGTGAGGCGATTGATAATAAGCTTAGGGTTTTGCGCTTGTTGTCTTTTTGATCGGCTTAATTTAGATCTGGTTTTAAAGTTAAAAGCACTCTTGCAATTTTATTAGTTTACGAATAAGCTTCTTTTATGAGAGGTGCTTTCAGTCAATGCTTCATTATGTATTGGTTTTTTAAGGGTCATTGTAATACCAATTATCATTATTATTTTTTTTAGTGCAGCTCTTTTATATTGTTGAGTATGCATATAAATAATATGCATCTTAGTATGGTTACTTTAAAAGAGGTTTTTATGCAGTCTATACCCATGACGCCACGCGGCAAAGAATTGTTGTCCGAAGAGTTAAATCAACTCAAGTCAGTAGATCGTCCTAGAATTATTTCTTCTATATCTGAAGCTAGGTCTCATGGTGATCTAAAGGAAAATGCTGAGTATCATGCAGCTCGCGAACAGCAAGGATTAGTTGAGGCTCGCATTAGGCATCTAGAGTCAAGGCTATCTAACTGTCAGGTTATTGATATTACTCAAATGGTGGAAAGTGAGCGTGTTATTTTTGGCACAACCGTAACTATTTGTAATATTGATACAGATGAGGAAGTTGTGTATACCATAGTTGGTGAAGATGAGTCTGATTTAAAGTTAAATCGCATTTCAATTACATCGCCAATTGCTCGCGCACTAATAGGCCATTGTATTGGTGAGGAGGTTGCTGTGCAGGCTCCAACTGGTGAAATTATCTATGAAATAACAAATGTTCAATATATTTAAATATACTATTAGTTTGGTTCTCCTTATTTTTGTATTCATATTGTGACTGGGTTTCATTTCTCAAGTTTGGTTGGTGTTGGAATGATTTATATTATTTCTTGATTTTAAAATAACCTATCACAGAGTGTTTATTATGGCTTCCATTAGTAGTCCGAAGAAAAATTCAGCATTAAGTATTAAGATAACAAATAGAGTAGTTGCAATTGCTTGTGCTCTTGGTTTGTTTATCGATGGTTATCTGCTTTTTGTGAGTGAGTTTGCTGATCCTTTCATTAATCATGTATTTCATCCTTCTGATTTTATGCATGGTTTATTTCAAGGAGCGGCTCCCCTTGGGGCGGTTTTTGGTGCAATGTTTTTTGGCCGAATGTGCGATATTATTGGCCGTAAGAAAATGTTACTAATTAACCTTTTATTATTTCTAGCGCTTGGCTTTTTAACATCCATTGCTTGGAACATTACATCTTTATGTATGTTTAGGTTTTTAGTTGGTATTGCGATAGGGATGGATTATCCTATTTGTGCTTCTTATCTTGTTGA
>Ga0114933_10005905_pt1 | contig 11004 bp, 4 predicted proteins | sample 4SBtaG_FD_89691 | JGI IMG/M metagenome (GOLD analysis project Ga0114933, IMG submission 89691) | Deep subsurface microbial communities from Kolumbo volcano to uncover new lineages of life (NeLLi) - 4SBTROV12_W25 metaG | ecosystem: Environmental > Aquatic > Marine > Volcanic | place: Kolumbo... | reverse complement strand
GTTGCGAGCGATGCGGAACATCCACCCTTTGAAACGACCCACCGGAATGTAGTCCCAGAACTGCTTGTAGATTCGCAGCAGGACTTCCTGCGTGAGGTCCTCGGAGCGGTGTGGGTCGCGGGTGTTTTTGAGGAAGAAGCCGAACAGAGGCCCGCTGTTCCGCGCGACAATTTCGTCGAATGCGGAAGCGTCTCCTTCCTGAAGGCGAACCATCAGTTGATCATCGTCGGTCACGTGGCAAACCCCATCGAGTGCCGTTGATTCGATCGAGCATTCGCCCGGATCCCGACAAACCGTGCGGTGTCTCAATATGTGAATTCGAGAGGCCCACCGCCGCTGATGGCAAACTCCATCGCTGGCTGCGAGGAGCGGATTGTACTTAAGATTCCCTTTCCATTTCGATGCAACATGGTTTCGCAGGTCGATTGGAGGCATTCAGCGCAGGCAGAGGCAGGGTGTGCCGGCTGAAATCAGCACTTCCCTATCCCAGTCTGCCTGATCGGAGAACTGAAGCGGTGCCGCTCAAACAGTCGATTCCCGTTCGCCTCCGTTACGGCTGTGGCCAGGAGTTTTCCTGCGAGGTCGAATCCAACCGCGTCTCCGTCTTCCGTCCGGGCCCCGTAGAGCTCAGCCCGTCTGCAGCCCGGGAAGCGATTCAGAAAACGCTCGCCTCGCCGCTCGGACTCCCGACACTCGACCAGGCTCTTGTTCCAGACGATCACGTCGTCATCGCGCTGGAGCGGCACACTCCGGCGGCCGCAACAATCGTTGCGGCGATCTGGCAGTGGCTGGAACGCCGGGCGATTGCTCCGGATCAAGTCACGATTCTGCATCCAGCCGGAGTCGATTCGAGCTGTCTGGCCGATCCGCGAGTCGAACTGCCTGAGTCCGTCGCGGCCACGGTCCAGTGGAAAACGCACGACCCGACCGATGAGCAAAGTTGCGCTTACGTGGCGACAACGTCCGCGGGCGAACGAATTTACCTGGCTCGCGAACTGGTTGAAGCGGACTTTGTTCTGCCGGTCGGAATGACAGCGTTTGACCCTCTGCTTGGTTACCGGGGAACTCACAGCGTCCTTTATCCGGGCCTGTCAACGCTTGAGACTCTTGCCAAAACCGTCGGACAGGGACACCGCGAACTGGCTCCGCGAGACACCAGGCCGCTGCGACAACTTGTTGACGAAATCGCCTGGCTGATGGGGCTGCAGTTTTCGGTTCAGGTCGTCGCAGCCACCGGCGAGGGCATCGTCGAAGTGCTCGCCGGAAGCGCCGATGCCGTCTTCAAGCAGTGCAGCGACCTGGTCGACGACCACTGGATGATCACTCTGCCGGAACGAGTCGAAACGGTCGTGGTCGCCGTGCCTCAGGATGCTTCGGGCCACGGCTGGCAGCAAATCGGCCAGGCCCTCGCGACAGCCAGGCAGTTGGTCGAGTCCGACGGTCGTATCGTAATCCTGTCCGAAATCAGCGAAGATCCCGGCGAGGGCCTCACTCTGCTGTGCGAATGCGACGAGCCTCTGGAAGCACTGCAGCCGCTCCGCCAGTCCCGGCCACAGGACCTGTTTGTGGCCTCGCAGCTGGCCGGGACGACCGACTGGGCAAGAGTCTACCTGCTGAGCAATCTGGAAGAGGACCTGGTCGAGGATCTCTTCATGTTCCCGCTGGAATCCAGCCGCGAGGTCGAACGAATCGTGTCCTCGTCCAAAAGCTGTGCTCTGATCGGCGCCGCTCAACGCACTTTCGGCCTTGTCGATTGATCCAGCGATTTCAGATTTCCCCGCGGTGTCAAACTTTGCCGGTTGGTAAAAGTCTCTGAGTCGTACGACTTCTGCCGCTCGTACAAATCCCTCCGGCCAGTCCGATTTCCCGGCGCGTGCCGGATGGTCGGAATGTTTCGCTGCGAATGGTCGCAATAGCTGTGACCGTCCTGCGTTCTGAATGGCCACCCAGGAGGTCCGGTTGTCCGGAATGTGTCTTGCGAGCCGTTTGTGATGCACGTGCTCATTGCAATGGTCGAAATACCGACTGCGTAATGACCGTTACGACCGAGCTTGGCCCACTCACCCGCAGGTGCGTCACACGGCAACTTGCCAGCACCTCCGCACGGGCCATCACAGACGGTGCCACCGGTACCGGCTGTCTTTCGTCGTTTGAAAGGAGGCACAACGTGGCTGTTCGTCCATGGCTGGAAGCATTGCGGGCGCGATTGCAGAACAATCGCGGGCGGCGTAGTAGCGAGACGGTTCGCCGACTCGGTTCGCACCGGGAAATTCAGAACCTCGAAGACCGGACGCTGCTGGCGTCGACAGTACTCCTTGCGGGCTCCGAGCTGAAAATTCTCTCGGACGCCGACGAGAGCATCATCGTGCAGGAAGATCCGGCAAACTCCGAGCACATCGAAGTGCTCGTGAATGGCAGCCCATCCACAGCTGTCGGAGTACTCCGGGCTGACGCGATCACCACGCTGACAGTCCTGACCGGCGACGAGGATAACTCGGTCGACCTGGCGGACGTCGATGCCGCCGTGTTCATGAACCTCACGACGATCACCATCGCAACCGGTAACGGCGACGACACGATTATCGGCAGCCCGGACATCGCCATGGCGGTTGACGCCGGAGACGGCGAAGACACGGTCACTGCGTTTGCGGGTCTCGACACGATTATCGCTGGTGATGGCGACGATGTAATTTTGGGCGGCGAAGGCGCAGATTTTATTGATGCCGGAAACGGGGACGATGTTGTGCTGGGTGAAGCCGGCGACGACACCATACTTGGCGACGATGGCAGCGACACAATCAGCGGTGGAGACGGAGACGACAGTCTGATCGGGCACGATGGGAATGATGCAATCAGTGGTGACGCTGGCAGCGATACCGTGTTTGCAGACCTGGGAGATGATCTCGTTGATGGTGGTAACGGTGCGGACCGGATCTTCGGCGGTGCCGGGAAGGATACCGTTGATGGAAGCGGGGGCGACGACACTATCTTCGGTAATGGCGGCATTGATTCGCTGAACGGGGGTGACGACCAGGATTCCATTCGAGGCGGCGCCAGTAACGATGAGATTCACGGAGATGCGGGGAATGATCTGCTGCTGGGAGATGCCGGAAATGACACTCTCCGGGGTGGGGATGGCGACGATACGGCCTATGGCGCTGGTGGAGATGATGACATCGACGGCCAACTGGGCAATGACGCGCTGTTCGGTAACAGCGGAAACGATTCTGTATGCGGAGGTCGCGGGTCGGACAGCCTGGAAGGCGATGCCGGGAATGATTTGATTCGGAGTATCTGTGAAACAATTACACCGGTCGGCATTTCCGTTGGGGATGCCAACGTCGCCGAAGGCGGTGTTCCGGACGTTGCGATTGTCGTGGATCGATCATTCAGCTCTCTTTTCCAGTTCGCGGGGACCTCAGTGGGAGACATCAACGGTGACGGTCTGTCAAATACTATCCTTGACGCCGAGCTGTCATCACTGCTGACTTTTCAGCAGGATCTGATCACCAGAGGAGTGACCGCAAACCTGTCAGTGATTCCGTTTGCTGCGGATTCAGTTGTTCTGGATATGGATCCCGCCACTGCAGGGGTCCAGACGACGACTACTCCGACTGCTGACACGGACGGTAACGGCGTGGCCGATTTCGAGCAGGTTGTCCGTTCGATTCAAAGCGGGTTTCAGTTTTTCGGAACCAATTTTGAAGCACCACTGCAGGATGCCATTACGGTGTTTCAGGGACTTGGGACCGGCCCCGGTCTCGGTTCGTTGATCTTTCTGTCTGATGGGGACCCTTTCGGTAGCGGTGTCTATACCGATGAAGTGGCGACTTTGCAGGGGCTGGGTATCGATCTGCGGGCATTCGGGGTGGGAGCGGGAGCATCCCTTCCAGCTCTGCAGATCATCGATCCCGGGGCCCAGATCGTGAACACGTCTCAGGACCTGGCAGTGGCACTGACCAATATTGCTGTGACTGGCGGTGACGCCTCGGTCCCCGTCGCGCTGTCAGTGGCACCGCCGGTTTCGTTTACAGTCGACGTCGTGACGAGTGACGGCACCGCGGTTGCCGGAGCCGACTATGTCCCGGTCAATCAGACTCTGACCTTCCTCGCCGGGCAGGCGACAGCGACACTGAATGTCTCTGTGGCTGGCGATGCGACAGTCGAAGGTGTCGAGACGTTCTTTATCACGCTGTCCAACCTACAAGTACAGAGCCCGACGATCACACCATTTGTTCTGATTGACCCGGTGGGCCAGATCAACATCTTTGACCAAGGGACTGCCGTACCGCCTAATCCACCACTGCCACCTCCTGTGACGCTACCTGAAGTCATCCGGGGCCTCGACCCGGACCCAGACACGATGTTTGGCGGAACCGGTGACGATACGCTGATCTCAGACGCCGGCGCAGACCTCGTTGTCGGCGACCTGGGCAATGACTCCATTCTGGGAGGGCTGAATAACGATACTCTCCTGGGGGGAGGCGGACATGATACGCTTGAGGGTGAAGAAGGCGACGATTCAATCTTGGGAAATGGTGGCCATGACTCACTGGATGGTGGTGTCGGTGAAGACCTTCTGGTGTGGCGCGGGACCGGTGACGGTAACGACACGGTGAGCGGTGGTTCCGGCGGCGATGTTGTGGAAGTGCGTGGTGATTCGACGGGGAACATTTTCGGGATCGCCCAGACGACGGAAGGCCGACTGCGTGTAGAAGAGGGCCCGTCGGTGCTGACTGTTGATTTCGATGTAAAGAATATGGAAGTCAACGCCGGCACGGGTGATGACCTGGTGACGGTCGGAGATGTCAGTCAGGTCGTGCTGAGTACACTGACGCTGAACGGAGACGCCGGGAATGACACTCTGACAGCCGCCGGTTCAACTCCCGGCAGTGTGCGGATGGCCAGGAATGGTGGTGCCGGCATGGACAGTGTCTTCGGTGGAGACGGTGCCGAAACGCTGTCGGGTGGCGATGACGATGACGTACTGGCCGGTGGTGGCGGCAACGACATCCTGAATGGAGACAACGGTGCTGATGCGATCAGTGGTGATGATGGCGATGATACGATCGCGGGGGGCGACGGCAACGATGTTGTTTCTGCTGGCAACGGTAACGACAGTGTGTCCGGCGGGGCCGGCAACGATACAGTTGATGGTGGTTCTGGGGACGACACACTTCGTGGTCAGTTCGGGGATGACAGCCTGATCGGTTCGTTCGGTGCAGATTCGATCGACGGTGGTCTAGGCTCTGATGACCTGATTGGTGCAGCGGGTGACGATACGCTGGATGGTGGTCGTAACAATGATGTGATCATCGGGAACTCCGGCAACGACATTCTGCTTGGTAACCACGGAAACGACTTCATTCGCGGCAACGGCGGATCGGACGAGATCGTGGCGGGCGATGGAGATGACACAGTCTTCGCTGGCGACGGTGAAGATGGTGTCGATGCCGGTGATGGTGATGATCTGGTCTTTGGCGACAACGACAGCGACACGATCATCGGCGGCGACGGAGACGACACGCTGTCCGGCGGCGGGGCTCAGGACACAATTCTGGGTCAGCAAGGCGACGACGTACTGAATGGAAACGGTGGTTCCGACCTTGGTGCCCTCGGCGAAGGTAACGTATTGAACACCGTACCGCTTAACATCGAAGTCATCGACGAGACATTCACTCTCTCGGACGAGATGCTCGAAAACCTCGACGGCGTTTGATTCTCAAGCGTCTGACGGAAACGAGAAACGCGGCCCGGACTAATTCGGGCCGCGTTTTTTGTAGTCGGCGAAACCAAGTCAATCTCGGCCAGAGTAGTGCAGCGAAGGGCAACACGCGGGAAGTCCGGCCGATTTTTGTATGAGGAAAACAGAATCAAGAATCTGCACTCTTGCCTTCCTTTCGTCCTCATTCAAATTAACCTAAGCGAAAACCCCCTCAGCTACCTTGCCGGCCACATCGGTCAGCCGGAAATCCCGTCCAGCGTAGCGATAAGTCAGCTGTTCGTGGTCAAGGCCCAGCAGGGCGAGGATCGTGGCGTGCAGGTCGTGGACATGCATGCGGTTTTCGGAGGCGTAGTAGCCGTAGTCGTCGGTGGTTCCGTAGCGGAAGCCGCCTTTAACCCCGCCACCGGCCATCCACATCGTGAAGCCCTCGGGATTGTGATCTCGCCCGTTCTTTCCCTGAGCCACCGGTGTCCGGCCGAACTCGCCACCCCACAGGACGAGCGTGTCTTCCAGCAGACCTCGCTGCTTCAGATCCGTCAGCAACCCAGCGATTGGCAGGTCGACTTCCAGCGAGTTCTCTGTGTGGCCGTTGAGTAGATCGCTGTGCTGGTCCCACTGCACCTTCGTGTTGCTGTGAGTCACTTGGACAAATCGAACTCCGCGTTCGGCAAAACGACGGGCGAGCAGGCACTGGCGGCCGAAGTCCTCGGTCACTTTTTCATTCATGCCGTACAGCTTGAGCGTCGAGTCCGATTCGTCGGAGATGTCCTCGACCTGAGGAATCTCGTGCTGCATGCGGAAAGCCAGCTCAAACGAATTGATGCGGCTTTCCAGTTCCGCAAACGGGCCGGCTTTCTCAATGTGCTCTCGGTTCATCTGATTGAGCAGGTCCAGCTGCAACCGCTGCTGCTCGCGCGAGATCGAATTGTTCTGCGTGAACTTCACTCTGGCATCGCTGGACGGCCTGCTCGCCACCCCCATCGGAGTGGCGGAGTACCTGGCCGGAAGAAATGCCGAGCTGAAATTCCTCACCCCACCGTGAGCCAGCGTCGGGCAGATCGTAATGAAACCGGGCAGGTTGTTGTTTTCCGTGCCCAGGCCATAGCTGATCCACGACCCCATGCTCGGCCTGATGAAATTGTCGCTGCCGGTATTCAGCTTGAGGCACGCGCCGCCATGAGCCGGATTCGTGCCGTAAACCGCATTCAAAATGCAAAGGTCATCGACATGCCGGGCGACGTTCGGAAACAGCTCGCTGACCGGCAGCCCGCTCTCACCATACGGCCGAAACTTCCAGGGACTCTTCAGCAGCTTGCCGGTCGCCGCGAACTGCACCCGCGGTTTTTCAAACGGCAGCTCTTTCCCATCGTCCCGCTGGAGCAACGGTTTTGGATCGAACGTGTCGATCCCCGATGGTCCTCCTTTCATAAAGAGGAAGATGATCCGCTTCGCGCGAGGCGTGAAATGAGGCTCGACGGCCGCCAGAGGATTCGTCGCCGCCCGTGCAGTCTCATCGGACATCAGCCCGGCCAGAGCGAGTGAGCCGAACCCGATCGCCGAACGCGCGAGCATCGATCGCCGCGAATGACCATCTTGTGAAAAGAGATTCAGCAACTGATCTACCTCAGATAGATGAATTCATTGGACGAAAGCAGAGCCTGGGCCAGCAGTCGGATGAAATCCGCCTCGGCCTTTTCTGACAGTTGCCTGGATCGACGAATAAACGTCGATGTATTTTTCAGCTCGTCGGCTGTTGGCGGGCGAGTCAGGGCGATTCGGTACAGAGCCTTCACTTTCTCTTCGTTGTTGCGAGCGGACTCAACTCGTTTCGCGAGTGCATCGCCCGCCTTCTGCATGAACTCGGCATTCATCATGAAGAGGGCCTGAGGCGCGACCGTCGAGGTCCCTCGGCTCCCAACGACACTTCCGGCGTCGGAGTAATCGAACAGCGAGAACACTTCGTAAAGGTGGTTCCGCACGACGGGCAGATAAATCGATCGCCGGACGGAGCTGTAATCGGTCGTGTCTTTGGACGTGTGATCAAAGAAGAACGAGCGGTTCGCGATCGTGATCAGAGTGCCGCCAAATGTTCTGTCGATCTGGCCGGACACAGCGAGGATGGAATCGCGAATCGCTTCCGCTTCGAGCCGACGGACATTCGCTCGCCACTGCAGCCGGTTTTCCGGATCGACACTTTGCGCGTGCTCGTCGAACTGGCTGCTCATCTGCCAGGTCTGAGACATCAGAATCTTTTTGTGCAACCACTTCAGCGACCAGACGTTTTCCTGAAGCGAAACGGCCAGCCAGTCGAGCAGCGGCTGATTGACTGGCTTCTGGCCGATGATCCCGAAGTTGTCCGGTGAGCCGACCAGCCCGGTCCCGAAATGCCACCGCCACACTCGGTTCACGATGACCCGACTCGTGAGTGGATGCTCATTCGACGTCAGCCACCGAGCGAGTTTCAAGCGGCCGCTACGATCTTTCGGGAAGGCATCCTGTTTGTTACCGGCGAGAACTCGTGGAAATCGCCTTGGCACAACTTCGCCCAGCGTCAAATGGCTACCGCGAATGTGGATCGGCAGGTCTTTCACGCCCCGCTCGGCAACAGCCATCGCGGACGAGACGGCCGGCGGGGCCTTCTCAAGCTTCATGACCACCTCACGCAGTTTTTTCAGTTCCGCTTTCGTTTCGGCCGGGAACTTGTCCTCCAAGTTTCCTTCAACGGAAATTCCCTCGGGCAGTGAGGCGACAACTTTTTTGCTGGTCTCAGCGAGAAAGGAGTCCACTTTCGCTTTCGCTTCATCGACCTTCATTTTGTGATCGGACTGTTTCTGCCGGTCCACGGCGTTGGGAATGGGTACTTCCCACCAGCGGGCGATCTTCGTGTAGTGCTCCATCGTTTTCGTGCTTTTGAAGATACCAGCCAGGGCGTAGTAATCGTCGGTGCCGATCGGATCGAATTTGTGATCATGACAGCGGGCACAGCCCAGCGTCAGTCCGATCACCGCGCGGCCCAACGTGTCAAGCTGCTCGTCGATGATGTCCATTTCCATTTTCGTTTCATCGACTTCCGCGAGCACTTTCGGGCCGATCATCAAAAAGCCCGTCGCGATGAGTCGCTCGTAGCGGGTGGCCTCATCAGCACCTTCCATCGGCAACAGGTCGCCGGCAATTTGCTCGATGAGAAACTGATCGTACGGCTTATCTTTGTTGAGCGATTTCACGACGTAATCGCGAAACCGCCAGGCATTGCCGTGGTGAATGTTCTCGTCAAGCCCGTTGGAATCCGCGTACCGTGCCACGTCGAGCCAGTGTCGCCCCCATCGCTCGCCGTAGTGAGGCGAGGCCAGCAGCCGATCGACGACCTTTTCAAACGCATTAGCCGACTTGTCTTTAAGGAACGCGTCCACTTCCTCAGGAGTCGGCGGCAGCCCCAAAAGCGTCTGAGTCGTCCGTCGAATGAGAGTCCGCCTGTCAGCAGGCGGGGCCGGTTTCAGACCGTATTCCTTCAGCTTCTTCAGGATGAAACGATCGATTTCCGAGGCCGCCAATTTATCATTAACGTTCTTCACATCCGGGAAAGGTGGCTTCCTGGGTCGACGGAAGCTCCAGAATTTGCGGCCCTCTTCGATGCTGATCCGTTTTTTCTTCGTGGTGAGTGGAGTCTCGCTCGCGTCCGGATGCGGTGCTCCGATTCTGATCCAGTGCTCCAGCTTCCCGACGTCCTGCCTGCTGAGCCGATTTTCTGGCGGCATCTGCAGATTCGGATCCTGATACTTCACCGCCGTCAGCAGCAGGCTCTGCGCCGGCTTGCCCCCAACGATCGCCGTCCCCGTATCACCGCCGTTCATCAGACCAGTCCACGTATCAAGCCTCAACGAAGCCTCCTGCTCTTTATTACCGTGGCACTCATAACAATGCTTCGCGAGAAGCGGGCGAATGTACGTTTCGAAATAGCGAATGCCCCCGGAGTTTCTGGTCGCGGACTTCGGCACGTCATCCGCAAACGACGCAGCGGCAAGAAACAGAAGAGGCAATATGAAGGTGAGGCGGGACATCGCTTCCGTCTCCGAAAACCCGAAGCATCGAAGTTAAAGAACGAGTATCGTACCGCAACGGTGCAAGTTTGCGGTACCGCCTGCAGGCAAAGAACCAGTATTCTGGTTCTCATACAGAGAGCCGCTGACGCAAAGGTGCAGAGCCCAAAGATTCGCAAAGCGTATCCTCAATGCTTCGTGAGCATCTTTGCGTCTTCGCGACATTGCGTCAGACCAAGTAACGAGCTCAAAGGTGAATTGTGGACGCCACGAAGACTCACGTTGAAAAAGACCTCTCTCACAGCAGCCCGCTGATTTCGTGTCGGTTTGATCCCACTGCGAAGTTCATTTTCGCGGGAGCTCAGGATTACAGCGTTTGGCGTTTTGAGGTCACGACCGGCAAGAAGATTCAGGTGCCCGTCGAGGCCTGGGTGCGAGGGATAGCGATTGACAAAACCGGCCAGACGCTTGTCACCGGTGGTTATGACGGCCGGCTGATCTGGTGGGGAGTGGCCGATGAAACACCGAAGCCGGCACGGATTGTTGAGGGGCACAAAGGCTGGGTGAGGGCGGTGGCGATCAGCCCGGACGGTTCGCTGCTGGCTTCGGTGGGAAACGACCTGATAGTGCGGCTCTGGAATATGTCGGACGGGAAGCTCGTCCGGGAAATGCCCGGGCACGAGTCGCACATCTACAACGTCGTCTTTCATCCAAACGGCAAAGACCTGGCAACGGGTGACCTGATGGCTCACCTCATTCACTGGGAGGTGGCGACGGGCAAGAAGCTGCGAACGTGGCAGGCCGAATCGCTTCAGAAATTCGACAAGTCATTCATCGCGACGCTGGGCGGATTTCGAGGAATGGCCTTCAGCCCGGATGGCAAATTCGTCGCGGCCTGCGGCATGACAAATGTCACGAACGCTTTTGCTGGCGTCGGGAATCCCTCGGTCGTTGTCTTCGACTGGGAGTCCGGCAAGAAACAGATCGAGCACCTGTCCAAAGCGAAGGTGCGAGGCGTCGCCTGGGGAGTCGCGTTCCACTCGGACGGCACCCGCATCGGAGCTTCTGGCGGCAGCGGCGGCTTTTTGTTCTTCTGGAAGAAAGACGATGCCAACGAGTTTCACCAGCTCAAGCTGAAAGACACAGCCCGCGACCTCGATCTGGCCTCCGACGGCCTGCGAGTTGCGACGGCTCATCACAACGGGCACATTTACATTTCCCGCATGGAAGCGAAGAAGTCGT
>Ga0114933_10005904_pt1 | contig 11004 bp, 10 predicted proteins | sample 4SBtaG_FD_89691 | JGI IMG/M metagenome (GOLD analysis project Ga0114933, IMG submission 89691) | Deep subsurface microbial communities from Kolumbo volcano to uncover new lineages of life (NeLLi) - 4SBTROV12_W25 metaG | ecosystem: Environmental > Aquatic > Marine > Volcanic | place: Kolumbo... | reverse complement strand
CGGCGCTTCTGTGTGACCTCTTCGTGCTGCCTGCGCTCTTGCAGGTGGCTCGGCCGAGGTCGTGAACAAGAAGCAGCTCGCGAACCTGAAGAAGCTCTTGTTCCACGAGGAGCCCGGACCTCGCATGCAAGGGGTGGCCCTCGCCGGTGCCCTGGCGGATCCGGAGATCCACCACCACCTGCTCGAGCACTGCTCCTTCAAGGTGCACGGGTCCACGGTCTTGCTGTATGTGGACAAGCCCTGGCCTCGCGCGGCGCGGCGCAAGAACGAGCTGGTTGCGACCGTGCTCGGGCTCTACGCGAACGCCCCCGAGGGCACGTCCTATGCGCGGGTTCGCGATGGGCTGACGAAGCTGTCGCTCAGCCCGACCGAGAGCTCGCTCGATCTCACGATCCTCGCCAGCTTCCCCAACCTGCGCCGGCTCCAGATCAGCGGGGGTTGCCTCGAGAACACCTCGGCTCTGGCCGAGCTGGAACACCTGGAGACCTTCTCGACGAGCAGTCGGCTGCCGGACCGCCCGCAATGGCCAGCGTCGCTCCGCTGGTTGACCATCGGCGCGGTCGATCCGGCATGGTTCTCGGGGCTTGCGCTGAAGGGTCTGCAGTACACCCAGGTCCCCGGACCGACCTGGCCCTTTCAGCCCCGCCTCGACGAGCTGGAGAGCCTGCGACTGTCCTTTGTGACCCACGATGTGGACTTTCGGCGTTTCCCCAAGCTGCGCCGCCTGGACCTGCGCTCCTGCCGCCAGTCGGAGCTCCTGCTGCCTCGCCTCGAGGCCCTGCGGCTCTCGAGTGTTCGCGGCTGCGGGCTCCCGCACCTGCCGGTCGACGAGCTGATCTTCGGCACGCCCCCGCTCGATCTGGAGCACCTCGACGACCTGCCCGAGCGCTGCCTCTTGCAGAACCCCCTCCACCTGAACCTCGCCGGTCGCAAGTCGCTGCGCTCGATCCGCCAGGTCGGCCGCTTCTCCCAGGTCCGCCACCTCGATCTACAAGGCTGCACCTCGCTGATCACGCTCCAGGGCGTCGACGCCCTCGAAGACCTGGAGGTCCTGGACCTGCGGGGGTGCTCCGGGCTCGAGGACATCTCTGCGTTGGCCGAGCTGGCCTGCATCGTCCTGACCCACGACACGCCGGTGACCGAGGCACACGCGCCGAAGGCCACCCTCGACGCGAGCCTCCGACCGGACCTCCGCGCGCTCCGGAGGGGCTGAGAGGTCCCTCAGCGGCGGGCCAGCCCACAGGTCATGGGGTGGACCCGCCGGACCCGACCGCGAAGCGGGCGGGCTGCTCGGCGAAGGGATCCCCGCGGCGCGAAGCGCTTGCCCGTCGCACCGCACGGGGCACCTTGGGCGGCGACGAACCGATCGGAGACCGGTGGCCGTCCCCTTCACCGTCACCCCGTCCCCTTCACCTTCACCTTCACCTTCACCCAGTCCTCATCGCCATCCCCGTCACCCCGTCGCCATCCCCGCACCCCTCCCCGCGATAGACTCCGCGCATGGGCCTCCTCCGCAAGGACCAGACCGAACAGACCCTCCCGGGCCGGTGCGTCCTGGGCCGGAGCGCGAACGCGACCATTCGCCTGGATGACCCCCGGGTCAGCGGGGAGCACGCGCGCCTCAGCTGGACCGGGCGCCACTGGGAGATCCGGGATCTGGGCTCGCGAAACGGCACGTGGGTCGACGGCAAGCGCCTGGAGCCGGGCCAGCAGGCCAAGCTCTACGAGGGCATCAAGCTCGGCTTCGCCGACCCCGGCTGCAGCTGGGTCTTGATCGACGCCAGCGGCCCCAGCGCTTGCGCGCGCAACCTCGTAGACGGGTCCCTGCACTCTTCGGCCGACGGTCTCCTGGCGCTCCCCCCGGGGGATGAGCCGGTCCTGGTGGTCTACGAGGACGTGGACGGCCGCTGGATCGGCGAGCACGACGGGGACCCAGGCGCCGTCGAGGACGGCCGGGTCGTCGTGGTCGATGGCGTCAGCTGGCGCCTGCACTTGCCGACCCAGGACGACCTGACCATCGACGTGATGGACAGCGCCTTGCGGCTCGACCAGGTCACGCTGAGCTTCGCCGTGAGCAGCGACGAGGAGGACGTGCACATGGCCGTCGTCCACCCGCGCGGCCGCGAGGTCCTCAAGCCGCGGGTGCACCACTACATGCTGCTCGTCCTGGCCCGCCAGCGCGTCGAAGACGCCGACAACGGCGTCGAGCGCGGCGAGCAGGGCTGGATCTACGGCGACGACCTGTCCCGCATGCTCCGCCTCGAGGACGTTCGACTGAACGTTCAGATCTTCCGCGCCCGCAAGGAGCTGGCCGAGCTCGGCGTGCAAGGCGCCGCCGGCCTGATCGAGCGACGCAAGGGCAGCAAGAAGCTGCGCATCGGGGTCAGCGAGCTGTCCGTCGACAGCATGTAGTCACTCGACCGCGCAGCTCCGGCTGGCGGACGAGCAGCGCAGGTTCAGCGTGCCGCCCTCGGGCACGTTGACCGTCGGACCGGGCACCGTGTAGCCCCCCGGGAAGCTCGGGAAGGTCTGGTACGTCCCGGGCTCGAGCGCAGCCGACCCGACCACGCGCTCGGACCCCGAAGCGCCGCGCACCGTCACGAACTCCGCGTCGCCGTGCAGCTGGATCCTGGACACGACCGCGGGCTCCTCCGCCTCGCCGGGCTCCTCCGGCTCGTCGAGCTCGACGGGCTCCGACCCGCCGGTGTCCACAACGCGCGGGGTCGGCTTCGGACGCTCGACGACGTCGACCTCGCCGTCCGGAGGCAAAGGCAACTCCTGGACGATCTCCACCTCGCCGATGTCGCCGAACTCGATCTCCTCGAGCTCCTCGAACTCTTCGGGCTCCTCCTGGACCTCCTCCATGACGTCGGTCAACGAGGGCTTCTCGATCGGCTGCGGCTCAGGTCGCGTGTTGAACCAGACCGCGACGGCTGCGACGACCAGCAGGAGCAGCATCGCCCACACGCCGACCCCCAGGACGAGCATCGGGCTCTTGCTGCCGGGAGTGTGCGGAGACTCGGGAGCGCGGTGCTCCGGCACCGGCGCTGTGGGCTGCTCCGACAGGCGCGGGCGCTCCTCTGAAGGCTCCACGACCGGGGTGAAGGCCACGCCGCCGTCGTCTTCCTCGAGGTCCTCGCTCAAGTCGTCCTGCACGTCCTCGTCGAGGGTGTCCTCGGTCGAGGGCAGCACCTGGGTCGGCCGCTCCGAGGCCGGCTCCTCCTCGACGGCCGGGCGCTCGTCGGTCGGCAACGGAGCCATCTCGGGCACCGTGAACTCGGGCTGGTACTCGTCGAGGTCCTCGAGCGGCCCGGCCATCGACTCGGCCGAGAGGTTCTCGGTCAGTACGCGCCCGCAGAGGTCGTCAGGCTCCAGCTCGTCGCGCTTCGTCAGCAACAGCCCGACCTCGCGCTCGGCCCAGTCCGCGAGGGTCGGACCGGAGACGCGGTGTCGCAGGGCCTCGATGCGCGCGGCGAAGTCACGCGGGGCGGGGCGGTCGCTCCCCTCGAAGGCCAGGGCCTCGCCGAGGATCGGCAACAGATCCTCGCGGACCTCGGACTGAAGGACCTCCCAGGCCTCGTGCAGGCCCTCGCGCATCTTGGAGCGGTGGGCCTTGCGAGAGGGCTTGGTGCGGCCGAAGCGCTTGCCCACGAACAGCTCGTAGAGCACGCAGCCCAGGGCGTAGACGTCGCCCGCGGGGGTGTCCTCGAAGCCGTAGCGCTCGGGCGCCAGATAGGGCAGCGAGCCCATGACATAGGCCTGCTGAGTCTCGGCCTCGCGGGAGTCGACGTTGGCCCGCGCCACGCCGAAGTCCAGGAGCTTCACCGCGCCGCCCTCGGTCAGCAGGATGTTCGCGGGCTTCACGTCGCGGTGCACCAGCGACAGGCGCTCGCCCTTGGGGCCGGTGGCCTTGCTGACCGCGTGCAGCGTGCGTGCGACGCGGGAGGCGATGTCCAGGCAGACGCTGCTCGGCGGAGGGCCGTTGTGGCGGAGGATGCGGGAGCAGTCCACTCCTCGAACCAGCTCCATCACCATCGTCCAGCGACCGTCCAGCTGGAGCAGGTCGTCGACCCGGACGATGCCGAAGTGGTTCAGGTTCGAGAGGATGCGGGCCTCGTCGCGAAGGCGCTTCGCCGCGTCGTCGTTCTGCGCCGCGGCCTCGTTGAGCACCTTCAGCGCCACCTCGCGCCGGAGCCCGGTGACCGTGACGACCTCGGCCCGGTACACGGTGCCGAAGCCGCCCGAACCCAGCACCTCGAGGATGCGGTAGCGTCGGCCCTGCGCGGGTTGCATCCCGCGGAGGATAGCCCAAAGGCGACCCCCCCTTCGGAAGGAGCTCCGCGTGCGCCGCCTCATCGCTGTTTTCGCCCTCTTCGCGTGCGCCACGGCCACCGCCGAAGAGCGCGTCCCCCTGCACGACCGCTATGTCGACGAGGTCGCCACGATCCGGGCTGCGGCCGCCGAGAACACGGTCGCCTACGCCCGCCTGCAGACCCTCTGCGACGACATCGGCCACCGGATCAGCGGCAGCGACGAGCTGGAGCGGGCCATCGACTGGGCCGAGGGGCTGATGCGCGAGGACGGGCTGGTGGTCACGACCGAGCCCGTCCAGGTGCCGAAGTGGGTCCGCGGCGAGGAGTCCGCTCGCGTGGTCGTGCCCTATGAGAAGGAGCTCGAGATCCTGGGGCTCGGTATGACCGTGGCCGGCGAGGTCAAGGCCGAGGTCGTCGCGGTGAGCTCCTGGGAGGAGCTCGAGGCCCTCGACGCCAGCGCGATCGAGGGGCGCATCGTGCTCTTCGACGTGCCCTTCACCACCTACGAGCAGACGGTGCAGTTCCGGGGCAAGGGTCCGGTCGAGGCCGCCAAGCGCGGCGCGGTCGCCGTGCTCATCCGCAGCGTGACTCCGATCAGCCTCCAGACACCGCACACCGGGGCGACCCGCTACGACGAGGGCGAGGAGGTGCCGCCCATCCCCGCGGCGGCGCTCACCATCGAGGACGCCGCCTGGATCCACCGGCTGCTCGACACCGGCTCGACGGTCGAGGTCGAGCTCAAGCTCTCCGGGGAGCACCACGGAATGGTGCCGAGCCGCAACCTTCTGGGCGAGATCCCGGGCCGCGAGCTGCCCGACGAGGTCGTGGTGGTCGGCTGCCACATCGACTCCTGGGACGTCGGCCAGGGGGCCCAGGACGACGGCGCCGGCTGCCTGATCGCGTGGGAGGCCGTGCGCCTGCTGCACGAGCTGGACATGACGCCCCGCCGGACCGTGCGCGCGGTCTTGTTCACGAACGAGGAGAACGGCCTGGGAGGTGGACGCGCCTACGCCGAGGTCCACGCCGACGAGGTCCACCAGGCCCTCTTCGAGTCGGACACGGGGAACGGCCTCGCGGACGGCTTCCGCCTCGACACGAGCGGGCTCTCCACAGCGAACGCGCTGCGGGTCCAGGGCCTGTCCGCCGAGCTCCACCAGCTGCTCGGCGGCGACCAGACGCTCGGCTACGCGGGCGCCGACATCGGCCCGCGGATTCGCGCAGGCTCCCCCGGCTTCGGCCTGGCCCATGACACCGCCACCTACTGGCCCATCCACCACACCCACGCCGACACCTTCGAGAAGATCGTGCTCGAGGATCTCCAGGCCAACATCGGGATGATGGCGGCCGCCGTGTGGGTCGTGGCCGAGATGGAAGAGCCCCTGGCCCTCCCCGAAAAGAAGAAGAAGCGGAGGAAGAAGTGATTCTCTGGCTGCTCGGAGCCTGGACGCCTACCGTCGAGCACGGCCCGGTCGATCTGGAGGCTCTGCAGGAGTGGTCGACGATGATCGGTCACTGCCCCGCGGGCACCAGCGAGTGGGTCGCCCGTTACGAAAACGGCGCCCTCGACAAGCTCGGCATGGTGGGGGCGGGCGAGGTCGACAAGGCCCTGAAGAGCTGCCTCGAGGCGGGCCTGTCCCGGCGCGGCGTCGAGGGAGACGTCCTGGTCCGCATCGTCTGGCAGGCCGACGCGCGCGCCAGCTGGGAGAGCCAGGCCCTGGACATCCTCAACCAGCTGGTCGGTCCGCGCGAGGTCCGCGGCTGCGCCACGCTGCGCTTCCCGGTGGGCGCCGAGGGGGCCCTGGGCGCACCGACGCTGCACGAGACGAGCCGCGACGAGGCCCTCGACCGGCAGGCGCTTGACTCGGTGGCTGCCTTCGAAGAAGGTCTACCGCCCGTGCCGGAGTCCCTCCGCACACTCTATGGCGACCACGTCGACCTCTGCGTCGGCGGCATCCCGAAGTGACCCGATGGTCCTCCTCGCACGATTCCCCAGCCCCGAGAGGGGGCTCTCCTTCGACCGGCCCGACGTGGTCGAGGCCCTCGCGGCCCTGAACCCCGGCCAGCCCGTGGTCATCTGGGTGCCCGGCAACTCCACCGGCGAGGCCCAGGTCCGCGCCCAGGCCGAGCGCCTGGCCGAGCGCCAGGAGGTCGGGGTCATCGCCTTGTCCTGGAACGCGGGCCTCGGCACCGCAGCCGGAAGTATCGAGAACGGCAAGAAGGCACGCACCAACGGCTACGGCCTGCTGGAGCTGCTCGCGACCCTGCTGCACGGCGACGGTCTGCGCGCGATCTGGACCGGGCGACCGGTGAGCCTCGTCGTGCACGGACAGGCCGCCAAGCTGTTGAAGGCGGCGGTCCTGGAGCGCCCCGACCTGGTCGGCGAGATGTGCACCTCGGTGGTCTTGGCCGCGCCGGACATCAGCTACGACCTGCAGATCGACTGGCTCGCGCGCATCACCCCGCGGCAGGAGCCCGACGCGGTCAGCGTGCTCTGGCACGACGGGGACGCGGCGCTGGACAACCTGCTCGACGGGCGCCTGCTCTACGCCGCCCGCGAAGTCCGGGTCCCCCAGGACCTGCTCGAGACCCAGGTCGGCGTCTTCGGCGACTCCGACCCCTTCCACGCCGTGCCCGAGTTCGAGTACGTCGACGTCTCCGGGTGGGTCACGGCGCGAGACGCACAGCCCTGGCCGGAAGACGCCATCCACCTCTCGGACGACGCGCTCTTCGCCGCCGACCAGCGACGCGCGAGCGCCGTCGACGAGCCTTGTCACACCTACGTCTGGACCTGCGACCACCCGGACTTCAGCGACGTCCTCGGCCGCCTGATCACCAAGGGAGGCGCCTTTTGAGCTTCACCGCCGACACGCTCGAGGGAGAGCGCATCCTCGTCACCGGCGGAGGCACCGGCCTGGGCCGCGCCATGGCCGAGGGCTTCGCACGCTGCGGAGCCGAGGTCGCCGTCTGCGGACGCCGTGAAGAGCCACTGAAGGCCACCGTCGAGGCCATCCGGACCGCGGGCGGGACCGCCGAGTACGCGCACGGCGTCGATGTTCGCGACGCCGCTGCGATGGACCAGGCCGTGGGCGACCTGGAGACACGACTCGGCCCCCTGAGCGGCCTGGTCAACAACGCCGCCGGCAACTTCCTGGCCTGTGCCGAGGACATCAGCCCCAATGGCTTCGACGCCGTGGTGCGCATCGTGCTCCACGGGACCTTCCACGCCACCCAGGCCTGCGGGAAGCGCTGGATCGAGCGAGGCGAAGGCGGCACCGTCCTGAGCATCGTGACGACCTATGCCTGGACCGGCTCGGCCTTCGTCGTGCCCAGCGCCTGCGCCAAGGCCGGGGTGCTCGCCATGACCCGCAGCCTGGCGGTGGAGTGGGCCACCTACGGCATCCGCTTGAACGCGATCGCGCCCGGCCCCTTCCCGACCGAGGGCGCCTTCTCCAAGCTGATGCCCCCCGGCATGGACGAGGAGGCCCGCGAGGCCGTCCCGCTCAAGCGCTTCGGCGAGAAGCAGGAGCTCTCCGACCTCGCGACCTACCTGATGAGCTCGATGGCCGCCTACATGACCGGCGAGGTCGTCACCATCGACGGCGGCGAGTGGCTGCAGAACGGCCAGGAGTTCGGGCGCTTCGCGCGCTACCCGCGCGAGAACGTCAAGGCGATCCTCCATTCGATCCGCGGTGGGTGAGGCCCTCGAGCGGCGCCTGACGAGCGTCGCCGTGGTGGTCGTCTACCTGACCGCCGGGCCCCAGGCCGCCCGCAGCTCCGACGGCGCCGAGATGCTCGCCCTGACCCGTCACTGGGCGGGGACCGGGCCGGTCGTGGACGGCTCCTTCTGGACGCCGCTCTGGTCCGCGTTGCTCGTGCCCTTCGCGCACCTGGGCGACCTGGAGCGCTCCGCGTGGATGCTGAACCTGGCGCTCGCCGGAGCCGTCGCGTGGCCCCTGTGGCTCTTGACCGCGCGCCTCGGCGGCGTCTGGGCGGCCCGCGCGGCGGTCTTCTTCTGGGCGCTGGCGCCCTTCGCCTGGTTCGACGGCGCCGTGCTCGACCAGCGCCCGCTCTTCTGGTTCCTCGGGACCTCGGCGGTGGCCCTGGCCGTCGACGCGCACCACGGCGGACGGGCCTGGTGGCCGGCCTTTGCGCTGGGAGCCCTGGCGCCCCTGGCGCGACCCGAGGGCCTGGCGGTGGTCCCGCTCATCGCCTTCGGCGCGCTGGTCATGGGCAACGGCTGGCGGCGCATCCTCCCCCTGGCGGCGGGAGCGCTCACCCCGGCGGTGGTCGACCAGGCCCTGCGCGCGGGCGGACGAGGCACCTGGGGCAGCTTCTGGATCCCCTGGGCCGACAGCTGGCCGATGTCGGACTTCCTGGCGCTCTACGGCGTGGCTTCCGGGGCGACGGAGTTCCGCGGCCACGTGATCGCACAGCTGGAGGCCGGCCTGGAGGAGCCGGTGTCCGGCGTGCACGTCCTCAGCACGGCGCCGGAAGTCGTCTTCGTCGCCCAGGGCCTGACCGAGTGCCTCGGGACCGTGCTGATGGCCGCGCTCTTGATCGCCGTACCGGTCCAGGCTCGAAGCGCAGCGAGCCCTCTCCGAGCCGCGCTCGTGATGGCCTCGGCCGCAGGCCCGCTCCTGGTGGTGTCGCTGACTCCGGGCGTCCGCGAGCAGATCACCGCCCACACCAACGTCAGCTTCATGGCGCCCTACCTGCTCGCGGTCGTGATGGCCGGCGCGGCGCTGCTCGCCCGAGACCTCGGACGCCGCCAGGCCGAGAGCGCGATCCCCGTCGGACTGGCGCTCGTGGCGCTGCTGGACGTGCACTACGGCCCGGTCGTCGCCGAGGCACCGCGCTTCCTCGAGGACAGCCCGGCCGCCCTGGCCATGGCCGCCCACCTGGAGTCGGAGTCCGGTGCCATCGCCTGCACCTACTCGGCCCGCGGCGTCGCGCGCCGAGCGAACCGAGAGGTCCTGACCCTGGGCTCCACTTGGGAACCCCTGCCCGAGGCGGACGCGGCGCTGGTCACCCAGGCGGACGTCGACCTGGGCGAGAACGCGGTCCGCGTGCTCGAGCTCCTCGAGAGCCCGGAGTGGTCCACGGCCTACGTGACCGGGGACACCGAGTTCATCTACCTGAAGCGGGTGAGCGAGTAGCGGGCCGCCACCCGGTCGGATCCGCTGGGCCCCTCGGCCGCGATCTGCTCGACGAGAGCTCGGTCCTCGGCCCACCCTCGACGCCCGAGCTCCAGGGCCACGAGCCCCGAGACGCCGGGCGCCGCGAGCCACTCGGCCTCGGGCTGCTCCCCCCGACGAAGGGTCGCGGCGACGCCGCCCAGGGGTGGGACCTCGTCGGCGCAGCCCGGCCCGCGCACCATGCGCTCGGCCGCGGTCGCGATGGAGCCGACCTCGGCGGCCTCGGGGAAGGGCTGCGCGGGGAGATCCGGGGCGAAGCGGCTCCGCAGCTCCTCGTTCCCGGCGAGAACGCGCTCGGACCACGCTCGATCGTCGACCTCGTCGGGGAAGGGCGAGCCCAGGACTCCGGCGACCGCGATGGCGACACGCTCCGCCGAGGCGCGGTCGTGAGCGCCGGCGTCGATGACATACGCCCAGGAGCCTCGATTGTCCTCGTACGGCGGCTCGGGTTCCTCGAAGCGCAGCCCGGCGACCAGGAGCGCGACCGCCACGGCGAGCGCCGCGCCGGCGTCGATCAGTCGCACTCGGGTGCCTGGGCGCTGGCCACGTCCGTGGGATCCGGAAGCACGAAGACGGTCTCCTCGACACAGAACTCCCGGCCCCCCGTGTCGGTGACGCACATCTCGATGACGACATCGCGGCAGGAGAGCCCGACGGCCTCGGTCTCCCCAGGCGCCAGATCGTCGACGTCCAGGTAGAGATACATGTTCGGGTAGCTGCCCTGGCAGCCTTCTTCGGCGACCAGCTGCACGTGGTACTTCAGCTCCTCGGTCACCGGAATGCCCGTCAGCACGTCGGTGACCTGAGCGTGGATCCGGACGACGTTCCGCGTATTGCCGACGCGCAGCGCGGCGGGCAGGTGCCAGCCTCCCTGGGGCCCGTGCACCATCTCGAGGCCCTCGACCGGGAGCTCCTCGAAGCCCTCGATGCCGGTGCCCAGAGCAGCCCACGGCTCCTCGCAGGCGCACTCCGCCTCGATCAGGCCGATCTGCGTCCCGGTGTCCTCGAGCGGACAGGTCTCCGCCGAGTCGTCGGGGGCCGTGTCGGAGGGGCCGCCTGGGCAAGCAATCAGACCCAACAGGAACATTCGTCTGCCTCAAAGCCCTGAGCGCGCCTCCACCATACCCGGCGACTACTCGATGGTGAACTCGCCCGTTCCGACGACGTTGAAGCCGCCCTCGCTGGCGCTGACCTCGAAGCCGCCCGTCACGGCGTCCGCGGTGTAGGTCCCTTCCCACTCCACGGTGCCGAGCATGCCGTCGTGGATGAAGTCGCCCGCGACCGCACCCTCCTCGCCGGTGGTGTGACCGGTGATGTCGCCGTCCTGGGCGCCGAAGGTCGCCATGGCCCCGGCGAACTCGCAGTTCCAGGTCCCCTCGAGGGTGGACTCGTCCAACCAGGCTGCCGTCATGCTGCCCGAGCAGGTGTCGGACATTCCGGAGTTGGTCTCCTCGAGCACGATCGACAGGTCACCGGTCATGTCGGCGTCGGCGTCG
>Ga0114933_10005900_pt1 | contig 11008 bp, 14 predicted proteins | sample 4SBtaG_FD_89691 | JGI IMG/M metagenome (GOLD analysis project Ga0114933, IMG submission 89691) | Deep subsurface microbial communities from Kolumbo volcano to uncover new lineages of life (NeLLi) - 4SBTROV12_W25 metaG | ecosystem: Environmental > Aquatic > Marine > Volcanic | place: Kolumbo... | reverse complement strand
TTTTTTGTTGTTTTTTATCTTTTTCTGTTTCTTCTTCTTGCGCTCCATGCACAGCAAAGAGAGTAAAAAAAGCTAGCGCTATTGCTTTATTATATTTCATTAATTTTCCTTATTATTTAATACTGAAATTATAGCCACGCATGGGAGTGCTTCTAATTACAGCAATACAATTTGCGACAGCAGAGGCATTAGTAATAGCTCTTTGTGTAACATCTAATTTTGTTGTATGTTCGCATTCGAAAGGATCGGCGTCATATTTTTCTGAAAGAACAAGTTTTTTTCGTAAACCAGAAAGTTGAGTAATAAAGTCTTCAAGGGTTTTTGGTAAAACGCTAGGAACAAGGGAGCTATAGGTATCATAATTGTTCCCTTTAATTGTTGCGTTTGCAGAGGGAGCGCTTCTTTTGTAAGAAAGAATTTTATCTAAATCAGAAGGAGCAATAGGAGTAGTTTTTAGTAAAAGCCCGATGCTTAGTAGATGGTCATAACAAGTAGGGCATTGGCCTTTTAATTTATGTAGCTTTAAGTCTTTTTTAGCTTCTCTTGCTTTCAATAAAAAGTCTGACATGGATTCTTCTGCTCCATTAAGATTGTGCAATAAAGACAAAGCTATGAGCGGCATAAAATATTTCATAAATCACTTTTTCTTTTTTGGACCTCATAAGAGTTCATGAGTATACTTTAGAAAGAATTAAAAATTATAGTAAAGGATTTAAATGATTCTTTCTGGCCAGAATATCAAAAAAAAATTAGGAACGAGTCTTATTATTGATCCGTTTGATGAGTCGCGTTTAAATCCAAACAGCTATAACTTACGTTTGCACAACGAACTCTTAGTATACGAAAATTCTGTGCTTGATATGAAACAAAAAAACCCTGTTAGCAAAATGATTATTCCACCGGAAGGGTTAGTTTTAAAAAAAGATACACTTTATTTGGCAAGAACTATTGAATACACAAAAACAGATGATTGTGTGCCAATGCTAGAAGGAAGATCTTCCATCGGGCGTTTAGGGTTGTTTATTCATGTTACTGCTGGGTTTGGGGATGTTGGATTTTCTGGGTATTGGACGCTCGAAATGTTTTGCGTGCAACCAATTCGTATTTATGCAGGTATTGAAATTTGCCAAATTTTTTACCATACTATCGACGGTGATTATGATCCGTATGTAAGTAATAAATATCAAAACAATACCGGTGTGCAAGCAAGCATGCTCTATAAAGATTTTGAAATAGGAAATAATGAACAAATTTAAAACAGTATTTTTAGGGATCAGTTTATTTATTGTTATTCCTTGTTTCGCTCCTCTAGGTCGTAAAAAATCTGCGGTTGCACCTCAGAAGGAGGGGGTTTCATCTTTAGGTCACACAGAGGAAACTATCATTTTAAAAGATTCTGATGTGCATGAATTAGCACAACTTTTGCACTTTGCTAAAAATGTACAGAGTCTTGACAGAAGGCTTACTGCTGAAGAAAAGGGTAGGTTGACATTTATTTGGAAGAAGCAAAAGTGTACGTATTGTTCTGAGTCGCTTGCAACTAATCAGAATTGTTGTCTTTGTTGCCTGCGTAATAGTGTTAGAATGATTGCAGAGGGGGTGGCAACTGTTAATGAATTCTTACAAAGCAGGACTGAACAACTAAAAGAAGTAAAACAAGAGCGAGATATGCTAAGAAGCAAAGAAGAAGAACAAACACAAATTATTTTACGACTTACACAAGAAAAAGCTGCAATGTCTCAGCAGTTTGCAGAGCAAACAGCTACTTTAGCATTAGAATTTGCTAAGGGATTAGGAAGCAAGTAGAGTTAAAATTTATTAGTATTGTGTATCATTAAGGAAATAATGAACAAATTTAAAGTAGCTATGTTTGCAGTAAGTATGATTATGATTTCTTTGTGCAGTGCGTCTGAGGGCAAAAAGGTAAAAAGAATAGACAAAGAACAAACGATGAAAGACATAGAAGCAAGGCTGCAAGCGGCTATACAGGTTTTTGAGCATCCAGAAGAAGTTCTAGAAAAGGAAGTTGGTATTATTTGTGAATACAAAGTAACTTCAAAAGTTTTGTGCTCTGAATGTCGCTGGGCTAGAGGGATATATAGAAATTGTGAAACATGTCGATTGTTTAAATTAAGCTGTAACGTGGCTAATACGGCATATAAAGCAGCAATAAGGGCTGAAGAAAACAATGAGCAAATTTAAAGTAACTGTTTTTGTAGTAAGTATGTTTTCATCTTTTTTATGCAATGCTGGCGAGCTTCGTGTGTTAATTGATAAAGAAACGATGTTGAATCTTGTAATGGCTAAAATTGAGAGGGCTACTAAAATTTTTGAAAACCCTCATCAGCAAACAAAGAGCCAAGATTTGGTCGGTCAAAACTTTTTGTGTGGGCAATGTGAAAAATCACTTGCAGCGGATAAAAATTGTGCTTTTTGTTGTTTATTAAGGCAAGCTCGTAAAATGGAAAGAGCAGCAGAAAAAATGAGCCAAAAACTTTTAAGCGAAAAAAAAGAAAGATAAATTATTAAAATTTATTTTTGTTGTGTACAATTTCTGTTTGAATAGGACCTTCAGAAAGTCCACGAATAAACTGATGAATATAGGGGTTGTCTGAATCCCAAATTGTTTTAGCATCACCAAAATATTGAATTTTTCTATCATCAAGAAGAGCAACTTTATCAGCATACTTAAATACTTCAACATCGTGCGAAACAACAACTGAAGTAAGTTTTAATTTCTTTTGCATAGAACTTATAAGTTCATGAATAATACGTGAGGTAATAGGGTCGAGCCCTGTTGTTGGTTCATCATACAAAACTATTTTGGGATTAGTTACCAAGGTGCGTGCAAGGCCAACTCGTTTTTTCATACCACCAGAAAGTTCTGAAGGGTATTTGTACAAAGTTGCTTCAGGAGAAAGGTCAACCAAAGAAAGTTTTTCTTTTACAATTGGCTCCACTTCTTCCATAGGAATACCCTTTTCTAAAAGTGGTAACCCAACATTATTAAGAACATCAAGAGAGTCTAACAATGCGGCAAATTGAAAAACATAACCAACCTTTTTGAATATTTTGGAAACTTCATTATCGGCAAGCTTGGTAACCTTTGTGCCATCAACAATAACTTCCCCAGAGGTTGGTTTAATAAGTCCAATGATTTGTTTTAGAAGAACCGATTTTCCTTCTCCAGACCGCCCAATAATACAGGTCATTTTGCCGTCTGGAATATTAAGATTAACCCCATCGGTTATCCAGGGTCCATCATCGGAAAATCGTTTTTTTAAATTTTTTAGTACTATCACTTGGTATCCATCATTCAAATAATGCAGCGGCAAGAAAGTAATTGGAGACTAATATCAAAATGGAACTTAAAACAACACTTTGTGTAGTTGCAATGCCGACTCCCTTTGCACCGCCGGTAGTATAAAAACCTTTATAGCAACCAACCCAAGAAAGAATTAAACCAAACACGCTAGATTTTATAAGGCCGCCAGTTATGTCAGAAAGTTCAAGAAAGCTTTTTATTTGGGTTACATACTGTTCTCCGTTTAGTCCTAATACGTTAACGCTAATAATATAGCCGCCAACAATTCCGCAGATCATAGAAAAAAGAGTAAGAAACGGTAAAATAAGAGCACTTCCTAAAATACGGGGAATCATTAAATATTGTTCAACATTAATGTTGAGCGTTTTAAGGGCGTCAATTTGTTCAGTAATTTGCATGGTGCCAAGCTCTGCTGCAATGGCAGAACCTGCTCTTCCTGTTACCATCAATCCGGTAAGCACCGGGCCAAGCTCTCGGGTTAAACTGAGAGCAACAACAGGGCCAATAAATTCTTCTGCCCCAAAACGTTTAAATCCAATATAGCTTTGTAAAGCAAGAACGGCGCCAGAAAAAGCACCGGTTAATAAAATAATATTAATTGAATCAACGCCAATATGTTTCATTTGCTCAAATAATTTTCTGACCCGTAGTTGAGTAGAAAAAAGTGTAGTAACAGACCGAAATAAAAAGAGTGAAAATAATCCAATAAGATCGCACAAATGCATTACTTCTGAGCCCACCATTTGGGCAATGCGCAAGACCATGATACCCCTTTTTTGGTTTATGGTTTACTGGTTTGGAAGCTGTACTTTTTTAATGTGTTTCGCTTTGGTAAACATCTTATTCTTGTAGATGGCTAAACTCAAGGAACCGGAAAGAAAAAGTGCAACTAACACCCAGGTTGTCTTTTGGAAAAGGTCTTGTCCGCCTCCTCCACCAAAGAGCATTTGTGTACCACCGCCCATTGCGCCAAGACCCATATTTCCTTTTCCTTTTTGAAGAAAAATAAGAAATACCAGTATAAAACACATCAAGGCAAAAAGGACTGTCAAAATTCCTAATAACATACGTATAACTCCAATCGTAGCTTTGTTTCCTACAAGTGTGCTTTAGAATAGAATTTTTTGCAAGTTCTCAAATTTTAAACTTGCCCCACCAACTAAAAAGCCACAAATTTGTTCAATCTTATTAAGCTCATTAATTGTTTTTTCATTCACGCTGCCACCATATAAAAAGGCAGAGCCTTGCATAAATAATTTAAGCTTATCAAAAATGGCAGTAAGCTCTTCTGTGGTGGGGGTAACGCCACTACCAATAGCCCATAAAGGTTCATAGGCAATATAAAGAGGAGCACCCTTTAAAGTTCGTTTTAAAAGATGCAGCTGCTCTTCTAGAAAATCTTGTGTGTTGCCTGCATCATGCACTTCTTTGCTTTCCCCAATGCACACAACGGGAATCATCCCTGCTTCTAAAACGCGTAATGTTTTTTGGGTGACAACTTCATTGGTCATGCAAGTAGCAGTGCGTTCTTCGCTGTGCCCAACAAGAACGTATGAACATCCTGATTGTGCTAAATCTTGTGCAGCAACTTGGCCAGTAAATGAGCCAGTTGCATGTTCTGAAACAGTTTGAGCACCAAGTGCAACATCAGTATCTTTGAGGAGTTGCGAAAGCACCGTAAGAGCAGGAAGCGAAGGACAAACAATAAGTTTATTTTTGAGTGTTTTAAGTGCTTCTAAATTGTTTTGGCAAAATGCTAATGCTTGCTGTGTCGTAAAATGCATCTTCCAATTTGCGATAAAAAGTTTCATAAAAATTCCTTTAAAAATTTGTATCTAGTATGATTATCATAAAGAACTTTGTGGTAAAGAAAAGGAGTAAAGATGAAAAATTTTTCTAAAGTGTTGGGTTTAATGCTAGCAGTTGCTTCTTTTGGGCTTCAAGGACGATCGGTTTGTAGAGGATGGTCTCATTTGGAATGTGAAGATGTTGTTGGTTACGCAAAACAAAAGATGGAAAAAGGCTTGTTATGACCTATTTAAGAAGTGAGCCGGAACCTCTTATTTGAAAAAATTTTAAGTTCGATAAGCTCTATTCCGTATGACACAGATTCTATTTAATTTTTATTTTTTCGTCAGCTACCGTTATTTTTAATATTTTTGTTGCGGGATGTTTTAAGAGGTGATGTGAAATAGGCACAGTTACATATTCTTGTACTGTTCGTTTAAGTGGACGAGCTCCAAATTCCGGGCTATATCCTTTATGTGCCAAATGGGCAGCAACTGTTTTGCCAACATCAAGGATGATATTTTTTTGCAGTAATCGATTGCCAAGTTCATCAAGTTCTATTTCTACAATTTTAACAACCTGCTTTTCGTCTAATTTATTAAAGAAAACGATTGCATCAACACGGTTTAAAAACTCTGGCCTAAATGCTTTGTGTAATTCTTTTTCAACCTCTGCTTTAACTTTTTCATCAAGCATTTTTGCTTCTAAAATTAAAGAGGAACCAATATTAGAGGTCATAATAATAATGGTATTTTTAAATGAAACTGTTCGGCCTTGCCCGTCAGTTAAATGCCCTTCATCAAGAATTTGTAAAAAGATATTAAAAACGTCTGGATGAGCTTTTTCAATTTCATCAAAAAGCACCACGCTATAAGGATTGCGACGTACTTGTTCGGTTAATTGACCGCCTTCTTCGTACCCAACATAACCAGGAGGGGAGCCAATAAGCCGTGCAACAGAATGTTTTTCCATATACTCAGAAAGATCAATACGAATCATATGGCGCGGATCATTAAACAAAAAATCAGCAAGAGACTTTGCCACTTCCGTTTTGCCCACTCCAGTTGGCCCTAAAAAGATAAAAGAACCAATTGGTTTGTTGGGGTCAGTTAGCCCCGTGCGATGCATTTGAATGGCTTGTGAAACTTTTGTAAGAGCTTCGTTTTGACCAATAACGCGCTTTTTAAGATACTCTTCCATTTTTAGTAATTTTTCTTGCTCGCTTTGTTGCAGTTTTTCAGCCGGAATTTTTGTCCAACGGGAAAGAACTGCAGCAATATCATTTTCATCAACTTCCTGTTTTACCAAGTTGGTTTTAACATTTTTAAGCGCATCTTGCTGTGTTTTAAGTTCTTTCTCTAAGTCGGCTAGTTTGCCATATTTAATTTCGGAAGCTTTGGCAAAATCCCCGGCTCGTTCGGCCATATGAAACTGTGCATTGGCATCATCAATTTCTTCTTTGAGTTTATTAATTTTTTCTAGGGGTGCCCGTTCTGACTGCCATTGGTTGTATAATGTTTTGTGTTTTTCTTTAACGTCAGCTAACTCTTTTTCAAGCTCTTTAAGTCGTTTTTTTGATGAATCATCTTTTTCTTTTGAAAGAGCAACTTTTTCAATTTCCAGTTGATTAATTTTACGTTCAAGTTTATCAATCTCTTCTGGTTGTGAATCAATTGACATGCGCACCATAGAAGCAGCTTCATCGATTAAATCAATTGCTTTGTCTGGTAGAAAGCGATCCTGAATATTTTTATGTGCCAAATCAACGGCGTGCACCAAAGCTTGGTCTTTAATTTTAATTCCGTGGTGCAGCTCATACCGCTCTTTGAGCCCGCGTAAAATAGAAAGTGCATCTTCTGTGCTTGGCTCTTCTACAATAACAGGTTGAAAGCGCCGTTCAAGTGCGGCATCTTTTTCTATATATTTTTTATATTCTTTAAGGGTTGTTGCTCCAATACAATGCAGTGTTCCACGAGCAAGAGCAGGTTTTAAAAGATTCGAGGCGTCCATGCCGCCACCACTTGACCCGGCGCCCACAAGCATGTGCAGTTCATCTATAAAAAGGATTACGCTTTCTTGCGCTTCTTCAACGGCTTTTAAAAGCCCTTTTAATCGTTCTTCAAATTCCCCTTGGTACTTTGTGCCAGCAATCAAAAGACCCAAATCAAGCGAGAAAATTTCTTTGTTGGCAAGGCTTTCGGGCACATCGTTATTAACTATTCTTTGGGCAATGCCTTCTACGATTGCTGTTTTACCAACCCCTGGCTCACCGATTAAGACAGGATTATTTTTTGTTCTACGGGAAAGAATTTGGATGACTCTACGAATTTCTTCGTGACGGCCGATGACAGGGTCAAGTTTTCCCTCTCTTGCCATCTTGGTTAAATTTTGCGTGTATTTTTCCAAAATCTGATATTGGGACTCAGCATTTTTAGTATGTGCTGTTTTGCCCTTGCGAAGACTTTGCATATGGGCTTTAAAACTATTTTGTGTAAAATCGGTACGGGTAAAGAATGCGCGAATCGATTCTGGCAAATAAGGCGTGCTGGCCCAGGCCAATAAAAAATGCTCAAGACTAATAAAGGTATCCCCCAAATTGTCGGCTTCTTGTTTGCAGGCTTGCAAAAAGCGTTCCATGGTAGCATCTATCGCAATAGAGCTAACATTTGATGCGGTTGGCAATTGGCCAAGTTCTTGCTGTAAAAGCAAAGAAAGTTGATCAAGAGGTATTTGGGAGACAGTAAAAAAGGAAAGGCAAAATTCATTTTCAAGCGCAGCTGTTAAAGTATGAATAGGTTGTAAAGTCGGCTGCTTAAGTTTAAGCGCTATTTGTGCAGCATTGTTTAAAAGTTCCTGGCTTGCCGTGGTAAAATTTTCTGTTGTCACGCACAACTCCTTACGCTTTAGGTCTTTTAAAAGCTTATTTTAGTTATGCCTGATTATGAAAAAAAAATCAACGAACAGATCTCCTTTGCCGTGCTTGTACATAATGAAAAATATTTTTACTTTTTGCGTTCTTCCATTGTTTACATACTTCTCTTTTAGTTTCTTTATTTAGTATTTCACTGTTCAAAAAATCAATAGCAGCTTGTGTGGGGCTAGAGAAGAGAGAAAAAAAAGGACAATAAACATTATCAAATTTAAAAATTTCTTTGTTGTTTTCTAGCTCCCATAGTGCACGCTCTTTACTTGCTCCGCGTATAATAAGTAGTGCGGCAATTGCGGCATATTGGCGAGCATAAAATATAGTTGGGTCATCAAATTCATTTACACTTGAAAGATAGAGATTAATATCACAATAAAGGGCTACATGAGCAAGAGGAGAAAGGTGTTTTCCTTTTATGTAGATTCCTTGATCAATGTCCTCTACATAGGGAAGCATTGCTTCAATACGTTCTTTATTTCTGGTGGAGAGCATTATAGAAGGGCTGTTATTGATAAGACACCCCAAAGGGCTTCCATAAAGAAGGCTGGTATAATAAGGGATTTTTCTTTGGGCACCAAAAAGACAAATGTAATTGTTTCGAGCTGCTCCATGACGAAGTAACGATTGCTCTATATGAGGGTTGCGATTTGTTTCGACTGCTTCAAAGAGCGGCATTAACAAGCTTTTTTCTGTAAGAGGAGTAGTTACCCATGATTGGTATTGAGTAAGTTTATCATCAAAATTTTTAAGAATATCTTCTGGAGGGTCTTCTTCTTTATAAAATTCATACTCGACTCGACTGATTATATCTTTTAGCGGATTACCGCCATTCATCAATCTTCTAGTTCTGAAAGAAGGAGGGGGATATGGAGATGATTCTTCTGAGTAAAGCGGAGGAAGAGGTTCTTTATAAAACTCAAAAGCACTATAAAGAGGGAAAGCAACAAGTAATGAAAGTAATAATTTTTTTATTATTTTAACCCTTCTAGTAAGGCAATTGCTCTTTTTGAGCCTTGAGATTTTTTAATATCAAAACAATCAGTTTCTGGATCTGTCAGCTCTCTTAAAGCTTGTTCTTTATCTGCTCCTTTTTCAATTAATACATTAGCAATTCGACTATTGCCACGTAAAGCTACAACAGCAAGAGGAGACAAGTGTTGACCATTTTTATATCTTCCAGCATTAATGTCTTTTACATGCTCTAGTAACAATCGAACTCTTCTTTCGGTGCATTCTCTTCCAGAAAGAAGATCACTTGCCATAAGCACACTTAAAGGAGTTTGCGTAGAGTTACCTGCTATACCGTCAAGTATAGTATTTCTTGAATAAGGGTAGGCAATATTTGGATTCGCTCCATTTTTTAACATGGCTTTTAGCACATCATTATAAAACCCATGGTTAAGTTCATGAAAAAGCGCAGGGGCAAAACGGAGCTTGCCACAAAGTGGAGCATTCATAAGGTTTGCATGTTTTTTAAGTTGACGATTTAAAGCTCTTAAAATTTGTGGTTTTTTTGTTTCATCCCAGGTTAACTCTCTGTTTGCTCTTTTTATTGCAGCGGTAAGAGAATTATGTTCTTTATGTGTACAACTACAATAAGGCGCGTGGTTTGGGCGATCATCATCACTAAACCAAAAGGAAAGATAATGTTTAGCCATGGGATCATTACAATGTGATTGGCTTGCCATAAGCGGAGAGGTAACAAATAATAAAAGTACTAATTTTTTCATTTAATTAATCCTTGTTTGCGAGCGTTAAGATAATGAGCTATGTTTTTGTATCCAGATTGTTTTACTTTTTTCCAAAAAGGAAGCATTCTTTCTTTTTTTATTGCTGTATCAAGTTCAGGGTTATTTAGAAACTCAGTGGCTTGGTGCCTAAATAATGTGAGTAAAAAAGGACGTGAAATTTGTTGTATTTCCCACAGTGCTCTTTGTTTGCTTGCTCCTGTACAAATTAAAATAGCAGCAATTTCAAGTTGTTCTTTCTTTTTCTTTTTTATCTCTCTTTCAATAAGACTAGCATGAAAAGCTGTTAAAGCAAGGGGACTTGCATGAAAAGAGGGCGTAAACAAGCCAGAGTCTACAGAGCTGTAAGGGGCAAGGGTTCTTACAAGTTCTACTCGGTCTAAAGATGTGAAAGAATTTTTACATGCCAGTTTAGATAAAATAGTTTCTTCGCCAGAAAGATTGTAAACAGGTTTACTTACAAGTAGATCGGGGTTGACGCCGCATTTTAGCAAATGCTTAATGTTATCAATGTTGGGGGAATGTTCTATTGCCCAATGAAGAGGTAAACTGAGGTCGCCACCTAAACAACGATCGAAAGCTTTATAGTGAGGGGCATTTAAATTGTTTTTATTTTTATTGAGGAATTTTAAAAAAAGTGCTGAATCGTCTGAACTGCAGAGGGCCGCAAATTTTTTAAATTTTTCATGGGGGAACTCTCTACTTTCTGCGACTTCATATTGTGGAATTGGGAAACTTTGTTCCGCTCCAAAAAGTGGGGAGACAATAAAACATAAAAGTAATAATTTTTTCATATTAAGTGCTTTCTTTATGCCTGGTTAGTCGATGATAGCTTATTGCAAAATGGTGCGCGTAATCACGCAATTGAATAAATAGTTTACCAACATTTTCTTTAATTGAAAGGGGAAACCCCTCTTTGTGAAAATCAGTAAAAAGTAACTCTTCTTTTTTTGCCAAACTAATGCAAGGGGTATTTGGTAAAAGTGGTAACACTGCATTGCGTTGCCCTTTGCCTCCATCTATTAAAACAATATCAGGAAGGTCATCCAGATTTTTATAGCGACGTGCAACAATTTCTTGCAGTGCAGCACAATCATTTTGCTGTGTTAATGTTTTAATTTTAAATCGGCGAAATTTGTTTTTGTCTGGTTTGCCATTGGTAAAGCGCACGCAAGAGCCAACAATGGAACGGCTTTGAAAATGGGAAATATCAAAACAATC
>Ga0114933_10005899_pt1 | contig 11008 bp, 6 predicted proteins | sample 4SBtaG_FD_89691 | JGI IMG/M metagenome (GOLD analysis project Ga0114933, IMG submission 89691) | Deep subsurface microbial communities from Kolumbo volcano to uncover new lineages of life (NeLLi) - 4SBTROV12_W25 metaG | ecosystem: Environmental > Aquatic > Marine > Volcanic | place: Kolumbo... | reverse complement strand
CTTGAGGTCGTCGACGATCACGCGCTCGCGCCCGCCGAAGCGAGGCCTCTCGACCGGCTCGAGCTCATCGAAACCGAAACGCTCGGCGTAGGGCCGCCACACCCCTGTGCAGACATCCGCGTAGGCGCAGCGCTCGCAGGCGGGCCCCTGAACCTTCTGTGGTGCGTCCTCGGAGAGCCCGGCGTCTGCGTGTTCGAAGATGTCGGACCACGCGCGGAACGCTCCGAGCTGGCAGGGAGGAAGCCCCTGACGAGCGCCCACCCAGCACGGCTGCTCGAGGCTCAGCGCGACCGAGAGCGCCTGCTGAACGAACGGCCGCACCGCCGACATGCGAGGCACCAGCGAGAAGTTCTCGAGGGCCTTGTACTGCGGCGTCACGAACGCAAAGGAGATGGCAACCTCGCCGTCAAAGCGCTCGTGCACGAAGCGCACAAACGCCGGAAGGTAGCGGTAGTTCTTGCTCGTGATGACGTGGTTGATGGCGGTCTTGATGCCCGCCGCGTGCAGCAGTTCGGTGCCCCGAACGGTGGAGGCGAAATCGCCGACCTTCTGCGTGAGGCTGCGGGAGAGCAACTCATCGTGCGCGTGCAGAGAGACAAACGCGTGGGTAAGCCCAGCCTCCGCCAGCGCCTTCACCCGTGAGGCTCGGTCGAGGAGCGTGGCGTTCGTGACGAGCTCGACCTCCTCGATGCCCATGCGCCTCGCCGCCGCTACGTAGTCCACCAAGTCACGCGAGAGCGTCGGCTCGCCCCCGCCGAAGGAGAGCCGCTCGACTCCGCGCCGGGCTGCGCGGGCGATCTGCTCGATCATCGACGAGGAAGAGGTCCAGACGTTGGCCGAGGTCTCGTTGGCGCTGCAGAAGAGACAGTCTTGGTTGCAGTTCACGGTCGGACGCAGGACCAGCAACCCGGTGCTGCGAGCCGCCTCTCGCTGCCCGTCGGTCCAGGTCCGCTTCGGAGTCGTCCGCTGGTCGTAGAGGCTCGGCGGCACCGACGCGAAGGGGACGACGTCGGCCATGCCGTGGGCCCGCGCGTAGGTGTTCGCGACCCCAGGGCACTGCGGCTCGGTCGCGCAGGTCCGACAGGGCCCGCTGCGTTCACAGTGAGACGCGGGGTCACGGGGCCGGCGCGGATCAAAGCGGTAGGCCCGGCCCAAGAGAGGCCCGTGGCCCGCCAGCGCGCAGAAAGGAACCGCGTCGTCGCGGCTCAGGTGGACCGCGACGCCCTCTCGTTCACAGTCATCAAAGGCCTCCTCGAGCATGGCCGCCGCTTCGGACCAGCGCGGCGGAGAGAGCGCAGCGGGCAGCGAGCCGCGGGCGACCACGAAGCGCAGGGACCTCGGATTCGCGCCGCTCGCGCGGCTCCGCCGAAGGATCGAGAGCGGGTGCGCGAGGCGTCGGGGAAGAAGCGGAACCTCGAGGTGCAAGCGCAGCCCCGCCGCGCTCATTCCAGCCGCCGTCGTCAGGGTGCGCGCCAGGGCCCCGTCGAGTCCAACGATGCGGTCGTGAACGGCGTCGACGTGGGAGAAGATCGGCACGACCAGTCCGCCGACCTTCGGGCCCAGCTCCGGCAAGTCGATGGCGTGCGTGTGCACGCGGAGGTCTCGCCACTCGCCGGCCCCGTCGCAGACCTCACGCACCGCGCGGGCGCTGCCTCGGACCGTGAGTCGCTCACCGCCGCGCTCAGCGACCCGGCGGGCCTCCCCGAGCCCCTCGGCCGAGACCGTTGAGGCGAGCCCGGTGCCCTCGCAGAGCGCGCACCCCAAGTCGCAGGCCGCACCCACCTGCAGAACGACGTCCCGTGCCTGACTCATCGGTCGTTGTCCACGATGGCCGCACACACCGCTCGTAGCCCTCGTGTCTGGGCGGGCGTCAGCGTGGCGCTGCTGTGCCGGAGCGCGTAGTGCCGCGAACGCGCGAAAGCGGGCGAGCGTGCACCCGGCTCTCGCCTGCGCAAGACAATATGCAGATCGAAGGGTGACTCGTTCACATGCTCGAGCCGCACATCGATGCCCCCCTCTCGGCGCGTGAGCGAACCGAAGCGCCACCCCGCGGCGAAGCTCGCGTCGAGGGCCAGTGGCCGAACCAAGGTCGCGAAGCGCCGCCGGAGGTCGCTCGGGTCGGGTCGCCCGCGCACTCGCCGCGCTATGTCCTCGAGGGTCGGCTCGGCATGCTCGGCCGCCTCGAAGGAGTCGAGCAACGCGCGCCAGGTCGCCAGCTCGTCATGACCGCCGCGCCGGGCGGTCAGCTCCGCGGCCAGCTCAGCGAAGCGCGCCACGGTCGGGTCGACGAAACGCCAGGGCTGCTCCGGGAAGTAACCGTAGCGGCGAGCGTTGTCGGCGCTCTCTCGGGCGTGAGCGGAGCGCAGCAGACCGTCTCGCTCGGCCAAATAGTAGAGCGCGGTGTCCGGGTAGAGGCGGGCCTTGGAAACGAGCAGGTGCCCTCGGAGCTGGTGAAAGCCCGTGCGCTCGACCGCCTCGAGGTTCGCGCGAAGGTCGCTCATGCGCGTCCAGGGGGAGAGCAGCACGAAGCCAAACGCCGCGTGGCTCAGGTCGAGCGCCGCGTGCGCCGCGTCCCACGCGAGGAGGGCTTCCAGGAACGCCTCGTTCGCCGCCGCGGTCGTTCCCTTGTTGTACCGGTCGAGCTCTGGCTGCGAGAAGTTCTCGATGCCGACGAGAAAAGGGCAGAGCGTGATGTCAGCGTCGTCCGCGATCGCCAACGCACGATCGAAACGCACCCGGTTGCGCATGAACCAGTCCGCCCGCGTCTCGAGCAGGAGCGAGAACCCGCCCAGGCCCTCGCTCGCGCAGCGCTCCACCACCTCGGTGAGCCACCCGAACGGGTTCTGATCCTTGAGCACCAGTGTCGTCAGCGCGGGCGCCTCACGGCGCAGATACCGGAGCTGCGTCATCACTTTGTGTGCGGTCTCGGTGGCCGGCGCGGACTCGCTGCGGTTGCCTGTCGTGCAGAAGGCGCAGCCTCTGCCGAGCCCCTCCGGGATCACGACGCCCTCGTACGCGGGGTTGTCGCGAGCGTCCGAGCCATAGGGGCAGCCTGCGTTGCCCTCGATGGAGAACGTTCGGCGCTCTGCCGTCACGCCTCGGCCGACGACGATCGGCTGCAGGACCGGCGCAAACGCGGTGTGTGTGTGCGCCGCACCAAGCCCCTCGCGCCAGCCGTCGTCGGTGCGAGCCCGCACTCTTCTCGGGAGCGGGCCGCCATCGGAGAGGTGGGCGACCAGCGCAGGCACGGTGGCGCGCAGATCCCCGGCGCAGACGTAGTCCGCGGGCGGCTCCTCGAGGCGGTGCTCGCCCTCGCAGGACACGAAGGTCGCCGGCACTTCCGCCCGGAGGCTTTGCATCAGCGCGGGGCTCCACACCCGCTCGTAGACCACGACGTCGTAGCCCTCGAGCGAGGCCGCGAGCTCCCGAACATCCGGAGCCTCACCGTCGAGCCCCGCACGGATGAGGTCGGCCGCGACGCCATCAGAGCGTAGGTCTCCGGCGACCAGCGCCAGCACCCGGTCATCCAGGAAGGAGCGGTCGCCGTGACTGTGCAGGCTCAGGAGGGCGACGCGATCGGACACATCAACCCACAGGTCCGGCCCCGACAGAGCGCTCGACTACCAGCACCACTGCGAGAGCCACTGCTCCTGGTGCGGCATGCTGCTGGCTCGGGTGGCCCGCTCGACCGCCTCTCGATCGGCAGGCACCCGGCGCAAGTCGACCTTGAAGCCGTGCGGTCCGGTGCCGATGATCGCGTAATCGAACCAGGGCAGAATCGCCGGGGCGGCGTCGCCCCGCTGCACCTCGCGGAACGGCTGGCCGGTGCTGCCTACATTCACGATGACCCGCTCCTCGAGCCTTCGGACCAGCGTGACGTGGGTGTGGCCGCAGGCCATGACATCAAACGAGCGGTCGCCGATCCAGCTCCGGAGCGTCTCGTCGGTGGTCGAAACCAGGAGCTCATCGTGGAAGGAGGCCGGTGAGCCGTGCACGCACCAAAGCTTCCATCCGTCGATGTCGACCTCTAGCTCGAGCGGCAAGCCATCCAGCCATGACTTCTGCTCGGCGCTCAGCTGCTCACGGGTCCACGCCTCCACATCCGCCAAGAAGGGCAGAGCCGGCTCATCGTCCAGCGGGTCATGGTTGCCCTTGATGCAGGCCACATCACGTTCGCGGAGCCGCGCGATGGTCTCGCTCGGCTGCGGACCCAGGTCGACGATGTCGCCCAGGCAGATGACCCGGTCGACGCCCGCGCGGGCTGCGTCCTCTAACACCGCGTCGAGAGCGACCAGGTGCGAGTGAATGTCGGAAACCAGGGCGACCTGCATCTCGGAACAAGATGGTACCCCGCAATGCGGGATTTGACACAAGTTGACGGTGTCAGGTCGGATTCTCTCGTGAGATCCGACGGTCGGAGCGGGCTCTCCCCGGTGCCGCCTTTCGGTTGGGCTGGCTTGCCGTGGCCAGACAGACGCATAGGGTGAGGCCCATGAGCGACCTCCCGGCCCTACGCGTGCGCATCGATTCCGTGGACAAGAGACTGCTCGAGCTCCTCGGAGAGCGGGCCGATCTGGTGGCCGGCATCGCCGCCGCGAAGCACAGGGAGGGCCTTTCGACCGTGGACCCAGAGCGCGAGAACGCCCTGCTGAAGCGGGTCTTGGAGCGTGGAGCAGGCAACTTTCCGCCGGAAGCCATCGTCGCCGTCTTTCGAGAGATCATGAGCGCGTCGGTCTCCCTGCAGTCCGAGATATCCGTCGCCTTTCTGGGCCCGGCGGGCACGTACTCACACATCGCGGCGCGTACGCTCTTCGGATACGCGCCGACCTACGTCGAGGCCGCAACCATCGCCGGCGTCTTCGATGCGGTCCGCCGCAAGCAGACCAGCTACGGGGTCATTCCGTTCGAGAACTCCACCGAGGGCTCCGTGGCCGCCGCTCTGGCGGGGCTGCTGGACGGCGGCGTGAAGATCCGGCGGGAGGTCGTGATCCCGATCGAGCACTGCCTCATCGGTCACCCCGAGGGGCTGCCGGCCATCGAGCGGGTCTACTCCCACCCACAGGGGCTCGCTCAATGTCGGGAGTGGCTGCACGTGAACGTGCCCAACGCCCAGCTCGTGCACACCTCCTCCACCGCGGCGGCAGTCCGTGAGGCGCGGGGCGACAGCGTGGGCGCCGCCATCGGCAGCGCCCTGGCGAGCGAGATTCACCGGATCCCGATCATCGCGGAGCGCATCCAGGATCAAAGCCAAAACGAAACGCGCTTTGTCATGATCGGGACCGAAGACGCAAAACCCACGGGCACCGACCGGACCTCGGTGGCGTTCACGCTCGCCGATGACGACCAGCGAGGCGCCCTCCGCCGCATCCTCGGCATCTTCGACGACGCGGACGTGAACCTGACCCGCATCGAGTCCCGTCCCCGCCGCGGCGAACCGTGGCGCTACGTCTTCCTCACCGACGCCGAGGGGCACCGACTCGACGCTCCCGTCGCCTCGGCCCTCGAAGCGCTGACCGCCGCCTGCGACAGCGTCAAGATGCTCGGGAGCTACCCCCGCTACCCTCGCTCGCGCACCTGAGCTGACGATTCGGCTGGCACCTGAGGGAGCGGAGCGGTAACCCTTCGGCGTTGGCGTCTCGAAGCAGCATTTTCGACTTCGATCAGCCCTGTGACCCTCCGTTCGAGCTCGTTCCAGTGAGCCCCGGAGGTAAGCACGAGCTCCCGCGAGGTCTCGCCGATCGCGTCGCGATCTACACCCCTCACGACGGGGCCTCGATCCCCAACCGCTACTACTATGAAGCGGACGGTGAGACGCCGCGGGTCGACCCCGCGGTGTTGCGCAAGCGCTACGTGCAGATGCGCGACTGGGGCGCGAACGCCGTGGCCGAGCCCCTGGCGACGGCGCTCGGGCTCCGGCACTACGCGAGGTGCAAAATCGCGCGCGTGCTCCTGGACTTCAACCGCTTCCCCGGCAGCACCCCGATCAACAACTCGGAGCCGCTGGAGAGCCTCGCCATCGGGCGAATCTACTCGGACGCGCTCGACCACAACGACAAGATCGAGCTGCTCGACACGTACTACGACCGGATCTCGGCCTCGATCGAGAACCTGCTCGGCGACGGCCTCATGGGCATCGCGATCCACACCTACGACGAGACCCACGCGAGCAAAACGAAGCGCGCCGACCTGAGCCTGATCAGCCTGCCGCTGAGCTACCAGCGCGAGTCGCGGCTGACCTACGGCGTCTTCGACCCGATGTACCCGGACCACCTCGCCGAATCGACGTGCAGTCGCATCCTCCGGGATCGGGTGAGCCTGAACCTCGAGCGCTCTGGCTTTCGGGTCACGCACAACCACCCGTACCCGGTGCCAGACGGAAGCATCGAGATGCGAGCCCAGGTCTGGCACTTCTTCCGCTTCCTGCGGCAGCGCTTCGAGCGGGCCTACCCCGAGACCATGGACCTGACTGCCTACCGGTCGGTCTGGACGCTCCTGCTCGACACCAACCTGCGGCTGGCCGAGGCGGACGCCTTGCGCAGCTTCCTGCATCGCTTCCGGCGCGTGCGGGAGCAGAACCGAGCGGGGCTCGACGCCGCGGTCCGGGCGTACCGGCACGTGCGCACCTACCTGACGGAGAGCGATGTGGTCGGGGACTACCGGCGCTCCCCAGAGCGTCCGAGCTCTCTCGGTATCGAGATCCGCAAAGACCTGGTGTGCAGCTTCGACCCGATCACGGGCCACCCGCGGCGCCCGAACAAGGCGCAGCAGGAAACGGCCAATCGCATCGCCGACGCCATCGCCGGCGCCATCGCGACCTACATCGACACCGATCGCCCGGTGTACGAGAAGACACGCGAGATTCAGCTCCCGCCGATCCCGGCCGGCTCCGACCTCGCCTAGCCGGCGGCGCTCTCGGCCCCTGAGTCCTCAGCGCGCAACTAACCGACTTTGGTTTCCCACGCGGGATCGAAGCCCGTCCCGAGGGCTGCGACCACGGCAACGTCGTTGACGACCTCTCTCAAGAGGACCTCAGGCACGTCACCGAGCACCACTCCTTCGCCTCGACCGTCCACGCCAGTGGGGGAGAAGCGCACGTCCATCAAGGCCACCGGCACGTTCTCCACGGAAGGCGGCGAGCCGCTGAACCCGACCGCCGCCTCCAGCCTCAGCGTCGGAAAGCTGCGCACGTAAGTGTAGAACCAGCCGCCATCGCCGGCCGGCCCGCGAGCGTAGCCCCGGGCCTGGAGCTTGCTGCGGAGCACAAACGCCTGCACGAGGTGGCCCTCGAAGGGCCGAAACGAGAGTTCTTCTCGTTGCTCCGGGCTGAGCTCGAGGGGCCGAGCGCTGAACTGTGAAAAGAGAGGCAGCACCTCGTAGTCGCTGAAGTGCTCCGCCCACCGGGCCGCGTCGTGCTCATCCAGGATCGAGTCGTGTGCCACCTTCACGTGCATGCCTGGCTCGAGGGTGACCGGTTCATCGTCGAGGTCACTCAACGTGCCGTCCTCGAGCGGCCGGAAGCTCGCGACGAGCGTGTCATCGCGGACCGCCGCCCAAACGATGCGCTCGCAGAGCCGACCGACGATGACGTGATCAGCGAGGTGCGTCTGCCACATCTCCGGCTCCCACACCTGACCGGTGCACATCGCCTCGTAGAGGCGCAGCCCCTGAAGCCGTACGACCTCTTTGACCGACTTCTTTGCCGCGCTGAAAGCCTTCTTCGCGCTCGCAGCGAGCTCCGGGTCGTCTCCCTGTCGCGGCTTGGGGAACGTCTTGGCCAGCTTTCCATCGCCCTTGTCGAGCAGGACACGCATCTCGTCGTCCATGACGGCGTGCAGCGTGCGTGAACCCATCTCGAGCGCGAGCACGGGTCGACCCCGCTCGGCGTCGTTCACGAAGCCGGCCGTCGGCACGGTGCGATCCGCTAGCTCGGCCGGGGTCCAGCCCCGCCGCTCCGCGAGCTGGTGCACCTGCTCTTCGGCCTCCTTGCGGATGCCCTTGGTCCGGAACCGAGACGCGGTCGCCAGGAGCACGGCCACCGACGCGTCGTCGTCCCGCTGGGCGAGCATGCGGAGGAGCGTCTTGCATTGAGGGGCGCGCAGCCCGTAGTAGCGCTTGAGGTAATCGCGCACCTTGGTCGCGACCGACGGCCCACCCAACGCCGCCACCACCGCCAGTAGCCCCTTGTGCGCCTGAGCGCTGCCCATCGGGAAGGCGAGCGCGTCGCTCATGAGCCGCTCGAAGAGCTCGGCCTCGGTGGCGCCGGAGTAGACCCGCAGCCAGTTCTTGGCCTGAGCGCGGATCTTGGGTTCGAGCTCCGCTCTCGTCTGGGCCCGCGTGTCCTCTGCGATCCACGCGTCCAGCAGGTCGTCCCCGAGCGCCTCCGTGTGGTGCCAGCGCTGCCCATAGAGTCGAAGCAGAGGCGTCGGCTCGACCGACTTGAGTTTGTTTGCGTTCACCAGCAGCCAAGCCACCGACTCAGGGGCGACCGGCGCGTCATCGCTCCTCCACCGCAGCGCCGGAAGCGCCTGCAGGTCGAGCCAGTCGAGCTTCGCGGGAACGCCCTTCGCGAGCTTCTTCAGCGCGGTCCGCTGCAGCGCCTCACGGTCGAGGTACGGCTCGAGATCGACGCCGAGCCGCTCCAATGCCCTGAACATGTTCGCCTTCGCGAGCTCGCTTTTCTCCTTCGCGACCGCCGCCTCGAGGGGCCCGATCCCCGCTCGTCCTCCGAGCTGCCCCAGCCACTCGGCCGCGTTCGCCCGCACGTGCTGCTTTCGGTCTCGGAGCGCTTCGATCAGTCGCTCGGTCGGGTCGCCCTGACTCGAAATCGCGGCACGGGCGTGCGGTCGGACGAGCCGAGCGGTCCCGAGCGCCGCGGACCAGGCGAGCTCACTCAGCGCCGGCGGATGCTCGCCCATCGCCGCCATGACCGCGTACGCGTTGCGCTGCGCGTCCGCGCGAATGTAGGACTCGAAGTCCCCTCGCATCGCCTCGAGCAACTCCTCCGGCCGGCGCTCGAAGTAGCTGCACGCCTCCTCCGGGGTGTAGGCGAAGCCGCGGGACCACCGGCCTTGCTGCAGGAAGCTCCGGCCGACGGCTGCGCCGCCCCAGCCCTCTGCTTCGGCGATCTCGGAGAGCGCATCGAGGTCCGGCACGCCGCCGTTGGCTCTTCGGTAGGCTCGGAACGGGCCGCCTCCGCCTCCACCCAGGTCGTCGCCGCCGGGCGGCCCGAGCAGGCCGAGCCCCGCGAAGACACGAAACAGGTGCAAGGGGGCGAGCCCATCAAAGCGAGCCAGCTCCGCTGCGAAGCGCCCGACCCAACCGTGCCGAAAGAGCCCAAAGAGCGGCCCTCGCAGGTTCGCTTTGGGCCGCGGCGTGCCTGTCTCGAGGTAGCCGAGCAGCGGCTCGAAGAGTGACCGATCGAGGCTCGGAGGCGCGGGCTTGTACCCCTGGGCGGCCCATCGCGTGCTCATCCGAGCGTGAGCGCGGAGGGCGTCGGCCTCCCAGCGCGTAAACACATCCCAGAGGTGCTCACGGTAGCCGTCGGGGAGAGCCAGAGAGACAGGCACGGGTGGCATCTGCACGGTGGCGGCATGGTCCCACAAACGAAGCATTCCCATCGGGCGCATTCCCTGGCGAGCCCCGTGCGCCCAGGTCCAGCCAAGTGCTACCGTCAGCGACGTGCAACACACCATGCTTCGTTTGTCACTCGTGGTCGCTCTCGGCGCGCTCGGCGCGGGCTGCGATGGGGACAGCCCACCCGCGGGCGGGCGTGACGCCGGCCCGAGCGTCGATGCGAGCAACCCGCTCACCAACCCAACGGACGGACCGCCGGCGGGCAACCCGGCCGGCGGCTGTGACATCCCCGCCGAGGCCGGCCCCGAGGACACCTCCAGCCCCGATCAGGTCGTCGGCACCGGGACGCCCGAGAGTTGCACCGCGGACGCCTTCATCTCCGCCGTAGCGCTCGGCGGCGTCATCACCTTTGACTGCGGCCCGGACCCGATCACGATCACGCTCGACGAGCCAGCTCGCATCTTCAACGACACCGGCCCGCGGATCGTCATCGACGGCGGCGGGCTCGTCACCCTCAGCGGCGGCGGGCGAACCCGCATCCTCTACATGAATACCTGCGACATGGCGCAGCGCTGGACGACGCCCAACTGCGACAACCAAGACCACCCGCAGCTCACCGTACAGAACCTCACCTTCATCGACGCCGACTCGCGCTCCGAGGACGAGTTCGAAGGCGGCGGCGCCATCTGGGTGCGGGGCGGCCGCTTCAAAATCGTCAACTCACGTTTCTTCAACAACGTCTGCGCCGATGTCGGCCCGGACGTCGGCGGCGCGGCCGTTCGCGTGTTTTCTCAGTTCGACGGGCAACCGGTCTACGTCACCAACAGCACCTTTGGCGGCGCGGACGGGTTTGGCAACCGTTGCTCGAACGGGGGCGGAATCAGCAGCATCGGCGTGTCGTGGACGATCCTCAACAGCCACTTCTCGCACAACCGAGCGGTGGGCAACGGTGGCAACCCGACGATGCCCGGCACCCCGGGCGGCGGAAGCGGCGGCGCCATCTACAACGACGGCAACACCATGACGCTCTCGCTCTGCGGAACGCTCATCGAGCACAACGAGGTCATTCAGCACGGGAGCGCCATCTTCTTCGTGAGCAACGATCACAGCGGTGACATCCGCATCGACCGCTCCGTGATCACGAACAACACCGGCGGCAGCTGGTACCCCACCTACCCGCAGATCTCGGGTCACGCCGACACCCCCATCGTCGCGACCGACTCGACCATCGAGTGAGCCGACCACGACGCGTCAGTACACGTAGGGGATGATCCGCCAGCGCACCCGTTCGCAGTAGCGATCCCAGTCCTCGCCGTACTTGTTCCGACAGAAGTGGTGGTCTCGCCGCTCCCGGTGAATCAGCAGGATGGCGAAGTAGATCGGATAGAAGTACGGCGCTGGCGCCGCGAAGCCGCATGGCAGTGACCAAGCGAGG
>Ga0114933_10005898_pt1 | contig 11009 bp, 9 predicted proteins | sample 4SBtaG_FD_89691 | JGI IMG/M metagenome (GOLD analysis project Ga0114933, IMG submission 89691) | Deep subsurface microbial communities from Kolumbo volcano to uncover new lineages of life (NeLLi) - 4SBTROV12_W25 metaG | ecosystem: Environmental > Aquatic > Marine > Volcanic | place: Kolumbo... | reverse complement strand
TCTGTCCCGACACCCGCAGTGGCAGCGCGATGTTTTCTCCGACGCTTAAGTGATCCAAAAACCGGCAATCCTGATGCACGACACCGATACGGCGCCGCATCAAAGCCACCTGATCGCGGTCCATGCCATGCACGTCCTGATCAAGAACCCGCACAGCGCCCGCACTTGGAAGAAGCTCCATATAGCAGAGGCGCAGCAGCGTGGTTTTCCCCGAGCCCGACGGCCCGGTCAAAAAATGAAACGATCCCGGTGCAAGACGCAACGATAAATCGCTCAGTATTTCGCCGCCCCCATAGGAATAGGATGCGCCTGCCAGCTCGATCAATTTCTGCTCCGATTCTGCAACGCTCCGATCATCGCCCAGCACCGGCCAAGTTGCAATCTATAGTGTTGAAATCAGATACTTGGAATACGCCGTATGCGCCGTTAAAACTGTTTCCAAGGGCTGATTCGCTGCCTGTGCGAAACCCGTGTCGATCGAAGGGACCCCATGCGGCTGGTTTGCCCAAATTGTTCTGCGCAATACGAAGTGGACGACAGCGCAATTCCCCAAGAGGGACGTGACGTGCAATGCGCCAATTGCGGCGTGACGTGGTTTCAGGATCCCGCCAGTGCACGCGACCGTTCAATTTCAGTGCCTGTCGCTCGGGAACCTCTACCCGAGCCCGATCCGCAACAAGTTGATCCTGACGTTTCAGACGATGAGGGTGAAAATGAGCGCCCGTCTCGCGAGGCCCCGTCGGTTGATCCAACCATTTTGGATATATTACGCAGCGAAGCTGAATTGGAAGCGTCGCGCGAGGCCGGGCAGATCGAGTCCGACCCACTGCCGGAGCCCGCGCCCGAACCGGACCGTGAACCACAGGCCGTGTCTGACGTCGATCCCGACCCCGGCCCCGAAATAGATTTCACACCGGATCTGCCCGAAGTCCACGAAGAACAGCCTACCGTACAACAGCGCGCCCGCGCCGCCCGGGAACGACTGACCGCCCGCCGGGACGGAGCCGGTCACAATGAACATGCGGCACCTGCAGGCGAACCAAAGCAGGAGCAAGACCAAGATGCAGATCTGCCGGACGTGGAAAATCTGAATTCCTCGTTGCGCCCCGCCAGCGAAACCCGTGAAGACCCACCGGCGCAGGTTAGAAACGCCAACCAGAATCGCGGTCGGCGGAAATCACGGTTCGGGTTCTACCTTTCGATAATGATTGCGCTGATACTTCTGGGGATTTTTCATTTTGAACGCCAGATCGTGACGGCGGTGCCGCAATCCGAGCCTTACCTGACCGCCTATGTCAATCTGGTCAATCAAGCGCGCCACTGGCTGGACGGATTTGCCGAAAGTGTCGTCAAAGCGACGGTCAACCTGCTGCAGCAGTATCTGTAGCGGTTGTTTGGCTTTCAGAACCTGTCAAGCAATCGCTTCAGATAATCAAGTTCCAGTCTTGGCCTGTCTCTTTGCCCCGAGCGGCGGCGAATTTCGTCGATCAGGTCCTGCGACCGTTTGAACATCTCCTGTTCCGATAACAGTTCTTCCTCGCTACCGATGCGACCGGTGGTTCCGGCTTGACGGCCAAGCGGATCTTCGCGGCTTTCGGGGTCGCGTGCGCCCTGCTGTGCGCCCTGACGCCCGCGGTTTGGATTTTCGGTCTGCGCCAGATCCTCGCCAAGTCGTTGGATGCCTTCGCGCAGCGCCTCGAGCGCCTCAGCCTGATTGTCCAGCGCCGCTGCGGGATCGTTGTTGCGCAGGGCGTCGCCCGCCTCGCCCATTTCGCGTTCGGCGCGACGCAGGGCGTCGCGTGTCAGTCGACCCTCTTCATTGCCGCTTTCGGGAAGCGCGCCGCGCTGGTTTTCCAGCAACTGGCGCAACGCTTCCTGACGGCGGGCCAATTCCTGCAAAGACGGTAAACTGTTGCCTTCGCGGGGGCGTCCGTTGTCGTTCCTACCGGGGTCGCCAAACTGCATATCACCGTTGGAATTGCCGTTAAACCGGTCTTGCAGCCGCCTGAACGCTTCGTCGGCAAGCTCCTGTTGCTGACGCATTGTGTCCTGCAAATCGCGCATTCCCTGTAATCCCGGGCCTTCGTCCTGACCGGGACCACGGCGCGCGACCTCCATATTTTCCATCATCTGGCGCAGTTGTTCCAGCAACGCCTGCGCCTCTTGATTGCGACCCTGCCGTGCCAGATCCTCGATCCGGTCAAGCATGTTCTGCAAATCGTTGGACGTAATTTCGCGTCGCTCGCCCTGTTGCGCCGTTTCGCGGTCCGGATTTTGCTCGGCATCGCGCGCCAGTTGTTCCATGTATTCCTGCATTGCGCGGCGCAACTCATCGGACAATTGCGCCAGCTCTTCTTCAGTGGCGCCATTTTCGATAGCCTCTGACAAACGCTCTTGGGCGCGTCGCAAGGCCTCGGCGGCATCGTTGACGTCACCTTCCTCGATCAAAAGTGCCGCGTGCCACATCAAGTCTACGACATCGTCGCGCACCGTATCGCTCAGATTGCTTTGCAAGTCCCCCTCAATGCGCCGTATGGCCGAGCGGATCGCAAGGAACGCCTTTTCGTTGTCAAATATATCTTCGGGCAAATAGGTCACCGCACGCAGAACCTGTGCCACGCGTGGTGCATTTTCGCGGTTCCACAGCAAATCACGACGCAATTCGACGATCGACGCGGCCAGCGGATCAAAAAACCGCCGACCGGGCAAAATTATCGTTTCATTACCGCTGTTGGCCGAATCCTGAACGGCGTCGCTGGCACTGAGAAAAAGCCTGACCGGCAGGCCCGCCCAGGGGTGTTGCGCCAGATCATCGACGATGACGTCTTCAAATTCGCGGGTCTCACCATTATAGGGAAGCGGTATATCCAGAATAATAGGCTCGATTGGCTCGGGATCAAATGTCAGCCCATAGCGACGATCGACGGCGGGCAGGTCCAGCTCGATACGCGCCTGTCCACCAAGAACGCCATAGTCATCGCCGGCCTTAAACGTGAGCCGCATTTCACCGTTGGGCGTGCGCTCAACCTCGCCCAGACGCTCGATCGTCGGGGGCGCATCGGCAATCATCCGCAAATTCCAGCTTTTGGTTTTGCCCCCCGAAACCGTGACAGTCAGATCTCCGCTTTGGGAAACCAGGAAATTCTGCCCGCTACTAAGATCGTCGATGCCAAGCGGTGTCGCCGCGCCTGACACGCTTTCGCTAAATTCTGCGTCGCCCGACGGACCATAAAGCCGTAACGTTACCCGGCTACCTTCGGGCACCTCAATCGGCAGATCGCCCGCCACATCGTTCAAATAGATGCTGGGCTTTCCGGTATATTGCGGTGGTTCGATCCAGCCTTCAAACAACGGACCAGTCACCACCGCCACAGCACTATCGGGCGCAATTTTTTCAATCAGATTACCGCCGCGATTTGCGGCACCAAATAACAGGCCCACCACAAGCGCTGACGCAGCAACGTAACGCAGCGCAAAAGGATCGCTTTGCGAAAGCCGTAAATCGGGTGCCACGGCGCGCGCTTTACGCGCCATATCGATCATTCTTTCGACGTGGACACTCCAGACCTGCACTGATTGCACGTCACTTGCGCCTATGGCCTGTTCGTCCCACATGGCGCTTAGCGGACGCCCCTTAAGCGAGCGGTCAAGCCGGTCCATGACTTCAGCACCGCGCGGCCAGCGAAAACCGGCAAAACCCTGATACGTGAACCACGCCAGCGCGCCGAGAGACCCGAGACCAAGAAAGTAGAACAATTCCAGCGTCAGACGGTCCTGCAACCCAAACGAAACAGCGGCGTAAAGCACAAACATAATTGACCATAAAGGCCAAAACGCGCGGATAAACCGTTCTGCAAAAAGTCCCAGCCATGTGCGTCGCAACGGCCAGCGTAGCGCGCTCAGCGCGCGAAGCTTTTTCGCCCGCTGCTCTGTCGAAATAAGAATTCGGCTTTGTGTTTTTCCCATGCCAGACCTGATAGCCGCAGAACTGAGAGCACTGCGGACGCTAGCGCCATTCTGGCAGTTTATCACGATTTATCAAGTCGTCATAACCCGGTCGCGGCCGGATGACGGCAAATTGATCGCCCTTAACAAGAACTTCCGGGATCAACGGACGGGCATTATACTCCGATGCCATCACAGCTCCGTAGGCCCCTGCCGAGCGAAACGCCACCAGATCGCCATCCGTCAAATGCGGCATATGGCGCTGTACGGCAAACGTATCGCCAGATTCACAGACCGGACCGACAATATCTACCGACCCCAGGTCCGCTCCCGCGTCGGCTTCGACTACCGGTACAATATCGTGGTACGACTCGTACATGGCGGGGCGTAGCAAATCGTTCATGGCCGCATCGACAATCAGAAAATCGCGGTCCTCGCCGTGCTTAAGATAAATGACCGATGCCACCATCAGACCCGCGTTGCCGGCAATTAATCGTCCCGGTTCGATTTCGATCTCACAGCCCAGGTCGCCAACAGTATCGCGGATGACCTGCCCATAATCGATTGGCAACGGTGGCGCCTCGTTGGAGCGCGCGTAGGGAATGCCCAGCCCGCCCCCCAGATCAAGGCGCTTGATCACGTGACCGTCATTACGCAGCACACACGTCAGGTCAGCTATTTTGTTGAATGCCAGCCTGTACGGTTCCAGATCGGTCAGTTGCGATCCGATGTGCACGTCGACACCGACAACTTTGATACCGGGCAGTTTTGCCGCCATGCCGTACACTTCGCGGGCCCGGGCAATAGGAACGCCAAATTTGTTTTCGGATTTCCCCGTGGCAATCTTGGCGTGGGTTTTGGCATCGACATCGGGATTGACACGCAGCGCGATGGGCGCGGTCATGCCCAATTCCGCAGCCACCCCGCTCAGAGCAAGGAGTTCATGCTCGCTTGCCACATTGAATTGCCGAATGCCACCTGGCAGCGCCTCGCGCATCTCGACCCGGGTTTTGCCGACACCCGAAAACACGATCCGGTCGCCCGGAACGCCCGCCGCACGCGCTTTGGCGTATTCACCGCCCGACACGACATCGATACCCGCGCCCAGATCACCCAGCAGCTTGACCACCGCCAGATTTCCGCAGGCTTTCATGGCGAAACAGATCAGGTGATCCAGACCGCTAAGTGCCTCCTGGAACAGTTGGTAATGGCGGGTCAGCGTGGCGGACGAATAGACGTAAAACGGCGTGCCAACGGCGGCGGCGATCTCGGCGATGGCCACGTCTTCGGCATGTAGCGCGCCGTCTTTATACAGAAAATGATCCATCAGTTTATGGGTCGTGTGCGCAAGAACAAAAACAGCGGCAATCCGCAGGACACGCCAATCGCGAATGTCGCGGGGATGCATAGCAAAACCCAATAGTCTTTGCGCACATAAGTTTCGGCCAGAATCCAGATGCAAAGCGTGACCGCCGAAATCAGCAAATCCCAAAATAGTGGTGCATTTGCGGCTGTGGGGGACCACGCGAGGGCCAGCGTTTGGAAATCAACGCCATTAAGTCCAATCCACGCGTATAAATTGAACAGCGGCACAATGGTGCCCACCACCGTCAATAACAGATAGATTGCGCGCAGTCCCGACATTCAGGACGCCGTTTTCGCCGGTGGTGTGAGGGGTTCGCCGTCGATGCCGCACCCCGACAGACCGGTGGCCAAAACAGCGAGTAAGATCAGTATTTTCATGCCAACTCCTCGCGCCAACGCGCCACTTGTGTGCGTACCTGTTCCGATGCCGTTCCGCCAAAGCTGGTCCGGCTGTTCACGGAATTATACACGCCCAGCACATCATAGACCGCAGTGTTAATTTCTGCGCAAACCGTCTGCATGTCCGCCAGCGATAAGTCGGCCAGATCGCACCCCTGACCCTCGGCCATTTTGACCAGCGCGCCGGTCACATGGTGCGCGTCCCGAAATGGCATGTTCAACGCCCGCACCAGCCAATCAGCCAGATCGGTGGCGGTGGAATACCCCTGCGCCGCCGCCCGTTCCAGCGCGTCTTTGTCTGGCGTCATGTCGCCAACCATCCCGGTCATCGCCGCCAGTGCCAGCGCCAGACTGTCGGCGGCGTCGAACACCTGTTCCTTGTCTTCCTGCATGTCCTTGGAATAGGCCAGCGGAAGACCCTTCATGACCGTCAACAGCGCCACAAGCGCGCCGTTGATCCGGCCAACTTTGGCGCGGATCAGCTCTGCTGCGTCCGGGTTTTTCTTTTGCGGCATAATGCTGGAGCCGGTGGAAAAGCGATCCGACAGCGACACAAATCCAAACTGTGCCGACGACCAGATCACCAGTTCCTCGGCAAAGCGCGACAGGTGCGTGGCGCAGATCGATGCGCAGGACAGAAATTCAAGCGCGAAATCGCGATCCGATACAGCGTCCAGCGAATTGGCCGCTGGACGGTCAAACCCCAAGGTCTTGGCAGTCAGTTGCCGGTTAATAGGGAACGACGTTCCGGCCAGCGCGGCCGCGCCGAGCGGGCACTCGTTCATACGCACGCGCGCATCTCTCATGCGGCCGGCATCGCGCCCGAACATTTCCACATAGGCCATCATGTGATGGCCCCATGTCACCGGTTGCGCCACTTGCAAGTGCGTAAACCCCGGCATAACCATGTTGGCACCGGCCTCGGCCTGATCCAGCAACACTTTCATCAGCTCGACCAGTCCCGCCGACAGGTCGTCCAACTGACCGCGCACCCACAGTTTGAAATCCGTCGCCACCTGATCGTTGCGTGACCGCGCCGTATGCAGGCGTCCGGCTGGCTCTCCTATCAGTTCTTTTAGTCGCGACTCGATATTCATGTGGATGTCTTCCAAAGCCACCGAATAGTCAAACGCCCCGCTATCAATTTCTGACAATACGGTGAGCAGGCCTTCACGGATGGTCTTTGCATCTTTATCACTGATAATACCGCAGGCAGAAAGCATCAAAGCATGTGCGCAGGAGCCGTCAATATCCTGACGGGCCAAACGTTTGTCAAAAGCAATGGACGCGTTGATCGCCTCCATGACGGCGTCAGGCCCGGAAGCAAACCGGCCCCCCCACATTTGATTTGATGATTTCTTGTCCGCCATGACTTGATTCTCGTTTGCTCAGGGAGCGCCGCAAAATGACCTTACCCCGTCTTCTCATCGCCGGAGTTCTTGTGCTTGCCGGGGTGCTGTATTTCATTTTTACACCCGCTGACAAGCCTGTCGAACGCGCCGCTTCCGGCGCAGATAGCACGCCCGGCCAGTCAATTGACAGGGACGAATTATTGGCCCTGCGCACCGGCGATATGCGCAAATTGGCGATCCACACAACACCCAAATCTGTTCCCACACTAACGATTACTGATTCTGACGGCGCTGAGACAAATTTGCAGGCATTCAAGGGCAGGTATGTGTTGCTCAATTTCTGGGCCACATGGTGCGCGCCGTGTCGCAAGGAAATGCCGTCGCTTGATGCGCTTCAGGCCGAATTGGGTGGGGATGATTTTCAGGTCGTTCTGATCGCCACAGGCCGCAATCCGGCCCCGGCAATCGCGAGCTTCTTTGATGAGGTCAATATCACAAACTTAAAAACCTATCTTGATCCACAACAGGCACTGTCTGCAGAAATGGCCGTTTTTGGTCTACCGGCCACAATGATCCTGGACCCCCAGGGCAACGAGATCGCCCGCATGCGCGGCGACGCGGACTGGCATAGCAAAGACGCTATTGTGTTTTTGTCTGCGATGATTTCCGGCGACATCCCCTGACATTTGTTTTCGCCTCAAACGTTGGACCGTGTTGCGTAGACTACATTACAAACCGCGCACAAATTTGCGCCAATAAGACAGACTCAGGATCGCTTACAAACCCTGCACAGCCTTGTGCCTTGGACAGGTCACCAGATGGTCGTTCACCATGCCCACGGCCTGCATGAAGGCGTAGACGATCGTAGGTCCACAAAACTTGAACCCCGCGGCTTTCAAATCTTTTGAAATCTGCGCTGACAGCGGCGTCTGCGCCGGATAATCGCCCATTTTTCGGTTGCGGTTGATGATCGGCTTGCCACCCACGTAATCCCACAGAAACCTGTCAAATCCCTGTTCGGCCTCAATGGCCTGCCACGCCCTGGCATTGCCTATCGTGGCCCTGATCTTACCTTCGTGGCGAATAATTCCCGCGTCCTGCAAAAGCCGCGCGACATCGTCTTCGCCGTACTCGGCCACAACATTGGGATCGAAACCATCAAACGCGGCGCGGAAATTGTCGCGTTTCTTGAGGATGGTCAACCAGCTTAACCCAGCCTGAAAACCGTCAAGCGTCAACTTTTCCCATAGCGCGCGGCTGTCAAATTCGGGCACGCCCCACTCAAAATCGTGGTAATCGTGATAAATTTTCAGGCTGGTCGCCCAATCGCATCTACCGTCCATTATCCTGCCCTTTTCGCCACTATTTCATTTTGGAAAACATTTTAGCAAAATTGGAACAAAAAGCGAATATTTACCTTTTATTAGTGGAATTCGCATTTGGTGAAGCGGTCGCGAACCAATCGATAAAAGGCCACAGAATGGATATTAAAGAGGTGATGGCGAAAGTTGATCAAACAGACAGTCCGCTGAGTTTTGCCACATCGCGGCGCCGTACAAGCACGCTGGAAATGGTCGCCGCGGCCGTTCGTCAAAAAGACGTGCTGTTGGCCTTTCAGCCGGTGGTCACCGCGAACCGCCCCGACAAACCCGCGTTTTACGAGGGGCTGATCAGAATTCTGGACGACAACCACAATGTATTGCCAGCCGCCGAATTCATTCACGTTGTTGAGACGCAGGAATTGGGCCGCGTGATTGATTGCACAGCGCTTGAACTGGGACTGAAATCCCTGGCCGAAGAACCCTCGTTGCGCCTGTCGATCAACATGTCGGCCCGCAGTATTGGTTACCCTCTTTGGACTGAGGTGTTGAACCGTGGTCTGGCAAACGACAGCACCGCTGCCGAACGACTTATTTTGGAAATTACCGAATCGTCGGCCATGGTCATGCCGGACCTCGTGACGGTTTTTATGGCGGAAATGCACAAACGTGGGATTTGTTTTGCTCTGGACGATTTCGGCGCCGGATTCACGTCATTCCGATACCTCAAGGAATTCTACTTTGATATCGTCAAAATCGACGGTCAGTTCGTCCGCAATATTCACTTGGATTCCGGCAATCAGGTGTTGATGCAGGCGCTGATTTCGATTTCGCAGCATTTTGATATGTTAACCGTTGCCGAAGCCGTCGAACTACCGGAAGAATCCGCTTTTCTGAATTCGGTCGGTGTTGATTGCATGCAGGGATATCTATTTGGCCGCCCCACAACGATGCCGCACTGGCTCGAGGACGAAGACGGTAAAATGGCCGCGCGTTGAAGCAGCCGCATTTTTGCGTCTTTTTCAACATCTGTGCCAAAATAGGGTCACGTCACACCGTGGGAAGCCCGACTTCGGACAAAATATAGTTTCGATAACATAGTGGTTGCGCAACTTTCGTAAACAATCTAACTGATTCGCGAAATTAACGTGCGTGATCGATTCGACTATCTCCTTGCGGAAAATTGCTTAGGCTGTGGGTAGATCGTATCATTTTGGCAAAGGACACATCATGACAAATATTGTTATAGCCTCGGCGGCGCGCACGGCCGTCGGCAGCTTTTCTGGCGCATTCGCAACCACACCGGCCCACGATTTGGGCAGCTGTGTTCTTCAGGAAATTGTCAGCCGCGCCGGCGTCGATAGTTCCGAAGTGTCCGAAACCATTCTGGGTCAGGTACTTGCCGCCGGACAGGGTCAGAATCCGGCGCGTCAGGCCCATATCAACGCGGGGCTACCCATAGAAAGCCCGGCCTGGGGCATCAATCAGGTCTGCGGATCGGGCCTGCGCGCCGTAGCGCTTGCGGCCCAGCATATTCAGTTGGGTGACGCAGATATTGTCGCTGCCGGCGGGCAGGAAAACATGAGCCTGTCACCCCACGTTGCACATCTGCGTGCCGGACACAAAATGGGTGACGTCAAATTCGTTGATCTGATGATCAAAGACGGATTGTGGGACGCATTCAACGGCTACCACATGGGGACCACTGCCGAAAACGTCGCCAAACAATGGCAGATTTCGCGCGATATGCAGGATGAATTTGCCGTGGCGTCGCAAAACAAAGCCGAGGCCGCACAGAATGCCGGCAGGTTTGCCGACGAAATTGCGCCCTTTACCGTCAAGACCCGCAAGGGGGAAACTATTGTCGATAAAGACGAATATATCCGCCACGGCGCAACGCTGGAGAACATGCAAAAACTGCGTCCGGCTTTTGACAAAGACGGCACGGTCACTGCCGCCAACGCCAGCGGTATCAACGATGGGGCGGCTGCCGTATTGCTAATGACCGCCGCGAACGCCGAAAAACGCGGCATCACGCCGCTGGCGCGCATCGTGTCTTACGCGACGATCGGGCTGGACCCGTCGATCATGGGCGCAGGGCCGATATTTGCGTCCAACAAGGCACTGGAAAAAGCGGGCTGGAAGGCATCCGATCTTGATCTTGTCGAGGCCAACGAAGCCTTCGCCGCCCAAGCCTGCGCTGTGAACAAAGACATGGGATGGGATCCTGCCATCGTCAACGTCAACGGTGGTGCCATCGCCATTGGCCACCCGATCGGCGCGTCGGGTGCGCGCATTCTGAATACTTTGCTATTTGAAATGCAACGGCGCGACGCAAAACGCGGTCTGGCCACGCTGTGCATCGGCGGTGGCATGGGCGTCGCCATGTGCGTGGAACGCCCGTAACAAACCAATTTTTTCAATGCGATAAGGAACGCCAACGTGGGAAGAACAGCATTAGTAACCGGAGGATCGCGCGGCATCGGCGCGGCCGTATCAAGAACGCTCAGCGCCAAAGGATACAACGTTGCCGCCACCTATGCCGGCAACGACGAGGCCGCCAAGGCATTCACCTCTGAAACGGGAATCCCGACCTATAAATGGTCGGTTGCCGATTACGATGCTTGTG
>Ga0114933_10005895_pt1 | contig 11015 bp, 12 predicted proteins | sample 4SBtaG_FD_89691 | JGI IMG/M metagenome (GOLD analysis project Ga0114933, IMG submission 89691) | Deep subsurface microbial communities from Kolumbo volcano to uncover new lineages of life (NeLLi) - 4SBTROV12_W25 metaG | ecosystem: Environmental > Aquatic > Marine > Volcanic | place: Kolumbo... | reverse complement strand
TGTAAGACTAGTTATTTTACGTCCTATTTCGTTATTCATGTTATTGATAATTTTCTTAAAAATTAGTATAAAAGGCTAATGGACGAATTGTCCACAATTAACGTGTTTTTTGTAATTATTTTAGCAAATATCAAAATTTAATATAATTTCTAGATAGTTTGATCATAATAATTATAGTTTACCTTACAAAATAGTAAATGATCGTCAGATTTTTTATGTTTTATGTATGATTTATGAAATTTTTGTAGACTAATTTATGCTTTGATCTCTTTTCCTAGAAGAGTTTTGTATAACGATATAGCATCAGACTCGTCTTTTGGACCTACCACAACTGCAGAACCTTTTTTCATAAAACTTACTGACAAATCATTTGTTCTCAAAGATAATCCTAAATCACCTTGATTATCAATAATGAATCCTTTTTCTTTTCCAATTGCAGTTACACCACCAACATCAAGATCAAATGTTTGTGTTGGAGTAATAGAATAAGTCCGCTTGCCACGATTACGTCCACATAATTCTTCTAAAATTAATTCTTCTTTTTGTACAACTTCAAGTTTTCCTGTTCCACATATTGGACACTCTTCAGCTTTGAATGTTCTAGTACTATTGAAATCAAGATTTTCTAAATCAATATGTAAAATTCTTTCAGAAAGATTAGGAGTTTTTCCAAGAATTATTTTTACAGCTTCTGCAACTTCAATTGCACCAACAATAGAAAGTATTGGTGGATGAACACCTTCAATACTACATGTTGGCATTGTGTCTTCATCTAATTCAGGAAACATACAAAAATAACATGCAGATTTTTTTGGTAAAATTGTAAAGGCTTGTCCAGATGTTCCAACTGCAGCTCCTGTAACAAACGGAATCTCAAAGTTTACACATGCTTTGTTTAATGCATATCTTGCATTAACACTATCAAGTGCATCAATTACAACATCACATCCTTCAACAACTTCTAATGCAGTGTAATCATTTACAGATATAGCTAGAGCTTCAATTTTACAATCAGGGTTTAATTTCTGTAATTTTTTTGCAGCTACTTCAACTTTAACTTGACCAACATCATCTTCATCAAACATCATTTGTCTATGTAAATTTGATAATTCGATTACATCTCTATCAACAATACGTAAAGTTCCAATACCCATTGTAGCTAATCTAGATATAATTGGATGTCCTAAACCACCAGTTCCAACAACACAAACTTTTGCATTTTTTAATTTTAATTGTCCTCCATATCCTATTTCTTCTAACATTACTTGTCTTGAGAATTTATCCAATTCTTTTGGAGAAAGTTCCTCAGAGCCTCCAGCTACTGCAGGTAAGATGTAAACTTCATCACCATCTTTTAGAGCAGTTTGCATGCCATCAGAGAATTTTGCATTCTTTCCATTGATGTAGATATTTATCAATGAGCGTGGGGTGCCATCACCTTCCAAAACTCTACGTTTAAAGTCATCACCCATAGTTTCTGAAATTTTTGTAAATGCATCAGTAAGAGAATCGGCCGAGATCTCGGTCTTCTTTTCTCCTCCACTTTGGTTTAGTACAGATGGAATTGTAAATGTGATATTTGCCATTAGTTAACTACCGCCGATATTTCCCCAACATCTGCCTTCATTACAGTTGGTTTTTCTAAAACTTCCATTATAGATTCAGTTGCTTTTAATCCATTGCCAGTAACATAGCATACTACTTTGTCATTTGCATCAATTTTTCCTTGTTCAACCATTTTTTGAAGTACAGAAATAGAAACTCCACCTGCAGGTTCTGTAAAGATTCCTTCAGTTTGTGCAAGAAGTAAGATTGCATCAAGTATTTCTTTGTTGTTTGATTCTTCTGCAAATCCATTGTATTGTTGTAAGCGCTTCAAAACATATCTACCATCACCAGGATCTCCAATTGCTAAACTCTTTGCAACAGTATCAGGATGTTCAACGGGAATTACTTCTTTACTATTTTTCTTAAATGCATCAACGATTGGTGCACATCCATGTGGTTGTGCTGCAATCATGTGCATATTTGATACATCATTAAGTAATGAAACTGTTTGAAGTTCTTCAAATCCTTTACAAATTGCATTAAGCATTGCGCCACTTCCTACTGGAACTATAAGTTGATCAGGAACTTGCCAATCAAGTTGTTCTGCAACTTCAAATGAAAATGTTTTTGATCCTTCAACATAATGAGAACGCATGTTAATATTTACTACACCAATTCCTTTACTATCACCGATTTGTGCAGCTATTGTGTTTGCATCATCATATGTTCCATCAACTGCAATGTAATTTGCACCATAAGATAGTGCTTGTGCAATTTTTGCCATCTCAATATTACTTGGCGCAAATACATGACATGGTAAACCAGCTTTTGCTGCATGTGCTGCAGTTGCAGATGCCAAATTACCAGTGGATGCACAACCAACAGCTGATAATCCAAATTCTTTTGCTTTTGATATTGCAACTCCAGCTGGTCTGTCTTTGAATGAAAATGTAGGATTTACAGAATCATTTTTGATGTAAAGATTGTTTAATCCTAATTTTTTTCCAAGGTTATCGGCTTTGATAAGAGGAGTCATTCCAGCACCAATACTTACAATGTTTGATTTTTCTTCTATTGGTAATAATTCAAAATATCTCCAATAGGTATGCTCACGATTAGAAAATGTCTCTTTTGTAATTGTAGGAAAGTTATATTTTACATCAAGTGGCCCAAAACACTCATCGCAAATATACTTGAAAGCAGTATCGAATTCTTTTTTACATTCTCTACATTGTAACGAAGTTCTAGTCAAGATCAGTATCTCCTTTGAGAATATACATAAAAAATCCTAATATCAAGTTAAGTAATACTTAATTTTAGGGATTAAAAAATATAATGAAACATAGTAATCATAAGGGGAAAAATAGGAAAATCCAAATTTATCAATATTCAGAATGTGGAGGAAGGTTTTTAGTCATTTTTGAAAAGGTATTTTCATGAGTAGTAAAATTGCAATTCCAATAGTTATTGGCCTAGTCATAATAATAATTGGAATCTTTGCAATAACCAACCAAGAATCAGAAATAATGGAAGTCGAAGATGCAATGAATCAAGAATTACGACCAACACAAATACCTACTCCAGAGATTCAAGAAAAATTAGAAGAAATTGAGAAAATAAATTTAGAAAATGAGTATTCACCTAAAGAAAGAGAATGGATTACGTCAGGACCATTTCAAATTGATCGAAATGAATATGTTTTAGGAGAGAAAATTTTTCTCAGAATTGGTGGATTAAGCAATGATGAAAAAGGTCAAGCTGCATTTCTAAGACCATTAAACAGTACACATTATGCTGTGTACATTGCAATTCCATTTGATGGTTCTGATAAATCAGCATTTAATTATTATTTAGAACCAGATCTTTCCAAACTAAAAGGGATTTGTTCTATGGATGATTTAGTTGGAGATTGGAGAGTTGTTTTTAGAGGAACAGATTATCCTAATTTAGAATTCAAAATTTCTGATGATATTCTACCTGGAGAGGAAGATGAGTATGATCCAGTGTGTTAATTTATTATTTTAAAGAATTATGGAAACAAACTTTATCACCCAAGTGACAAGCAGGACCTGAAGGTTCTACAAGATAAATAATTGCATCAGAATCACAATCAACTAAAATTTCTTTAATTTTTTGAGTATTACCTGATTCTTCTCCTTTCATCCATAGTTTATTTCTTGAACGACTCCAGAACCATGAATTTCCAGTTTTTTTAGCCAGTTCCAATGATTCTTTATTTGTATAAGCTAAAGTCAAAACATCTTTTGTATTTGCATCTTGAACAATTACAGGTACAAGACCTCCACTCTTCTCAAAATCAATTTCATCAATGGTTTTTTCCATTAATAGAAATTAGTAAAATAGCTATTATAATCTTACAGGAATTTCATTGTTTTTCAAATGTGACTTTACACCATTTACCCCATGAGTTTCATAGTGAAAAATTGATGCAGCAAGTGCTGCATCTACATTTGATTTCTTGAAAATATCAATCATATCATCAGGTTTTCCACATCCTCCAGATGCAATTACAGGAATAGAAACAGATTCAACGACTTCAGCAGTTAACAAAATATCATATCCATCTTTTGTTCCATCTTTGTCAATACTAGTAAGAAGAATTTCTCCAGCACCTAACTTTTCGGCATTTTTAACCCATTCAATTACATCAATACCTGTACCTTCTTTTCCACCATAAATGAAAACTTCAAACCAAAATTGTTTACTATTTTCAGTGAATAAATTTTTTGTTTCATCAATGGTGTAATTTCTTTTTGCATCAACTGCAACTACAACACATTGACGACCGAAAATTTCCATTAGCTCAGTAATTATTTTGGGATTTTTAATTGCACCAGTATTAATTCCTACTTTATCAGCACCATTAAGTAAAATATTTCTAGCATCTTCTAGAGATTTTACTCCACCACCAACAGTGAACGGTATATCGATTACAGATGCAACTTTTCTAACCAAATCTTTGATTGTTTTTCTTTGTTCATCTGATGCAGTTATATCTAAAAAAACTAATTCATCTGCACCTTCATTACTATATTTTTCTGCAAGTTCTACAGGATCACCTGCATCTTTAATTGATTCAAAATTTAATCCTTTTACAACTCTACCATTTTTTACATCCAAACAGGGAATAATTCTTTTAGTTAATGTCATGATATTTTTTTAGCCTCTTCAATTGTTAATTTTTTCTCATACAATGCTTTTCCAAGTATTACACCAAATGCATTTTTTCCTTTTACGTCTTCAACGTCAATAATATTTGAGATTCCTCCACTTGCTATAATATTTGCATTTCCTAAATTACATGCTTGTTCTAAAAATTCTAAATCAGGGCCTTCAAGAGTTCCATCACGACTAACATTGGTTAGTAAAAATTCTGTAAAACCCATTTCAAGAAATTCATTAATTGCAGGAATTAATTTTATGCCAGTGCCTTTTTGCCAACCATGAATTACAATTTCACCATCTTTATGATCAACAGAGATTACAATTTTTTCTGCTCCAAGTTCAGATAATAATAATTTCAAAAGAGGCTTATCTTTGAATGCCAAAGTACCTAAAACAATTCGTTCAGATAATTGAGCTACTTCTAAAACCAATGATTTATCTCTTAAACCTCCAGCAACTTCCACAGGAATTGACACTGCATCAAGGATTTTTTTAATTACTTCAATATTTGATCCAATTCCAAGTGTGGCATCCAAGTCAACTAAATGAAGAATATCAGCACCTGCAGATTCCCATTGTTTAGCAATATCTATAGGATTGTTACTATACACCGTCTTTTGATTAGGATCTCCTTTGTACAATCTAACAACTTTGCCATCCATTAGATCAATTGCCGGAATTACTTTCATTTCTTACACTCTTTAAGGAAATTTTCTAACATTATTTTCCCAACGATGCTAGATTTTTCAGGATGAAATTGTGTACCAAAAAAATTATCATGTTCAACAACAGCAGGGACTTTAATTCCATAATCAGATTCAGCAGTAATTACATCATTTGAATCAGGTTTTACTCTATACGAATGAACAAAATATGCCCAAGAATCATCCTCAACTCCTTCAAGAATTTTTCCAGGTTTTTTAATTTCAAGATTATTCCATCCCATGTGAGGAACTTTCATTGAAGATGGAAGAATGATTACTTCACCATCCATTACATTCAAACCTTTTTCTTTGCCTTCTTCACTTTTTTCAAAAAACATTTCCATACCAAGACAAATACCCAATACAGGCATATTTCCAACATAATCTTTGAATTGAACTTTAGAAAAATCTCTAATACTATTCATAGCAGGATCAAAATTACCTACACCAGGAAGCAATAATCCAGAATAGGTATTTTTGTCATCAAAATTAGTAATTATCTCAACTGTAGCTCCTACTTTTTCAAGAGAATTTTTTAGACTGAAAATATTTCCAGCGCCATAATCAAAAATTGCAACACTTACCATTACATTGAACCTTTTGTACTTGGAATTCCTTTTTGTTTTTTATCTAATACAGATGCATTTCTTAATGCAACAGCAAGTGATTTTATGGCAGCCTCAACTTTATGATGATCATTATCTCCATACTTTACAGTAAGGTGGATACAACTATTGAGATTTTGAAGTAAAGATTGAAAAAAATGTTCAAGATCTTCTTTGGATATATCTTCAATTTTATTTCGTTTAATAGATAAAGTCAATTTCCAATATGGTCGCTTCACTAAATCAATTGAAGCCTCGGCTAGTGATTCATCCATTGGGACTGAAGCATAACTAAATCGCGTAATTCCTTTTCTTGAACTTAGTGCCTTGTCAATTGTTTGTCCAATTGTAATTGCTGCATCTTCAATTAAGTGGTGTTCAATTCCGTCATTAGATTTTGCGTCAACTTTAAGATCCATCATTCCATGTTTACCAAAAGATACTATCAAGTGATCAAGAAAATTTATTCCAGTTTTGATAGAAGTTTTTCCAGAACCGTCTAAATTTACAGAGACTGTAACACTGGTTTCCTTTGTATTTCGTTTAATTGATGCTTTTCTAGGTGCCATATTTCTCACAGATTATGTAATGTCATCATTCTAAATTTAATACCTTTGGTAGTAAATTGATTGAATCTATTACTAAAATAGCATCATTTTGTTCAAATAGTTTTAATTTTTCTTGAGGATTTTTACTAGTACCAATAATACCACAAAATATAGTTTTATGTCCTAATTCAGATGTCTTTTTTGCCATTATGAAATCCTCCATGGAATCACCAACATATAGAGTAGTTATTGATTTTAATCCTTGAATAGAATCTAAAAGGGATTGAGGGTTTGGTTTTGCAAGTTCACGAGATTCATCTTCAAGAAACATGGAACAACCCAAATCAAATTTGTTCAATAGTGATTTGAGAGAATAATTTACAGATTCTTTTCCTCTTCCAGTAACCATTGCAATCTTTGAATCAAATTTTTTGACCAAATTTTCAAGTAGTGTTTCATTTAAAATTACATTGTCTTGTTCTATTAAACCAGGGCTAGAAAAATTAGAAGTTTTGTTAAACAATTTTTGATATAATTCAGGACCATAGAAAAGTTGATCAAATATTTGATATAATGGATTGTCATGATGTGTTCCTGGATAAGATAATTGTTTTTTGATATCAGAAATATCAACTAGATTTTCAAGATATTTTTCTACAGATAAAATACCACTGGAATCAGAATTTTGAATTACATCAAAAATAAAACTATTTTGATCTTTTCCTAATAAATTAGCAGATACCAATGAAATTATTGCAGCATATGTTAAATCAACTTCATCATTAAATCCTCCAGTAGATTTGAATCCATCAATAATTTTAAAATCAACATCAATTGCATCATTTATTTTTGCAAAATTCTTTAAAACATACTGAGTTGTTCTTATAATTGCGAGATCATATGATTTTGTAATATCAATTAGTACCCCATCACAATCAAAAATTATTGCATCTATATTTTCCAAAATTTTAATTTTAGAATCATCTACGTAGATTCCATTAGATATTTTTGTTAGAGTCATCCCAATAAATCACGAATAGCCAGTAAGAATTTTGAATTCATTTCTTTTGTACCAATAGTAACCCTAAGACATCCATCATGATTTCCAATTTTTCCTAGTTTACGAATGGAAATTCCTTGTTCCGCAAGAGCAGAATAGACACGTTTGTAGGCACCATGTGCATCAAAAAGGACAAAATTGGCCTTAGAATCAAACACTTCAAAGGCATCATATTTTTGCAACGTCTCTATGATTCGTTTTCTTTCAATTTTGATAGTACCAATTGTTTCTTTCATAATATTTGATTTTTCCAATGCCTGAATTCCAGATTCTATAGTAATTGTACTAATAGGGTATGGATACTGTATGACGTTCATGAAAGCTCCAGTAAAATTTTTGCTTGCAATAAAATATCCTAGTCTAAGTCCTGCTAAACCAAATGATTTTGAGAGAGTTTGAACAACAATCAAATTAGTTTGAGACTTAACCATGCTAGAAAGAGAGTATTCACTAAATTCTCCATATGCTTCATCAATGATTACTAAACCATCAAAAGATTTGATCAGTTTCTGAAGATCACTTTTTTTGAATTGAAATCCTGTAGGGTTATTTGGAGAATCAAGATAAAGAATATCTGCATTTTTAGATTGTTTTATGAAATCATTAATGTTTAATTTCATGTCATTTGAAAATGGAATTGCAATAAGGGGTATTCCATATAATTTACATCGTTCTTCAAAAAATCCGAAGGTGGGATTTGAAGTCAAAACTTTGGTTTGTTTTGATGCAAAATTTGAAAGAATTAAATCTAAAATTTGATCTGAACCATTTCCTACACCTATCATTGAAGTTGGTATTTTGATAAATTTTGAAATTGTGTAAATCAATTTCTCAACTCCACCAAGTGGATATTCTCTAATGTCAGAATTTTTTCTTGCAGAAGATATAATATCATTTTGGAATTGTTTTGGAATTACATAATTTTCATTTGAATCAAGTTTTACCGAATCTTGAATGAATTCAGGTTTTTGATAACCTCCAATTGAAGTAAATTTATCAATTTTTTCTTCAAGCCAATTTTTTTTCAACTTAATCTACCTCGAACTGCTTCATAGTGATTAGATAGTCCTTCAGCATTTGTTAAAACCTCAAGATATTTTGAAATTTTTGACAAGGATTTTTTTGATGACCTAATCTGAGTATTTACCTTGATGAAATCTAAAACAGAGAGTGAGCCTCTAATTTTTCCAAAACCATTTGTAGGAAGAATGTGATTCGAGCCTAAAATATAGTCACTTGCTGAAGAAGGAGTATCATTTCCAACTAAAATTAGTCCTGAAGAAGATATTTTTGATGACATGGATTCAGGATTTTTAGTCATTATTTGTAAGTGTTCAGGAGCTAAAGTATTTGCAAGTTTTATCATTTCAGAATTTGATTTACATATTCCAATAAATCCATTATTTTTTAGACTGGATTTGACAATTTTTCCTCTTTGTATTTTAGAAAGTAATTCAGAAATATTTTTGTTAACTGATTTTGCAAGTTTTTCAGATGTAGTGATCAAATAACAAAAAGTATCATTGCTGTGTTCTGCCTGAGAAATTAAATCTAATGCAATATATTTTGGATTAGTTGAATAATCTGCAATAATACATAATTCTGTAGGACCTGCAAGCATATCAATTCCTGTTTGATCACTAACAAGAGATTTAGCAGATGTTACAAATGCTCCACCCGGACCTACAATTTTATCTACTTTACAAATTGATTTTGTGCCATAAGATAATGCTGCAATAGATTGTACACCTCCTGTTTTGTAAATTTCATTTGCGCCACATACATCAGCAGCTACAATTGTTAATGGATCAATTTTACCAGTAGAATTTGGAGGAGACACCACTACAATTCTTTTAACTCCTGCAATTTTAGCTGGAACTACAGACATAATTACAGAACTTGGATATCTTGCTAGGCCACCAGGAATGTAACACCCTACACTTTGAATTGGAATGAATTTTTTTGATATTTTAATTCCATCGTCATTGATTATTTTATTTTTTAATATTGATTTTATGGATGATTCTGTTTTGCCAAGTCTAGCTTTCGCTAGTCTTAATGCATCTAGTTCAGTTTTTGTGATCTTAGAATATGCATTTTTAATTTCACTTTGAGATAACTGTAATGTGGAAATGTTTGCTTTACTAAATTTTTTCTCATATTTCCTAACTGCATCATCACCATTTTTTTTGACGTTTTTTAGTATAGATTCAACTATAGTTTTGTTGTTTTGAGGCTGTTTTGGAAGGATTTTTGCTGCAAACTTTTCAACATTAGTTACTTTGATTATTCTCATCAATTCTCTTCATCACGCTTTATCTCCTCAAGTTCAAGTATTTGTCGAGGTTCATGCACTACAAGACCTTGAGCAATCTTCCTTAATTTAGGAATAAGTTTGTGAAATTCTTCTTTTTTAATGACTGTATTTACACCAAACCATCCTTGTTCACTTAGTGGACTAATTGTAGGTTTTTTGAGAGAAGGCATCTGTGTCAAAAGTTTCTTAAGATTTTTTTCTTCAACATTTAGATAAATGTGTAAGAACTTTCTGCCATGAACTGCACCTCTCATTAGAGTTACAATATCAAAGATTTTTTCACGTTTTTTCGGATCTTTCAATGATTTTTTATTTACAATTAAATGTGCAGTTGATGTAAGAACTTCATCGACAATTTTTAGTTTATTTTGTTTTAGAGTAGTTCCTGTTTCTGTAACATCCATAATTGCATCTACATCCTCTGGAGGTTTTGCTTCAGTTGCACCAAATGATAAATGAATTTGAACATTTTTGTTATTTCCTAATCTAACCCAAGGAGTGACAATTAGAGGATCTTTAGACCCATAGTATTTTTTATATGACTTGCATTGTTTTAGAAATTTTGAAGCAGTTGTTAAATATTCAGAAGAAATTCTAAGTGTTTTTTTCTTTTTACCATAATCTGCAATCATTTCATCAAGATTTTTGTATCTATATTTGTCAGGGAAAGCAATTACTAATCTAATTTTACCATATTCTAAATCTAAAATGGGTTCAACATCAGAATTTGTTTCTCCAACCCAGTCTTTACCAGTAATTCCTACATCATACAATCCTTCTGCAACTAATGTTGGAATTTCTTGGGGGCGAAGCATTTTGACAATAATACTAGGATCATCAAAATACACTCGATAGGTTCTACTTTTTCTATTAACTTTAGTCCATGATTTTTCTAATAGTTTGAATGTAGCATCTTCTAAACTTCCTTTAGGAATAGCAAATTTTACTTCAGACATTTTCAATTTTTTCACTTTTTAGGTATATAATCGCATGTTTAAATTTGCTCAAGTAATTCTTTAGCTCTATCAAGTGAAATTTTCTTTTCTT
>Ga0114933_10005894_pt1 | contig 11016 bp, 11 predicted proteins | sample 4SBtaG_FD_89691 | JGI IMG/M metagenome (GOLD analysis project Ga0114933, IMG submission 89691) | Deep subsurface microbial communities from Kolumbo volcano to uncover new lineages of life (NeLLi) - 4SBTROV12_W25 metaG | ecosystem: Environmental > Aquatic > Marine > Volcanic | place: Kolumbo... | reverse complement strand
TTCCATCTCAAACAGATGGTCGAGTTGTTTTGCTGAACTAATAATTAAATCTTGTGCATCGGTGTTATCAACATCTTTTACTAATCGTTTGTAAAGGATAACAGCTGACTGACAAATATCAAAATGTTCTGTTTGATAATCTAAAATTTTTATGTTTTCACCACCACCGAAATGTTCTGGTTCATCTTGTTCTAATCTTAGTGTTGGTAATGCTTCACCAAACTTACGACCAGTCCAATAATTTTCATTCATTATATTTTTTAACTTAATCATTTTAGTTTCTTTCTTATAGACACCATATCTCTCATGAATTTAGTGACTGTCTCTTTATAAGACTTGGTTAATTGTTTTGCTAATTTTACATTTTCGGGTCTTGCATCCCTTAAAAAAATTTGTTCTAACTTTATCATTCTTTCACGAAGTTTTGCCTCTGCTTTAATCAGCCTTTGAACTTCTTTATCAGCAGGTCTTTGTTCTTCTGGCCCCTCTTCTACTTTTGACATCATGTCCTTTAAGGTTGGTAGGGGTTCACCAAACTTTCTATCCCAAACAAAAGCTTCTGACATTATTTTTTTTAGTTTAATCATTTTAATGCCCTTAATACATCATTTGGTTTTACATTCTCATCACCCATATAAGCTATATCTTCTGGGTTTTTAATAATTTTTTTGATTATATTTTTTTCTCTTGATGTTAATGTTATTGGTTTTTCATCTAGCGACATCCCAGTTGCAAATCCAACTCCACTAACATATTCTCTTCTCATATTAAAATAAACGGTTTTCCACTTACCTCCCGAAGCTCTATCCACAACTAACTCAACTTCTTTACCTCTACCACCCAAACCAACACGTGCTGAACCTACTTTAACTTCACTTATTAACTCTTTTAATTTAATCATTTAATTTTTAAAGAGGCTAATACCACTTTACCTTTTTTCTTCTTACCCTCAACAATATCTTTTAAATCATTACCACTAAATACAAGTTTTGCTGATAGTTTTCTACCATTCACCATTATAGAGTTTTTACCAACGACCTCAAATGGGACACTCGTCTCATTTTCAATCTCTTCATCTAATCTCCAAGCTCTCCACTTGTCTAGTATTTTCATTGATTGTTCTGACATTTAACCTCTCATTATATCATTAATGATTGATTCGACCTTACAATATGTTCCACAAGTCCTACCCTCTTTCTTTTCGACTCCCTCGTTCATCGGATACATAAAAGCTCCGTGAGTAGATGGATTTGATACGAAATCAAATGCAATCAATTCAAAATCTGGTTGAACTTTTACTACCGCATCTCCACTATCTTCTGTTACGGTTTCAACCGAACCCATACCTCTCGAAGATATACCAAGTTTTATACCTGATTTAAATAATTCTTTTAAAATGTTACCACTTGGTGTTCCTAAAACTTCTACCGTCCCAAGTAAGTTATCACCCTCCCAATGCATATCTTTTACATTATGAGATACATTTTGTAAATTCACAACTGAGGACTCAGGATGGTCTAACTCACCCATAGCTCTTCTTTGTGTAATAAATTCTTTTTCATACTTTTTAGCTTCTCTAGCTAAAATTTCTCTTGGATATACTCTACCGTTTTGATTTTTAGCCTCGGCTCTTTGTAAAACACCACGGACAATTAGTTTACCATCATTTTCTTTGATTGATTCACTAATCTGTTCTGGTTTTACCTCAAAAGGTAAGTAATCTACTATTAGTTGTCTATTCACAGCTAACTCCTTTTAGTATAGTTGTCCCACTTTGTTAGCTAATTTAACTAATCTTTCGCTGATTTTTTTCATAGCTGCGTGGGTTCTCTTCCAATAAGTCTTGGAATCTACATTAAGTTCATTTTTAAGCCTTACATTTATCTTTACAAGTTGGTCAAGTTCCCTTAACTTGTCACGAACTTCTCTCATAGATAAACCAATTTTCTGTTTTGCTGTCATAGTGTCATCATTACGATAATTGTGATACTGGCCTTCGTTTACACTTTCTAATCTTTTATCAATTTGTTTAGCAGCACTTGACTGAACTCTTGTAACATCAACTATATCTTTTTGTCCAGCCTTCAATGATTTTGCAACTCTCATTTTTGCTTCACCTTTTGAAGTTGCATCAACTATTATAGTCGCCATCTCGTCTACACCACCTGGTTTTAGTTTAAATTTGACTGCAAATCTGGCTTCTTTAACTTTCATATATCCACCAGCTGTAGCTATAGCTTTTTCTTTATCCTTGTCTTTTTTTGATTTAGGTTTAGATTGGAATGCATATGGTGTTTTTGGGGGGCCTTCTCCACCATCAAGATTACCTGTAAACGAAGCTTCTTCAATTTCTTTACGAATAAGTTTACGAATTAACTCTTTTATCTTATTTTTCTTTGTGGACATTTTCAATCTCCTTAACCAATTCATAGTATCTCATTAACTTTAATACCTGTTTTTCGGTGACGACTTTACCTTTGGTCAAATTTTTTAATTGATTTATAGCCTCGACTAATTTTATTTTTGTAACTTTATCTGATACGATAACAGAGTGTTCATTTAGCGTGTTTTTTACTTTTTGGACTTCATTAATCACAAAATCTTTCATATAGTTTGTATTACTTATATTATTAATATATTTTTTTAATAAACTTTTTTGTGATTCGTTTAGATTTTTGTATTTTTTATTAAATTTATCAACTAATATTTTATATGTTAATAATCTTAAATCTTTATCTGTTTTATTATATTCTTTTATCACTTGATTTTTTAAACTATCACCATTGATTTTTTTATTAACAATGTGTTCTAGTATTGTAAATTTTGAATTTATTACCTCTTCGGCATTAAAATTTTCGTTTAAGGTTTCGGCCTGAAACAAATTATATATTGATGCTAGTAATTTATAGTTTCTAATTCTACCATTAAAAAAATCATTAGAATTATAGTTTTCATTAATCTTTGATATAAGATTATATTTTTCGTTTCTTAATTTAGAATTGCTAAGTCTTTGCCTAGATTTTACAACGACATTTACTAATTCATTAGCTTTTGTTTCTGTTTTAAAATGTTTTTCAGATAATAAACGATAAAGTTGTAATTCTTTACCTAATTCTGCCTTTTCGTTGAAAAATTCTTTAACAATATCAACTGATGCTGTTTTTTTTCCAGCTAAAACATCGGCGGTAATTTGTCTTGTTAATAACTCAAAAAGAATAGCCGTGTTCTTGATTTTGTTATGTTTAAGTTTCTTAGCCATCAAATACTCCAAATTAAATTAAATTTAGTCATAAATAAATATAAAGTTAAGCAATAATTATTCATTAGAAGCGTCATCTCCGATTACATTTAGCTCGGATTTATACTCTGATTCTAGTTCATTTGTTTCATTTAAAACTTTTATGTTCCCTTTATTCATATTCATTGATTTTTTTAGTTTATCAAAATGGGCTAATGCCAAAGTTTGACCAGGCTTGGTTGCGTTTTTTCTATCAACATTACCCAATGGGTCTCTACCTCTTGCACTAAAATCTTTTCCATATTTTGGTATTTCTTTTGGACGACCAGCTCCTTCAAATCCACCCTCTGGTGCACCACCCTTATCATCTAACTCATGACCTGTTCTACCCATAGCCATATCAGATGGAGTTCCTTGTGCTTCACCAGTTTTTGCTGGGTCATTACCCTCGTTTTCAATCTGTTGTCTTCTAAACTTTTGTTTCGTATCGTATATAATACCTTTGTCTTCTTCTTTTATTTCCTCATCTGTAAAACCAAATATATTTTTATAAATCCACTCTGAAGATAATAATCCATCCTGCATCATTGATGAGGCTAATCTTGTTTTAGAATCCCACAATTCAATTTTTTCTTGTTCGTAAATTGTTGATGGATTTGTTAAACCGAGATTAAAATTAATTAAATCAGAATCTTGATATCCTTGTGCGTAAAGGTGAACGATAGCTATTTTTGTAAGTTCACTTACTGCAATTCTTTGTATTCTTTCAATGGTTCTTGCAAAACGAACATCCTCTGCTGCTAAAGTTGCTTTACTACCAACATTTTCTTCGAATCCTAAAAATGCTTTTGGTATTCTCAATGCGGATAACATTTTGTTTTTAAGATATTCAATGTCTTCGGTAGCTTCATATGTTAAACCAGGTAAAGATTCTATGTTTGTCCCACTATCACCACCTCTTACAGGTAGGAAAAAATCCTCAGTAATGTTTTGCATATTATATTTTAAATTATAATCACCAGTATTTTCGTCAACTACTGGTGCTTTTTTCATTTTATTGATGACTTGTTGCATATAATTGTCGACTTCTGCTGGGGGTATATTACCAATGTCTAATTTGAATATTCTTTTCTCTGGTGCTCTCATTATACGATGGATTAACATCGCATCTTCCATAAGTGTGAGTTGTTTATATATTTTTCTAGCACCCTCTACCTGTGATTTACCATAAGGTAAATAATTTGAATCTGATAGTAATCTGAAATGAGCTACTTCATAATTTTCTAATTCTACTTTTGTAGATGATTTTTCGGATTTAAATCTGTGTTCACTTGTAGCAGACTCAATTAAAAACTTTACATACTCTGGATTTTCTGGGTCTAAACCCTCCATCCTAGCTACATCATACACGGATAAGGGAACTACATTTGTGATACCATACTTTTCATCTATTTCTAACTTTAAAAAGAAATCACCATACTTACACATATTACGAATCCAAGGCCAAAGATTAAATTCAATGTTTAGTATATCATAAAATAAATTATGTAGTATTTCTTTAATCTGATTATTATCAGAGTTTATTTGTAATACTTCACCATATTCTGATTTCATGGTGGATTCGTCAGAATAAATGTCTAAAGCAGACGATATGATGGCATCTGAATCCATAGCCTCATAATCTTTAAATAAATTTAGACGAACTGATTTAGATAATAGTGCATCACTATATCCACTTAACCCTGCACCTGTAAATATTTTTTGGTATCTATCAACCAAATTATTTTTGTAAATAGATTGTGTTCTACTTGTATCTGCAACTTTAAGTTTCTGCCCACCAACATTTCTTACTATTACATTAGTAGAAAATAATCTTCTTAATCTTGCAAATAAACTTGTATCGGCCATTTTTTACCTCACTAAATTAACCAAGTTAAATCTTCTTGTTTTTTATCCACGGTCATAGTCCATGGATTGTTTTGTTGATTATCGGATGTATAAACACCTTGGTTTGTGGTTATACTATTTATAGTTTTTTTCTGTAATTCTATACCCTCTGCTCTTAACCTCAAAGCAGTTTCTCTAATCCAAAGTCCCATTGAGAAAGACATCACCAAGTCATCGTTATATCCTCTCATTGCTTCGGCTCTACTTCCATTATATATAAATACAAACAACTCATCAATTAATCTCTGTGAGAATACTTTAACACTCTTTTCTCTAAAAAACTCTTCTAACTTTGCAATCACTAAAGGTCTCGTTTTTTGCGTTAAAGTAAAGCCAGGAACTAAACCCTTTTCCATACGATTTATCTTGTTATTGATTTCTCTGTGTATATCAACTACTTGTAAATCTTTACTCATGTAAAATAAATTTTCATATTCTCTATCAATACATTGTTGTATCGTAGCCCAACCAATATTGTTATTTTCAATTACTAATAATGCGTTATTATATTCGATAGAAATATTGACTAAAAGATTTCCATAATCTCTTGTTGACATTCTACCTTTATATTCTGCCACTTGTTCCAAACTTTCAATATCCATTATATGAAAAGCAGAATAGTCAGTTGAATCTCCTCTACTTACATCTGCACATACAATATAATCTTTTGTATAGTTTGGTGGTGACCATATCCAAACATTACTATCAATACCTCTTTTTTCAATCGGCTCACAAACTTGAGTCCTCATATACTCATCTAAAATTTTACCGTCTACAACGGTTTGACCAGAGGTAATAAAATCACAATCACACTCTTGTGCTGCCAAGGACGGGCCTAAAAGTTTGTCTTGTTCGTCTCTCCAAGTTTGGTCTCTTTCAGGATGAACATCCCAAAAAAGTTTAATAAAATTAAAATCATTAAGACCATCTTGTGAATCCATCCATGTTTTATGATACCAATTACCAACACCATTTGGAGTAGATAATGCTATACATTGTCCACCAGTTGATAATGTTTGAGAAGCTGCCGCCCAAATAGCGTCTATTTTTTCAATGAATGCAGCCTCATCAAGTATCAGTAATGATAGAGCTTCTGAACGACCACTATCCTCTCCACTCGAAACAGCTTTTATTTGCGAACCATTTTTATATCTCAAACTTAATTTATTATCTTCAACACATATCTGTTTCATCCAACTTGGTAAGTTTGCGTGCATCACACGAACTTTAGTGACTAAGTTTTTCGCGGTATCTTGTTTCGTAGCTATTACCAAGATGTTTTTATCTTGATGAAAAGTCATCATCCATAATGAGTATCCAGCCGTCAATGTGGAGATACCTAATTGTCTAGCTTTTAAAATTATATTAAATCTGTGTTGAACTAAATCAGCTACAGTTTTTTCTTGGAAGTCATAAAGGTGAAAAGGTATTTTTCCTTTTATGGGATGTTGAACCACACAATATTTTTTTAAAAAATATACTGGGTCAGATGCACACTTTACATATTCACTTTTGATTACATCCTTAAGTTGTCCTTTTGAATTTCTATCCATGTTTAATATAATACGTAAACGTGACCACTTCCACTAACTCGTTTGACACCAATCTCATATCTTTCTTTAGTGTTCAATTTAGAAGCTACTATCTCATCACCATTTGTTGGTGTGATTACTGTGCTTCCTGCAGACGCTATAATAAAAGCTTTTGAACCTTTTGCTGAACCTGTAGCAAAAAATTGAGCCATCACAGCTGCACTACCACTAACAGAAACGACACTACCGTATTTAGCGTTGTCATAATGGATTGAACCAGAACGACTTGAAACATCGGTTCTACCAATTGAATTGTGTTTTATGACTGCCATTTATTTTCTCCCTTTTAAAGTTAATCCAACTTTATTTAAAATTTTTTCTAATGTTTGTCCCTCTAACATTTCATCTAAATCTAAATCATCAAATATCTCCGAACCTTTTATTTCGTCGATTAATTTTCCAAATTTGTTATCAACCATATCTAAATCATCTCCAACTAATTCTGCGTAATCTAAAGCTACCTCTCTTAAATCATCTAAAAGTGTTAACATCAGATTTAAATTTCTGCCTTGAACAACATATACTCTGTTATCGTCTATCATAAAATAAATATGTTAGTTGATAGATTCTTCTAATTTTGTGAGATATTCTAAAGCCTCATCTGCTTTTTCTTTCAATGTATCACTATCCATAGACCACTTTTCCTTATCCACACTATACCCATCAGGGCTAGTTTGTGTCAAATAATTAGGTATTTGTTGGTCTCTAAACTCTTCAATCTTTTGTTTTTGGTCTTTTATCCACGACAATTTATTTTCATTTATTTTTTTATTTTTCCATTCTTCATATTTGCCACTAATTCTCAATTTTGTTTCAAATTTAATTTGACAATCAAAACAATGATTATACAATAACCAAGACTTATTATCAAGATTATGTTTCATGACCTTATCACATTTTGGACAGAACCAAGGCATCCTAGCCTCTTTCATTATATCTGATAATCTGTCTATCTTATCACCGTGATTACTTTCCTGTTTTTTATCATATCCAACAATCACTCTTTTTTCTGGTGTATCACCACGAAGAATTTGTTGCATTGCTTTGTTTTGTCTTACACTCTCTTTACTTCTTGCCATTTGTAACCTCTAAAAATTTAATAAACCAACGATTTGATTTACGGGTGCGAAAGCACCAGTAAATTTATATGTCTTTCCTTTGTATTTGAATACAATACCCTCACTTGGAACTATTGATGATAAACCACCAATAGCCTCTAATTTTTCTATCTGTGCTTTTAAGGTATTTATTTTCTTAACGTCTTTACTTTTACTTACAGTATTGATTGCTTTTACGACATCTTTTCTAATTTTCTGAACTGCACTTTTTGGTGACGCTGCTAGAAACCCACTCATATTTTTAAGTATTTGTGTCCCAACATCCAAAAATAAAATCTCGAATGGTTTCATATTGTCCTTGACATATTTTACGTGGTCTGTTTTATCGAAAGATAATGCCCAATCCAAGAAATCCTCATTATCAATTTCTTTTCTCATGTCTTGAACCGAATATGACTTATCAAAAAATGCCCATCTTTTCGTCAAATCAACGAGAATATTATTAGGTATATCATATTTATATTGTTTACCCGCATTGAATATAAATTCTTCCCAAAATGATTGATGATATTTTGCTAGGGTATCATTATCTTTTAGTGCAAATTCTCTTTTTAATTTATCTAATCTACTTATAAAACCTTGTTTCTTTTTTGAGAAATCTTGGACTTTGGGAACTTTTAAAAAATTTGGTTTTCCTATGTTATATTTTTTCTGAACGTTTTGATTTACCTGTTTTATCATACCTGCTAACATACGTGCAGAATCTTTTGGTTGACCAATAGCTCTACCACTTTCGTTATATTCTAACGTTCCATGAAATATAATTTCTGTTTTATCGTAATCAATAACATTTGTTGAAGCTGGATAAATTATTTCTAAATTCATCCAACGTTTTCCATTACCAAAAACCTTTTCTTTTTGTGCATCGGTGAGTTTACCAACTGCTTTACTTAAGTCTCTCATTGCAAAAACAAAAGCTTTTTTAATATCACCACGACCAGCAAATTTTGCAGCTACACCTGCAGTGTCCATCGCCGTTGCACCATAGTTTTTAAGTTGTCCTTTGTTTCTTGCTGTAACTAATTTGCCGTTTACCCAAGATATCATTAGGTTTTGACCATCAAGTTTTTCCGTAACGTTGTCCTCTCTGTTTAAATCACCACCGAGTCCATTAATAATTATCTGTTTTAAATCTGAAAATGTAAGATTTTTATCATCAAAGGGATGGTTCATATGTCCATAGGCTCCACCCTCTATTAATAAATTTACCTCTTCGTCGAGATTTATTTCTTTTAATTTTAGTTTATCTATTTCAGTATTAGCAACATTGTCATCTCCAACACCTGGCACGACTGGTGTTTCTACCTCGACGCCTGTAACAGATTTTCCATCTGGTGTTATACCCATCCATTTAATTAACTCATATCCAAGATTTTTTAAAACAACATCATTTATATATGATTTGTAAGATTCAATCGGATTTTCTACACCAAATCTTGAACCATAATCACCAGATTGTTTATGACCATAAGCAACTGCTGGGACGGTATTATAACTCATTGTATAATCATAATCAGGATTGACAGCATTTTTTCCTAACATATAATTTATCACTTTCCAACCAGCATCTGCATACATATTATCTAACCATTTTTTAGAGAACTTTTTATAATCACTAAAACCTTTATGAAATGTAGGAGGGCCATCATCAGTTGGTGATAATACTGTGCCACTAGCCTCTAATAAAAACTCTTTTATTAGGTTGTCTGATAATTTAAACGCTTCAAATAGTTTTTTAAATTTGTTGGTCATCATATTATAGATACCTTTATCAAAATATCCAAAAGCTTTTTTAAATAATTTTTCCCTATCCTCTTCGTAATTTGGTGACCCCAACAATTGTCTCATCACAGTTCCACTAACCTCATTACCAGCTACTTTTACCGATTGATGTGGTGCTGTAAGAACATATCCACTCTCCTCATATCCCATCAAATTATTTTTATTCTTTTTATAATCTTGAAAATACTTACCACCTTTTAATCTACCCGCATCCTTTGCACCGAAAATATAGACTACCGCAGTTGTATCTTTATCATATTTCTCTAAAACATTTTTAGCTACATAAGGTGATTTCTCTTGAACGATACGATTCTTGGGTATACCCATTTTTACCATATGACGAACTTTTTCCTTAAAATTCATTGGGTGTCTTGGTGGTTGTTTAATATTTGATGTGGTTATAAAAGCATCGTCTACTCTTGATTTTAACCACTCATAAGTTTTTTTATGATGTGGGCCAAATGGCTGAAATCTACCACCATAAACTCCTATAACCTTTTTAATCTTTTTTTGTTCGTTAACTTCTTCTCCTAAAAGACCAATCAGTTTTGTCATTACTGACGGATTACTACTCAAGAACTTTTCTAACTTATTTGGATTTGTAATAAAGTTTGCTGGAATTAGATTTTTATCAACCAATCTCTTTAGAGCTTTTTTTATTTTTGGTTTGTTTATAAATTCTTCCACTTTTTTATACCCACTTCCATATGGAACAGAAGTGTGTCCTTTCTGTTTCATCTTCTTAACAAGTTTTCTACTTGGTGATGGGATTGTTCCGTCAAAACTAAAAGTCTCTGTTTTACTTGTATCTGTTTTGAAAAATGGGCCTCTTCTAAGTGTTTGAAATCTCACAGCTACCTTTTGTCCAAATAATTTTTTAGGTGATAAGATTCTTAGTAAGACTGCTTCTTGACGATTATCTACTTTTACTAACTCATACTCTATCTCTTTATACCTTTTACCTTTATGTTTAACATTCTTACCAGTAATGAATTTTTCTACCTTGTTACCCCTAACCGCGAAAGCCTCTTTCATAATCTTTTGTTTTTTAATCCAATTTTTCCCTCTAAAATTCTTCACTGGTTTTTTAATAAATTTACCAACACCTTTTTTAACGAGTATCTCAAATCTTTTTTGTGCGGCTTCCTCATCTAAAGTTTTTGAATTATCAACTAACAAGAAATTTGATGCACCAAATATACCTTGATATGCACCTTTATTAGCTTGAACCTCATTCCAAGAATCTTCAACTATCTTGGGTTTTAATTTTCTTTTTCTTTCCATGTTTCTTTTTTGTGCAACCTCTAACTTGGTATGAACAAAAACCATGAAACAATCA
>Ga0114933_10005893_pt1 | contig 11017 bp, 10 predicted proteins | sample 4SBtaG_FD_89691 | JGI IMG/M metagenome (GOLD analysis project Ga0114933, IMG submission 89691) | Deep subsurface microbial communities from Kolumbo volcano to uncover new lineages of life (NeLLi) - 4SBTROV12_W25 metaG | ecosystem: Environmental > Aquatic > Marine > Volcanic | place: Kolumbo... | reverse complement strand
CCCAGCGCGGGTCGTCCGGGCAGAGACGCGCGAGGGACGCCATACACGCTGGCCAGCGCGTGAGAAAGACGGGATGGGGAAGCGCCGCGAGCGCTGGCTCGACGGCGTCGATGAGGATTCGATAGAAGCGCTCTTCGTCGGGCAGCACGTCGTACACAGCGACCCCAGCGAAGTCTCGAAAGGCGGCCTCGATCGTGACGCGCGGCCAGGGCGGCGCGACATCGGAGCCCGAGGGCAGCGTCGTGCCGGAGCAGATCTCCCGAGCGACGCTTTCTACGAGGGACTCGGTGTCTCGCATCACGGCGTCCGACCCGGCGTTGGCCCGATAGAACTCGAGCATCGTGAACTCGGGCTCGTGGTGGCGGCCGAGCTCACCCTTACGGAAGCACTTCGATAACTGGTAGATGCGCGGCAGCCCCGCAACGAGGAGGCGCTTCATCTGGAACTCGGGGCTCGTAGCCAGCCAGCGCGGCGCGCCGAGGCCGACGACCTCGAGCGCCGCCAGGTGCACGTCCATGCCAGGGCACGGCACGGCCAGCGGGGTGTCGACCTCGATGAAGTCCGCTGCGTCGAGGTGGGCGCGGATCGCCCGGAACACGCGCGCCCGAAGGCGCAGCGCGTCGAGGCTCAGCGCCCTCTCGTCGGGCTCTGACAACGAAAGGCGGCCTACTTCTTCACGCGCTCGACGTAGCTGCCGGTGCGCGTGTCGATCTTCAACAGGTCGCCGGTGTTCACGAAGAGCGGGACCTGAACCTGCTTGCCGGTCGAGAGGATCGCCGGCTTCTGCACGTTGGAGGTCGTGTCGCCCTTGAAGCCAGGATCGGTCTCCGTCACGGCGAGCTCCACAAACGTGGGAGGCGTGACGCCGATGGGACGCTCACCCCAGAAGAGCACGTCGACCATCATGCCATCGACCAGGAAGCTCGGGGTGTCGGCCAGCACGTCCTCCGACAGGTTGATCTGGTCGTAGGTCTGCGTGTCCATGAACACCCACATGTCGCCATCGGGGTAGAGGTACTGCATTTGGCGCTCTTCCATGGACGCCTTCTCGAGCTTCTCACCGCTCTTGAAGGTCCGGTCGAGCACGGCCCCGGTGATCATGTTCTTGAGCTTCGTTCGGGTGAAAGCCTGGCCTTTGCCGGGCTTCACGAACTGGTAGTCCACGACGGCGAACGGGGCGCCATCGATCACGATCTTGAGGTTCTTGCGAATGTCGGAAGTGTCGTACATGGGCTACTCGGCTCTCACGCGCTGGGTAAAGACCACGTTTTCGGACGGTCCCACAACGTTGCTGGTGCGCTCGGCTGTGATGATGACCGTGAAATTGCTCATGGGCGTCGTTGCCGTCGCCCGCGCGGTCCGTGAATCGGGATCGTATTCGAGGAGGCTCGCTTTGGTGGCCTGGCCACGCCGGTCGCGAAACCACATCACGAAAGTGGTGAGCCCGCTCGCGAGTCGCTCGGGGGGCGTCATGTGGGTCAGGGAGACGGTCACGAGGCGGTTGCCGCCCTCGATCTGCTCGACCTGAATCTGTCCCTCAGCGCCTGGGTCTCGCTGAGTCCCGACGACTTCGAAGCTCCAAGAGCCCCCACCGCAACCGGCGGAGCCGAGGGCGAGTGCGATACACATGAGCCATGGGGTGAGGTGTCGGTACATCGTGTCTCCGTTGGGACGGCCGCTTGTATGCCGCGTGCAGGGAAAGCGTCAAGCGACCCTATGATGCCACTTCGTCACTCCTTGCCCCACCCCCCTGAGCAAGCTACGTCGCGGCAGCATGCGCGAGGTCGACGAGGAGATCCGCGAGATCAAGAAAGAGATCATCGAGTCTCGCGGCCTCGTCATCAAGAGCAACAACCTCACGAACTCCCTCGCTGCTGACATCAAGTCGATCGCGAAGCGCCAGGCCGGCTACGAACGCCGCTTCATCTGGAACAGCTGGATCGCCTACATCCTCTTCGCGAGCCTCTCGTTCGTGGGACTCTGGCTGGCGACCAACTACCGCGTCGCCGAGGCGGAGCGGGAGAACGAGCGGCTCGAGGCTTCGCTGGCCGAGGCGCGGCGTGAGCTGACCGAGGCGAACAACCAGGCCGAACGGCGCACCCGCGCCGAGAACGCAGCCGCCGCCTTTTACCGCGATGTTCGGGAGCGTGAGCGCACGCAGGTTGTCGAGCGCTGGCCGGAGCTGCGGCGCGAGCAGCTCTCGCGCGCGGAGGCCGCCTTTTTCAGGGACACGGTGGATCGATTTCATCTCGATCTCTCGCTCGAGGCCTACCAGAGCGGCCTCGATCTGATGCGGACGGGTCGCTTCGCAGAGGCGGCCGAGGCGTTTCAAGAGGCGATCCGCCTGAAGGAGGAGGCGGCTCACATCCCGGCCGTGAAGCTGCAACTCGCCCGGGCGCTGCGTCGCCTGGGTCGGAACGCCGAGGCCCGCGTGCTCACCCAACAGGTCGTCGATCAGACGATCAACCGCGAGCTTCAGGACGACGCGCTCTTGCTCTACGCCGCCGCCAGCGAGGACCTCGAGGACATCGACGAGGCCCGCACCGCGCTCCGCACCTTCCTTCGACGCTGGCCGCGCGGGGCCGAGTCGGTGTCGGTCCGGCGGCACCTCGCCGAGCTGAACCGACGCGTCATGCGAGGAGAGGTGGGATCCCGCACGGACTAGCCGTCCGATGTGTCGTTCCATTCAGGGACATGCCCCGACCTCGTATCGCGTTCATCGGCTCCGGCGGCGCCACCAAAGGCGTCGCTCACATCGGCGCGCTGCGGGCCATGGAAGAGCTCGGGCTCGAGCCCGATATCTTCGTCGGCGCTTCTGCAGGGGCGATCGCCGGCGCCTTCTTGGCTCAGGGCGCCACCTCCGAGGAGATGGTCGATTGGTTCCGGCCGTTCTGGAGCCGCCGCTTCCCCAAACGCGCGGTGAAGGCGCGGCACTTCCTCGGACTACCGACCCGGGAGCAGATGCGCTCGCCGGGTTGGCTGAGCAGCGGGCTTTTCTCGATCGAGCGTTTCGAGCGGTTCCTCGCGCAGCGCCTGCCGGTCAACGATTTTCGGGACCTCGACCGCCCGCTGCTCATCACCGCGGGTGACGTCGACGGGCGCGGCCGGGTGATCTTCGGCAACGGATACCGGGAGCGGGTGCCGATCAGTCGCGCCGTGGCCGCGTCCTGCTGCGTGCCGCTGCTCTTTCGGCCCACCAAGATCGGCGATCGCTACTACATGGACGGGGAGGTCGTGCGCACGCTCAGCATCGACCTCGCCATCGAGGCCGGGGCCGACGTCGTCATCATCTCGAACGTCTATCGACCTCATGTGACCCCGCCGGGCGAGCCCAGCCTGGTGCACGGTGGGCCGGGCGCGATCGTGCAGCAGACGCTCAACGTGATGCTCTCCGAGAAAGAGCGCCGCGGCATGGATCTCATCGCGCGCGAACACCCCCACGTGACCCTGCTCAACGTGTCGGCCGACCTCGGTCGTCTCTCGTTCATCTCGCGAGCCAACGTCCGGGAGCTGCTCGCGCGCGGCTACCGTGAGGCGCTCCGCGTACTGGCGCCGGCGAAGCAGCGGGGGATCTTGGATCTTCGGTCGAACGTTCGGCTCGTCGGCAAGGCCTGAGGCATTCAGCTCGACGTCTGGGCATTCAGCCAGGCCAGATAGGCGCTCGACCCACCCGCGATGGGTACCGCGAGGACCTCGGGCACGTCGTAGGGGTGGTTGTCGATCAGCCACGCCTCCAGCGCCGCGTACCGCGCGCGACGTGACTTGATCAGGAGCTGCACCTCCGCGTCGTCATGGATCGCGCCCTCCCAGGCGTAGATCGAGCGGACTGCGCCCACGATGTTCACGCAGGCTGCGAGCCCGCCCTCCACGAGTCCGCGGGCCAACTCGGCGGCGACATCGGGGTTGGGCGCGGTGCAGAGCACGAGCAGGGGTTCCGTCATCGGCGCACTAGAGCACCAACGGGTCCGAATTCGCCGGAAAACGGACCACGGAGCGTCCGCGCCGGCCGTCTCGGTCACGCGCACGGGGCGCGCGGCGCCGCGCTGCGTAGAGTCGACACGACGACGGAGGCGCCGTGAGGTAGGGTAGGCCGATGCGGTATCTACTTTTCTTGAGTGTCGCCCTCACCTTCGCGAGCGGCTGTGACTGCGCCGGCACGCCGACCCCGCGCGGCGACAGCGGCCCGGCACCGGACGCTGGTTCCGACGGTGGTCCCCCGCCCGTGGACGCGGGTCCCCAGGACCCGTGCGGAGACGGTCTCGACGGTGACGATGACGGCCGTATCGACGAGGGCTGCGAGTGTGATCCGGGCGACACGCAGCGCTGCTACGACGGCGCCGCGGATGTCGCCGGGGTGGGCGCCTGCGGATGGGGCACGCAGTCCTGCGTGCACGACTTCGAGTTTGGTGCGTGGGACGTCTGCGTCGGCTCGGGTCCGGTGGATGCCGAGGTCTGCGACGGAGTCGACAATGACTGTGACGGTGTCGTCGACGAGGGCTGCGACTGCGAACTCGGCGCGACCGTCGAGTGTTACGAAGGCCCCGCGATCACCGAGGGCGTCGGACACTGCGTGCGAGGCCGAATCACGTGCCGAGAGACCGCAGAGGGCGGCAGCGCGTTCGGTGGCTGCGAGGGCTCGGTGCTCCCTGCCGAGGAACTCTGCGACGGCGCAGGTGATGAGGACTGCGACGAGCTGATCGACGAGGGCTGCGACTGCCTCTTGGGCTCGAGCCACGACTGCTACGGCGGCGCGCCGGGCACCGAAGGCGTCGGCACCTGCGCGGCTGGCACCCAGGTCTGTGAGGCCAGCGGGGACGGCACGGTGGGCTGGACGACCTGCATGGGCGAGACCCGCCCAGGCGCGGAGGTCTGCACCGGCGGGCTCGATGAGGACTGTGATGGCCTCGTCGACTGCGACGACCCCGACTGCACGGTCGCCTGCTGCGTGCCCTACAACGAGACGCTTGCGGTGGTGCCGGCGGAGGGCGAGTTGCTCTTCCTCGTCGACCGGTCCGGCAGCATGCTGTGGCCCGCGGTGGGCACCACGCGGTCCCGTTGGGACGAGCTCGATGGCGCGATGACCAGCGTGCTTCCGATGCTGGACAGCCTGCACATGGGGGCGCTCACGTTCCCGCGCCTGACGGGCGCCGACGAGCGCGGCAACTGCATGGTCGCCTCCACCCTGGACGTGGGAATCGGGCTCGGCACGCGCCCCTCCATCCTCTCGCGCCTCATGACCGCCGCGCCTGGCGCCGGGGACACCCCGACGCCTCAGGCCTTCGCCACGGCGACCTCGGAGCTGACGGCGATGTCGAGCACGCGTGAGCGGTTCGTCATCCTCGCGACGGACGGCCTGCCGGAGCCCGCGTGTGGCTCGACGGTCGACGCGACGGTGGACGCGATTGCGGCGCTGCGCTCCACGCTCGGAATCGACACCTTTGTCATCGGTATCGTCGGCCCCACCCGGACAGGCGACACGTCCGGGATCCCCGCTCTTCAGGCGGGCCTCAACCGGATGGCGGATGCTGGCGGGCGCGCGCGCCCGGGAGCGATTCGCTACTACGAGGCCGTGGATGGCTCAGCGTTGACGGCGTCCCTGACGGCCATCGTGGCCGCCGCGACGAACTGTCGATTCAGCGTCTCCACGCCGCCGGATCGACCGTCTCGAGTCGACGTCCTCTTCGATGGATCGTTGATTCCGAGGAGCGGTTGGTCGCTCACCGGCACGACCCTCGAGGTCTCGGGCACCTACTGCGACCAGGTACAGGCCGGCCTCGTCTCCAGCATCACGGTGACCGACGCATGCTCCCCCTAGCGCTGCGAACGCGGAGCTGCTGGCTGGCGCTGTACATCACCGCGTTCCTGCCCCTCGGGGGCTGTGACGGGGGCCAGGACGTGCCGTCGGCGACCATCCAAGACGAGCCCGCCACAACGCCCGATCCCGCAAACGAGAGCTCTGCCTCGGAGATCGAGGCGCCGAGCACCGACGCCCTCGCCATCGACACCACGCGCAGCACCTTCGGCTTTGTTGGCAGCAAGCCGACGGGCAGTCAGTCAGGCAGCTTCGCCACGTGGACGGGAACGGTCGAGCTCGGCGCGTCGATCGAGCAGACCGAGGTCGTGATCGAGATTCAGATGGAGAGCGTGCGCACGGAGAGCGACCGGCTCACCTCTCACCTCCAAAGCGACGATTTCTTCGACACGGCGCGCTTCCCGACGGCCCGCTTCGAAAGCACGGGGTTCGCCCCCGCGGCCGCGGGTGATGAACCCGCGACCCACCGGGTCAGCGGCCGACTCACGCTCCGGGGCCAGACGCAGCTGATCACGTTCCCCGTACGCGTGGAGCTCAGCGACACCGAGTTCCGCGCGCGGGCGGAGTTCTCCATCGATCGACAGCGATGGGGCATCCGTTATCCGGGAAGGGCCGACGACTTGATCTACGACGACGTCGTCATCCGCTTCGACGTTCGCGCCCCGCGCTGACTAGAACGCGACGATGCGCGGGTCCCGGCCCGGCCGGACCACGAGGTGCCCACGGCCCACCCAGCCGAGGAGCGTGCGCATCGGAACGCGCCCCGGCGCCAGCACGGGAACCACGACCACGGTGTCGGTCAGTCGCACGGTGCTCGGGAGCTCCCTGCCGCGAAAGAACGTCGAGGCGCGCGAGACCTGAATGGCTCTGAGATCAAAGAGGTCAGCGACCTCGGCATCCTGCGGGATGATGGAGCGGCGTGCATAGATCAGCATGCGCTGGACCACGGTCGCGCGGGGACGACCCGGCCGACTCGCGTGCCTCGCGGAGACCAGCCCGATCTGATCGGCGAAGAGCTGCGTGAGCTCACGTTCACCGATCTCGTCGACGTCTCGAAGCGCACGTACCAGCGCGGGCAGCATCTGACGCGCCTGGTCTTCGCCGCCCGCGGCCGCCAGCGAGACGGTGCCTCCAGCGACGGCCGTCTCTGTGGGCGGGGGGGTGTAGGGGAGCGGGTCGCGATCGGTCGCCGGGAGCTGCATGCGACCGGTCGCCGCGACATCGGCCGAAGGTGCGCCCGGCCCACACCCGAGCGCGAGGCAGGCGACGAGCAGAAGCTGGGCTCGGGTCAAAGCGCCTGAATCGTCACGTCGAGGTTGCGGTCGACCACGAGAATCGATGAGTTCTCGAGTTCCGCCCAGCCCCGAGGGAGCTCGTCCGCCTGGTTGCTCGAGAGCAATACGTAGCGGAACGCCCCGGCGCCCTTGACCGGCACGCTCTGAGACGGGAGCGCGTTTCGCTGAACGTAGAAGAGCTGCGTTCCGCGACGAAGGGCGAAGAGCTGGCGACCGTTGGTCAGCATGAGGTTGAGCTCGGGCTCTGGCGCGCCCACCTCGGCACAGAGCCGGTCGATCAACGTGACCGTGGAGCGGATGGCGCCGAGCACGACCGCCGGGTTCGGCTCCGGATGGTCGAGCTGCCCGCCGTCGTGCAGGAAAGAGAGCAGCACCCCAAAGGCGTGCTCGCTGTCGGTGGAGCCGCTGATGTTGCGCTGCAGGAAGTCGGGGAGCGACTCGACCAGGCTGCTTCGCACCGCCTCGAAACCGCGGATGGTTCCGGTGTGCCCGAAGAGCCACTGACGCTTGCGGAAGGGGTGTGTGTTGTCGGGACGAAAATCGCCGACCGTGGCTTCACGGAAGTGCACCAGCACCGCGTCCGAGCGAACCCCGCGAGCGACCTTTTCCCAGTCGATCGGCCCGTCATCGAGCTTTGGGCGCTTCTTGTGGAGGACTTCGCTGCCTTGATAGAAGCCGATGCCCCAGGCGTCCGGACGGAAGTCCGGTGGGGGGGCGATCGCCTCATGCTCCTCGTCGAGGACGTCACCAAGACGGTCCTTCCGATTCGCCATGTAGCCGATTAGCCGTCCCATCGAATTCCTTCCTAGACCGCGGCGCGGTTTGCGCCCCGAGATACGTGCTGCTGTCGCCCGTGCTCAGTCTTTCATATGCTCACGCAACAGTCGCTGCGTTCGCGCTGTCGCCCGCTTGTCTCCGTGAGCCATCACCAGACGTACGATCACAACCCCAATGATCGCGCTTCCGAGAAGCGCGATGGGGATCGTGAAGTCGAGATTGAGGTGACTCATGCGGCGCGAGCCTACTCTTTAGAAGTGATCGCTTTGACGGGTTTCTGCAAGGGCTGGACGCGCATCATCGCGATTGTTCTCGTTTGCGTTCTCGCGCATTCCTCCGCGCGAGCGGCCAGCCCGGAGGAATATCGGGTACATGCCAGCATCGAGCGCGAGCGCGGTCGGGTGAGTGGGCATCTGTGGGTGCGTGTGCGCGTTGACGCGGGTGAAGATCAGGTCCGCCTCTGGCTCTACCCCGACAGGCTCTCGCAGACGCCCTCGACGATGGACGAACGGAGCTGGCGCTGGGTGTACCCGGGCGAGATCGATCGCGGCGGGATCGAGACACACGGCGTCTCTGTCGACGGAGCCCCCGCCGAGGCCGAGCGAACCTCGTTTCCTCGCGGTGAGGTGCGCGGACGGGACTTCGCGGGAGCCGATCTCCAGGTCGCCATTCCGCCCTCGTCGACCGCCCACACGGTTGAGCTCGAGCTCGACTTTGTCGTCACAGTGCCGACGCGCTTCGGCCGCATGGGCTCGGACGACGGCCTGCTCTCGCTCGCCGCCCCCTGGTATCCGCTGGTCGTGGGGGCCGACGACGCTTGGTCCTTCCAGGTTCCTCACGCGGTCGAGGTGACGGTCGACGATGGCCAAGTTGCCTTGGGTCAGGCTCGCTTTCAGGGCCGCGGGGCGGTAGAGGAGGTCGGCGCCTACGTACCGTTGATCGCGGCCGATGCCATCCATGACGCGCGCGTCGACGCGGCTGGAGTCGAGCTGCTCTTCAGGTCGCCGACCCGAATGTATGTGCCTCCGCCGGCCTCGGTTCCAGGGGAGGATGGTGTGATCGATCTGGCGCGGATCGACGTGCTCTCACGTACCCGTGAGGTCGTCGGCCAGGCCATCGAGACCGCCCGCGCGTTCGGGCTCGACGTGCCCGCGCGCATCGTCTTGCTCCAAATCCCCTCCCGAAGCGAGCTGGTCTCCGGGGCTCCGAACGTCCTGCTCTTCTCGGATCGGCTCTTCCAGATTTTCCCGATCGACCAGACGCTGCAGTTCCACCGTCGGGTCGTTCGGCGTGCCGTGCTCGCTCACCTTGCCGCGCCCCTGGGTGCCGTCGATCGGCCCTCGGACCGCGATTGGACCGGGGACCTGCGCGCCGTCGCGCTCCTCGACCTCGATGAGGCGCGACGGCACAGCGGCACCGCGACCCCCCAAGAGCTACTCAACCTGCTCTCGTTCCATCCCGCCGTCGATCAGCTGCTCTACGCGCCTCAGATCGCCTTCGAGGACGCCTACTTCGCTGCGATCGAAGAGCGAGACTTGTTTCGGGATGATCCCGCGCGCGCCCGACGTCCGCTCTCGCGCGGTCGGCGCATTCTCGAGTCGGCCCGAGACGCGCTGGACGAGGAGGCGCTGCGGCGCTGGATCGCGATGCTCGTGAACGGGCGCCGATCGGCCCGCGCGGCGCTCGAGAGAGCCGCCGCGTCCGAGTCCCACAGGCTCCGCGATTGGCTGGCGGCCACCGGTGAGCCGGTTAACTACCGCCTCGGAGACGTCCGCTCGGAGCCGGCGGCTGGAGGCTACCGACACACCATTGTCGTGCACCGAGACGGCAGCGTGCGAGGTGAGCCGGTCGAGGTGCTCGTCGAGGACGAACACGGTCGGCGCGTGACCGGGGTCTGGGACGAGCCAGGACCGCGCGGGGAGGTGGTCATCGACACGGTCGGCGCGCTCGCCGGTGTGACCGTCGACCCCCGCCACCGTTTGCCTCAGAGCCCCGCGCTCGCCGATGGACACCCCCGCATCGATGACGCCACCGACCACCCTTGGCGGCCTCCGATTCTCAATGGCTTCCTCTTCAACGCGTTGGTGAGCGAGGGAGACTTCACCGGTTTGATCGATTTTGCGCTTCGACGCCGCTACGACCTCGAACACACCATCGGGCTCCGAGCGGAGCGCACCCGTGCGTTCACGGGAGGGGCGCTCCGCTACTCCCAGGGGGTCGGCGACAAGGTTCACACCAACCGGCGCATGGGGCGGCTGGTGGCCGGGCTGAGCTTCGTCCGACTGCACGAGTTCTTCGGTGACGAGGAGCTCGGGGGGTGGCGCACGCAGATCAACCTCGGAGCCAGTGTCAATACGGTTCGCTTTTCGATGGACCCCCGAGAGGGGTTCTGGGGAGCCGCGTCGCTCACCGGGGGCGTGGCTGTGAGAGATGATGGCACGCTCGGCTGGACGTTTCGTGGCGGCGCCCGAGGTGGTTTCGTCTTGCCGCTCTCGCTTGTCAACGCGTTTGTCTTCGTTGGAGGTGGCGGGTTCACGGCGGGGGAGGCGCTTGCATCGGAGCTTCAGCCGCTCGGAGGGCGCACACGGCTCCGCGGTTTCGAGAGCGGCGAGCTGCTCGGTAGGGGCGTCGTTTACGGCGTGGTCGAGCACCGATGGAGCGCTCTGCGCGACCTGGCCATCAACCTCGCTCACCTCGTCTGGGTTCGAGAGATTCAGCTTGTCGTGTTCGCTGGCGGGGGCGCGGTCTTCGATCGCAACGTCGCTTCCACCGGTCGTCATGACGACGTGCTCGGGGCGGCGGACGTGGGCGCCGGCGTCCGCGTTCACTACGAGTACGGTGGCGTTCAGCCTGGGGTCATCTCCTTTGACCTGGCCTACCCACTCACGCGCGCTCTGACGGCGCGCGAGGGTGACCTGGTTCGGAGCCCGGTCGGCTTCTACATCGGCTTCGACCAGTACTTCTGAGGAGAGACCGCGCCTCCGTCATCGAGGGTCAGTCGCCCGGTCGTGCGCCGAGGCGCGCCCAGAGCGCGCGCTCGACCGGTCGCCACGCGGACTCGTCGACGGCGGCGTATCGGCTGAAGGCCCACGCCATCTCGAGGGTCCGGTCGTCGAGCCCTTCGAGCTGCGCT
>Ga0114933_10005892_pt1 | contig 11020 bp, 12 predicted proteins | sample 4SBtaG_FD_89691 | JGI IMG/M metagenome (GOLD analysis project Ga0114933, IMG submission 89691) | Deep subsurface microbial communities from Kolumbo volcano to uncover new lineages of life (NeLLi) - 4SBTROV12_W25 metaG | ecosystem: Environmental > Aquatic > Marine > Volcanic | place: Kolumbo... | reverse complement strand
TGCCTTTGAGAAAATGGCCAATGCTTTTTTTAATATATCTCGCTCCTCTTGAACTGATTTTAACTCTCGTTCAAGCTTTCGAGTCTTTTCATCTTCTGGATTATGTAATTTACCACTACCTGGAAATGAATGCTCTCTAGAAGAAAAATACTCATTTCTCCATCGATATAAAAGCTCAGGTCGAATACCTAAATCTTCTGCTATCTCTACTACTGTTTTATTACTCCGTTTTGACAACTCAACGGACTCTATTTTAAAGTCCTTGGTGAATTGTCGTCGTTTTCTTATTTTCATTTACTTCACCTTTCTTAATTGGTAATTTACCTCTCTTAGGGTGTCCGATAAAATGTAGGAAGTGCAGATGGAACTACCATAAAAGAACCTAATTCTAATTTTTTTATAATCAGATTTAATAAAATTGATATTTAAAATATTTTTATACATTAAACAAATTTATCATTTTAAATCTATTAAAATAATTTATCAAAATCAATTCTTTCAAAAGATTCTAAATAACCTCCTCTTGTAGCATTATAGATTTTTATATTATTTTTTTTGGCAAATTCTTGAACATAATTATATCCAGATGTCATAATTTCAATAGGAGCATAATTAACTTTTTCTCCCTCTTCTCTATATCCTTTTATGAAATGATTAGATTGTTTTTTTACAGTAGCCTTAATATTAGATTCAGAACTTAAATCTTCTCCACTATAATAATGATCACATCCTATGATATAAATTGGATTTAATCCTAAGTGCATAGCAATTTGTAGATTAGCAATAGTTATCGTTCTAAATGTATAGATACCATCTAATATATTATTAGATATAACCGATATATGACCTTTCCATTCACCTAATAAAGGAATTTTAATACAATCAATATTATTAGGATAGTCAAAAAATGAACTTGAAATAAATATTTGACTAAAATGACTTTTAAATTCATATTTTATTTTATTCCATAATAATCTATCAGCAATAGTGCAAATATTAGGGCGCCAATCTGTCTCATTAAAAGCTAAATAAATTTTGTTTGATGCTATTGAAAAATCATTTTTTATCTTATCTAAATCCTTCATCCTTAAACTTGGACCATTCCCAATAACAAAACCACGCTTACCTAATAGAGAATTTTTGCTATTTTCCCAGTATTTTAAAGAATTTAAGTAAATATATGGATCAAATAATAACTGAGATTTCCAAAATAATTTTCTTAAATAGTAATTATGAAGCATTTTTATAACCTTCTTTACTTAAAAGAGGCTTAATAAAGTAAATTAAAATACAAACAATTAATGTATTAGAAAAAATACCCATATAAAAACTACTAAATAATGGAAATGAAAAAATAGCAGATAGTAATAATGAATATGCAACCATCAATTCTAAACTTTGTTTAGAAATCGCAAGAATAAATAACTTCTGACTTAATCTTCCAAAGAAAAACATTGCAATAATTGTCCCAAACACAGAAAAATCAATCATAAAATCAATTATTCCTGTTTTAAATGGATTATTACCATAAATAGAAATGCTTTCAATTTCCAAACGCCTATCTAAAAATGCACTTTGTTTATTATTAAATTGAGAAAATAATCTGTTAAATTGAGGTAGATTATAAGAACCAAATAAATACCAATCTTTTACATCTGTTTCTTCAAAAAAATATGTATAAGTTGGTATGGGATTTGATATATACTGCATTCCAAATGCAAAAGCAGCAATATTAGGAATTATTGATTTTTCTTCAACATAAAAAACTATTGGCTTAACAATAACTCCAGGTGTTATATAACCTAGCCATCTATCAACAGTTTTAGATGATAAATCAACATTTTTCATAGCAGGAAATAATCCAAAAACAATATAAAAAATTAATATAAAAAATATAAAATTTCTAAATAATCGATACTTGCCTATGTCATGAACTATTTTCTTAAAAGTAAATTTATTTTTGTTTCTAAGAAATTTAATTAAATAATTAAAAAAGAATATGGTTAATAAGATTAGTACTGCAACACCTCTTTTACCTTTCATCATATCTTCCATAGATATACAAAAAATAGAAAGAGACGATAATAAAATTAAAAGTTTATTTTTATTTTTAATAATTAAAGGAAAGCCAACTGCTAAAATAAATGAAAAAGGTCGGACTAAAGATATTATAGTTTTTTTCATACTAAAACTAGCTGAATAATAGTCATCCCAGTATAATTGTTTTAAAGAAAGAATAGTCAAATTAAATTTCTGATTTATTAAAAGATCATAAAAAATCATTAATATATAAATAGAAGAAAATATTGTAAAAATCATTAAAAAAATTGATGAAATCTTAAATGAATTAGCTGTATCAAAAATAACTCTATTCATTTTTACTCTATTAGATTGAGTACGCAAACTTATAGAACCAATAACAAAAGAAAAAATTGCTATTATTAATATTAAGAAACTATTTAATGTGAAAATTTCAATATTTGAATAATCTAATAATCCAAACTCAATAATAACAGCACTAATAAACCACATAATTAATGAAATTTTTCCAGGTTCAATAATAGAAAAATTAAAATAATCTAATAATAAATAAAAACTTACAATGAAAATAATAAATATATAAACCATATCTAATATACTCTATACATAATTAATGAAATTAAAATATTTAAAATTAAAACTAATAAAAATGATTTTTTTTCAGAATCCCAAAAATTAGTATTATATAAAATGTAAGTTCTAGGATAAACATAAATAACATTAGTTAATAAACTAGACACAAGAAGGGCAAAAGGAAATACCCACGGTAATAATGCATTAGAAAATAACATTAAAATACCAAAATAAAAAAAGGCATAAAATAAAATAGCCTTATGCTCAATTATATGATTAGCTTGATTTGAAAGTAATAATTGAATACCCCCACTTCTATTAAATAAATGTGCAAAAGAAAATAACATTATAGTAAAAAAATCTGGTGATATAAGATTAACTCCAAAATTAAAATTATTAATAAATGAAATAATATTCTGAAAAATTAATAAAGACACAAAATATCCAATTAGAATTATAAAATAAGAAATTCTACTTGTTCTTTCAATTATTTGATTAACAGTAAAAATTTTTCCTAACCCTCTATAATGAGCAATAGTAGGTATTTTTGCATTAACTGTTATATTTGAGAAACTAGATAATAAATTAAAAAATCTTTGAATAATTAAATAAGATACAGATGCGCTAGAGGATGAAATTTGAGAAAAAATGATTCCAGAAATATGTTGAATCAATGTGGAAAATAATTTTGGAGTTGCACTTTTCCAAATATTGCTCCATAATAATTTTAATAATTTAAAATTAAAATTAAAATTAAAAATAGAGTAGAGAACTTTATTATACTTAAATAAAATAAAGTAAACATGCAAAATAGAATTAATTATAGAAAATAAAAAAATAGAAATTGACAAATAAAAAACTGAAGGATTAAATATCATAATACAAAGATTAGATATGGATAAAAAAAAGTTTACTATAAAACCTAATTTATAATAAATCTTCATTTTATTAATACCTTGAAGAATTATTGCATAAGGATAAAAAAATATTCTTATGAAATTAGCTGAAATTATAAAATACCAAGAATACCATATATAATTATTATTATTAATGAAAGAAATAGGTTTATCAAGGAAAAAAAGACCGGAAAACCATAGAAAAAAGAAATAAAAAATACTTATAATAGAAAATAGGATAATTAATAAATAAAAAATATCACTAAACTGTTTTTTTGTATCTTTTTGATTAGATACTTTTAGCTCTTTTATTTTATGAAAATTAGAAAAATGAATATTAGCTTTTGTATAGGATATGAACCGAATAAAAGTGCTATCTAATCCAAATAAAAAAATATCAGAAATACTAACTATAGAATAAAATAATAACCAAACATTAGAAATGTCAGAAGAAAAAGTTAAGAGAATAAAAGGAATAGGTATTAATGAACTAATAATTCTTGAAAAGTTAAATAACCAACCATTTGAAATGTCAGTGTTTAAAAAACTAATTTTCATGAATTAATATTATTATCTAATAAAATTTTTTTTACAAGGTTCGCAAAAGTTTGATTGCCTTGTTGATTCCAGTGAGTATCATATTGTAAGTAATCATCAATGGAAAAATGTTTTTTACTATAATCATAAAAATAAAGATTATTATTATCGTTATTATTTTTAAAAAGATTCCAAAATAAATTATAATTATTTTTTAAATCTATTAAATTATTATTATTTATTGGGAAAATTTCTTCTTTAACAGGGACCCTTATAATAATAACTTTACTAAACTTTTTAAAAATTTGATTTAATAATGAGATTTGCTTATTCACAAATTTAGTATTAGAAATAAAATCTAAATAATTATACCTTGTATCTAAATGATATTCTTTACCATTGTTTCTTTTATATACTGAATATCCTAATTTAATTTTAATATTTTCTTTTGAAATCCATTTTAAATAAAGAGGAAGAACAGAAGAAAAACTTGTCTTCCATTTTAAATGTGAAAAAATATCTTTCTTTTTTCTTAAAGCTGTATCAAAACTTCTAGATATTTTCCAAATATTTGGATGATAAACATACAATAAGGTTTTAAAATCACCCTTATAAAAATCATTTATTAATTCAATATTGTTTTGAGGGCCTACTGGCATACTAGCATTAAACCACTTATTGTTATCAATTGCTAAATCATACCAATTACTTCCTTCATCTACTGATAAACCCATTGCGAATGATGTTCCTAAAATAATATTCGATGCATGAACATTACAAGGACCTCTTAAACCATAGTTGTTAGATGAAAATGAAAAACCTAATTTTTTTTTATCATATTTAAGATTTTTTTTAAATAGTATTCCATATTTTATGTCAGAATTAAGAAGTTTTAACCATTTTCTTCCATTAAATGGATTTGAAAAATTGATATGTTTACTCATATTAGGAATTAATATTGATTTCATATTAATTTTTATAAATTAAATTTCATTTAGAAAATATTCTTTAAGCCAAATAGAAAAATTAGAATCTAAGTCCTTAAATTCTTTAAATGTTTTACCTGGGCCTTTACTTAATATTAAACCTAATTTTCCATTTTTATTTTTTTTATCTTTTAATAAAGCTATTTCCATATTTTTTAATTGGATATCATCTATACTGTACCCATTCCATATTTCTTTTAAAAGAATTCGAATTTCTTGACGGTCTTTATCTGTCATATATCCATATTTTACAGACATAAAATTTGACATATCCATACCAATACTTACAGCAATTCCATGAGGTATTCTATAATTTGTTAAAGATTCTATTGCATGACCAAAAGAATGGCCATAGTTAAAAACTTGCCTCTCATTTTGATCAAATTCATCAATTTCTATATATGATTTTTTAATTTCTAAGCTTCTAATTATAAGTAATTTTAATACATTTAAATCATTTTTAGCATTATGATATTCTGATTTAAAATAAAGGAAATCTTCTTGACTAGATACTAAAAAGTAATGAGCCATTTCACCTAGCCCAGAAATAAAGTCTGCATCATCTAATGTTTTTAAAAAATTAACATCAATAAAAATTTCTTTTGGAGAATAAAAATTACCCAATTGATTTTTAAATTTACCGAAATTAATAGATGTTTTACTACCTATACAACTATCACCTTGAGCAAGTAATGTTGTTGGGATATGAACCCAATCAACACCTCTATACATAATAGATGAAATAAATGCCGTAATATCTTGAATTATTCCTCCGCCAATAGAAAATAAAGTATTATTTTTTCTAAAACCATTATTAATTAGTTTATCAATTACTGGGGCAAGCTCTAAAAAACTTTTTTGATTTTCAGAAGCTTTAATTAAAATAACATTTTTTTTCCATTTATTAGAATTAATTTTATCTTTATATAAATTAAAAACTTTTTCATCAACAATAAAAAAGTCTCCATCATTATATGCTTTATAAAGAGATTTATCAAAATTTTGAACAAAAGATAACTTGTAATCTTTAATTGATGATTTAATTATCATGCTAGACAATTGTATAACCTCCATCAATAACAATATTTTGACCTGTTATATATGAATTTTTATCACTAGATAAAAAATAAATTAAACTTCCAATTTCTTGTGGTTGAGCCATCCTTCTCATTGGTATCTTATGTTCAATTAAAGAAATTTCTTCTTTTGAATTTGTGTTTTTCGTTAATTCAGTTAGTGTAAAACCTGGTGAAACTGAATTAACTAAAATATTACTAGATCCTAATTCTATTGCCATTGATTGAGTCATGCCATGAAGTGCATTTTTTGTTATCGTATAAACAGAACGTTTTTCTCTAGTAATTTTACTCCAAATTGAACATATGTTAGTTATTCTGCCATAACCATTATTTATCATTTTTTTTGCACAATACTGACTTAATAAGAAAGCACCCTTAAGATTTATTGACAACATTAAATCATAATCCTTATTATTTACATCAATAAAATTATCTAGAATATTTATACCAGCATTATTAATTAAAATATCAATTTTATTGTATGAACTTAATTTAGATAAAAAATTATTTATTGAATTTTCAGATTTTAAATTTAGTAAGAAGTAGTTTCGATTATAGTTTTTATATTTATCATTTAGTTCCTGAATTTCATTTTCTTTTGTACCTGTAAGAATAAGATTTGCACCAGCATTTTCAAATAAATCTGATGTGTGTTTACCAATACCTCTAGTAGCTCCAGTGATTAAAACTGTTTTATTATTAAAATCATTATTCATCATTCTATATCTCTAGCTTTTAATAAAAGTTCTGCCATTTTAAAATCAATAGGGTCACTAATTTTTAAAGATTTAATTTTATCTAAAACATAAAAACCATATTTTCCTGAAAAAACAGCATGCCTATATTTTTCATAATGTTCTATAAAAACTTTTTTATTCCATATACATATTGCCCAACTACAAACTTGAATTGGATCAATATCTTGTGTTTTAGGTAATTTTTTTTTTGGTTCAAAATTAATAGGATTATTATTAAAAAAAGATTGTAAATATTCTTCTTTTATACTAATCATAGTATCAAGATTTTTAGTTTTATAATATTCTATTGCTTTATCAATATCTTCTGATAAAATTAAAGGAGAAACAGGATTTACCATAACTAAAAAATCACACTCAGTATTTAATAGAAAATCAAAATTAAACTCATCAGATGTTGTGTTATCATCAGCTAAATTTTGTTTTCTTTTATAAAAATTAACTCCTAAATCAATTGCAATTTTACCTATGTCTTTATGCTCTGTATTTACATATACTTCATCTACTAGTTTTGCATTCCTTGCAGCTTCAATGGTATAACTAATCATAGGTTTTCCATTTAATAATTTTAAATTCTTATTTTTAACTCTTTTGCTTCCATATCTTGCTGGGATTTCAACAATGTACTTCATTTATTTATATTCATTTCTGCAATTATACTAACAGGAGAGCTATCTAAATTATTAATTTGCCAAGGCAATATTGTAACTTTATTAATATGATTATTTACTTCAGATAATTTCATATCTTCAATTATAAATATTTCTTCTTTAGGATTTAATAACTCAAGATGACATTTTTTACCTTCTTCCTTATTAATAGGAGAAGTTAATGATATAAAATCAAAACCTATTGCTCTTAAATTTTTATATTTATTTTTAATTTTTTTAATAAATGAAAGTTTAAAACCTGGATAATTATTCCAATATTTATCTTCGTTACGAAATTGTTCATAACCAGTTCTAATTAGCAATAAATCAATTTTATAATCTAAATTTAATTCATCTGCATCTAAATCAATTAATTTTGAAGATAAAATTTGAATATCAACTAAACCTATTTTATTAAAAATCCATGCATTGGGATTGTAAAAAGAAACATTCTTTTCAGAATCAAAAAAATGACTTGGTAAATCTATATGTGTTCCAATATGATTACTTGAAGTGCTAAAACTAAATGAATTAGCAGTATACCCATCTTTAATACTAGACGTTTGATCAATTTTTATTATTGTTCTATTTCCATAGGTAGGTGTTTCGGCGTCTATAAAATGACTAAGGTATATTATATCATCATTTCTCATAATTATGATACAGAATATTCTGTTTTACCAATTATTAAATCACAAATACTTAAAAGCCATAATTGATGAATTCCTTCAATAATATTGTAAGCTTTTGAATTAACCCAAAAATTTATATCTCCAATTGATTTTAATGGATTAGATTCAGAAAAACCGGTAAAGGTTATAAGGCTTATTCCGTTTTCTTTAGCATATTGAGCAGCATTAACAATATTTTTAGAAGTGCCACTAGAACTAATTAAAATTACCAAGTCTTCTTTTTTTCCATAAAATTCAACTGCTTTCTTGACCCAATTCTCATAACCATAATCATTAGAAAAAGCAGTAATAAATGCAGATTCATTAAAATTAACAGAATTAACTTGACCTTGTTTAGTAAAATCTAAAGAAGCATGATTTGCAATAGAAGCGCTTGCACCATTACCAGCAAAAATAAGCTTACCTCCATTACTCTTTGTTTTTAATATTAATTCTTTTGCATTTATAATATCATCTACTATATCTGATTCATTTAACAGATTTGAACATTTTTTAAAATAATTAGTTATAAATTCTTTTTCATTCATTTTTTGAATCCTCATATATTTTTTCTAAAAGTTTCATTATTTTTAAAGCATCTTCTGAATTACCATTAGATATTTTTTTATCTTCTAATATGCATTTACAAAAATATTTAATTTCTGATTGCCAAAAATCTATTTTTTTATAAATTATTTTTTCTTCTTCAATCCATTCAGCCTTAGGGGTAATACTTCTATTTTTTGAAATAGCTAAAATTTCATCACCATAAGAATCAGAAGTCGTTTTTAATCCATTTAAAATCATTGAACCTTTTTCAAAAAAAACTTCTAAAGAAAATAAATGCCTCCATTGAGTCATGGTTGAATGTAAGGAAGCTGTAATTTTATTTTTAGTGTTCTTCAAAATTACAAATGCATTATCTTCTATATCAAGGTTCCAATATGAATTAGTTACAAATGACTTAGCTAAATCAAAATCATTTGCTAAATATAAAAAAATATCAAGCATATGAATTCCTTGGTCAAATAAAATCCCTTTACCTGATTGTTTTTTATCTGAACGCCAATTTTTAAAAAAATTTGAATCGACACTTTTACCATATCTACCTCGCATCCAAAGAATTTTTCCAAAAACATTAGATTGAACTATTTCTTTTATTTTTTTTATACTTCCATGATGCCTATGATTAAATCCATACATTAACTTGGTATTACTTTTTTTCTCAATATCAATTATATCAATCATTTCTTGCGAAGTTAACGTAGGAGGTTTTTCACAAAAAACATGCTTATTTGCTAATAAAGATTCACATGTTATTTTTGCATTCAAATAAATTGGAGTACATATAAAAACAGCATTTATATCATTATTATTTAGAATATCAGAATAAGATGTAACCATTTCTATATTACTAATTTTTTCTGGTTTTTGAGGATCATAAATCATTTTTACATTAATATTATCATTTTTACATAGTTCATGATACCTAATTTCTCCCATTACCCCAAATCCAATTATACCCACATTAATCATTTTTAATTTCCTCAATTAAAGTATTAAGATCATTTCTACAACCAATTAAAAAATCTGCACAAGTGCTAGAAATATGTGGTGTCATATGAAAAATTTTTGGATGAAATTTTTTTAATTTCCCATTATATGGTTCATTCCAAAAAACATCAAATGCTGATCGTATTTTATTATTACTTAAGGCGTCATACAAATCATTTTCATTAACAATATCACCTCTAGCAGTATTAATTAAAATACTATTTTTTTTCATTAATTTAAATTTATCTTTAGAAAAGAAATTTTTATTCTCAATGCTATTTGGAATATGAATTGTGATACAATCGCTATTTTTTATTAATTTATTTAATTCTGTTTTTGATTGATATAAAATATCATAAGAACTTACATTTAAAAAATTACTCATCTTATTATAAACTTTTTTTCCAATATTACCCATTCCTATTACTAGCAAATTGAGATTTCCTAAATGCAATCTATCAAATTTAATCCACCTATCAACATCTCCAACATTTGAATAAATCATTTTTAAGATTAAATGACATGTAAAATTAGCAGTTTCTTCAAAAATTATATTAATAGTTTTTTCATTAGGAAAACGTACAATTATTCCTTTTTCCCTTGCCTCATTTTCAGGAATGTTATCTCTTCCAATTCCACATCTAAATATTGCTTTTAATTGATGAAAATCTTTTAAATTAATAGTTTTACTACCTGAAAGTAAAATATGTGCTTCTTCTTTATTATTTGTAAAATATAATCCAGAATTATAGGAATCTAAGGTCTTTGTATTTGTCCAAATTTTAACCATTTATTTCATAACCTAAATTTTAATCTTTTTTTTGATAAGATGATTTGATCTTCATTTAAATTCCATTTTATACTTATCTTAGGATGATCATATCTAATACCAGATTCAGTTTTTTTAGAATAAACACCATCAACTTTATAACATACTATCGCAAAACTTGATAATACTAAAAATCCATGAGCGAAACATAGAGGAATGTAAAGTTGCTTTTTATTTTTTGCACTTAAATTTATTGAAAAATATTTTAAATACGTATTTGAACCTATTCTTAAATTAACTGCAACATCTTGAATTTTACCTTTTAAGACTCTAACTAATTTTGCTTGAGAATATGGCTCTTTTTGAAAATGCATTCCTCTTAAAACACCAAAAGTAGATTCTGATTCATTATCTTGTATAAAATCTGTATTTATTTTTATTCATTTGAATCATTTTCTTTTTTATTAAAAGATTCAAAAAAATAACCTCTTTCATCAATATGAATAAACG
>Ga0114933_10005887_pt1 | contig 11023 bp, 9 predicted proteins | sample 4SBtaG_FD_89691 | JGI IMG/M metagenome (GOLD analysis project Ga0114933, IMG submission 89691) | Deep subsurface microbial communities from Kolumbo volcano to uncover new lineages of life (NeLLi) - 4SBTROV12_W25 metaG | ecosystem: Environmental > Aquatic > Marine > Volcanic | place: Kolumbo... | reverse complement strand
ACCTCAACAAATTTAAGAGTGACTGGCTCAGTTACAAATACTGGTAATTTAACAGTCAATGGAAATGCGACAATTGCTGGAACACTAACCGCACAAGAAATAAAAACAGAGTTTGTGAGTGCTTCTATTTTATTTAGTAGTGGTTCCACAAAATTTGGTGATGGACTAGACGACAATCATAATTTTACAGGTAGTATTCAAACATCAGGTTCTTTTAATTTAAATAATTATTCTGTCAATGAGATATCAAACGATACCACATTGAACGATGCGAGTTCAACTGCGTTAGTCACAGAAAATGCAGCTAAAACATATGTTAACAATAATGCTATATCACAACAAACATACTTAAGAAAAAACTTTGTAAAATCCACAAATTCTATAACAGCACCATCAACTGCCAGCTTTAACGCAGTCACTGCATCTGCACCAAGTGATATGACCGCCACATCTGAAAATGATTTTGTATTTTTTATCAATGGTCAATATATGGAGCATGATGCTCTGACTATTAAACAGTCTGGTGCAAATTTATTATTACTTGTTGATAACGGTAGTATCGGATATGATTTAGAAACAGATGATGAGATTTTAGCAGTCGGTAAATTTAACAGCTAGGCCATACAATGCCAAATTTTATCTTAAAAAACCCTATCCAATTTTCAGAGGGAAGTGGTTCAACAATAACACCATCTGATACAAATATAACTTTAGATAGTCCACAGACAGTCACCATATCAATTGGACAAAATGTATCTCCCACACAAAATTTAATTTTTTCGGATGTAAGTAGTTCTATAATTCAAGAAAGTGGTTCCTCACAAATACAAGAAAATTCATTTGAAAATATCAACACATTTACTGCTAATACGGATATATCAACTAATTTAGATGTTTTAGAAGATTTATCAATAAATGGGACTGTAGTAGCAGAAGAATTTTTATCTGAGTTATCACAATCAGTAACCATATTCAAAAGTGGTTCAACAATATTCGGAGATACAGTAGATGATGTTCACGATGTTACAGGTAGTTTGAACACAACTGGTTCTCTTATTCTTAATGATTATTCTATAAAAGAAATATCAAATGACACCTCTTTAAACGATGGTAGTGCGACGGCAGTCGTAACTGAAAATTCTATTAAAAGTTTTGTTGACTCCACCGATAATAAAAGAGATTATCTACGAAAATCTTTTACACATACAGGTAGTTTTGTTAGTATTAGCACTGCGAGTTTTACTGCAGTAACGGCTTCTGCACCAACTGGATTTACTGCTACAAGTAAGGAAGATTTTATGTTTTTTAATAATGGTGGTTTTATGGAAACTGACGCATTAAATATTCAACAGAGTGGTTCTAAATTATTCTTATTAGTAAATAATAATAGTATCGGGTATGACCTAAATAATAATGATGAAATTGTAGCTTTTGGTAAATTTAATGCATAGTTCCACATTGGTTTTACCATCACTTGATATTTATTGATATGAGAAAAAGAAATTGGCCTAATAGAAAAAATCGTCCTTGTCCTGATTGTGGTAAAATGTTAACATATACAAGGAAAGATACATTTGATAGAGCGGTCGGTAACAATAGTGTTTGTAAATCATGTGCTCAACAAGACAGAAAGTTTACATTAGAAACTATTGAAAAGATGAAACAACCAAAATCTAACCAACACAAGAAAAAGATTTCAAAATCAATAACTTCGTGGTGGGAGGAAAGAAAGCAAGAAGATTATGGCTTTAATAGACAGCAAACAATTAAGTAAAGACCTTTCAGGTTCCTTTGCTATTAACACAGGTTCACTTTTCGTTAGTGGGAGTGACAATCCCTCTGGTGGTGAATATGTTCTAACAACGAGTGGTAGTATCAACACAACTGGTACTGGTCGTGTGTTTGAACAAGGGACAAGTGTTGTTGATACTGCAACGGCCTTATCTATAGTATTTGGAGGATAAAAAATGGCACAAACCTTTAAAAGTGCAGCAAGTGGTTCAACCACAACAATTCAAACATTATTTACCTGTCCTGCAGCTACAACCGCCGTGGTTCACGCAATGTATTTAAGTAATGTTGATGGGAACAATGACGCTAATATTAGTGTTATGGTTAGTGGTTCTGCCAATTTTGATGATAGAAGATTTTTACTAAAAACTGTGGAAGTCCCAGCCGACTCTACTGTGGTAATTGAAAAACCTATTAATTTAGGTGCTGGTGATAAGTTAGAAACACAGGCTTCAGCAAATGATGATATCGATGTTTTTGCTAGTATATTGGAAATCACATAATGAGTTATATTGGTAAGGAAATACGAAGACAACCTCTCGTTATTACAGGTTCAGATTCATCTACTTTTTTAAAAGTAGAACAAAAAGATAGTGGGTCGACTGCAATCTTTACCAATAATATGCAAAACGGTTATCCAACATCAAATAATTGGAAGACTAATTTAGATGGTAGTTTTTTCAATAATTTTGACAACACCACCCATGTTAGTGAAATTTTGAGATTCATGTCAGGTGTTTTGAGTCACTCACTTGATGTTGCGGATGCGGCACCAAATACAAAAACATTTGCAAGTGTGGACACTAATGAAAATAATTTAGGCACAACTGATTCAATATCAGGCCGTGTTCCTACAAATTTTTTAACAATAGACAATGATACTTTGACTTATCTTAATACAAAAGGATTTGCAGATGTAGGTAGCACTATTTTTAGTGGTATTTCAGTTTATCATGACAATGGTTCTACATATTTTATAGATTTTGATTCTAATAGTGGTGGTTCAACAAATGTAAGTTCCTCTGCGGACACCGAGTTATTCGGTTTAGGTGGATTATCAGGTGGTTCTGCAGTTGAATTTAAAACAAAGATTATTGTAACCCAATCATTTAGTGATACAGGTAGCATCACCGCACCAAACGAATCGTCTAACAAGTTTACAACACAATCGAGATTAGATTTATCAAACTCATCATTTGGAACATCTAATGGTTTGACTGTTGCAAAAATAGAAACTTCACAACCAGCGGTGATACCAGCAGCATTTCAAGATGGAAAATTTGTAAATATTGGTGGGACATCTCTATCAGGTTCGTTAACAAGAAGATTTAGTGGTTCAAATGCCAGTTTGAATAATGATTTTACAAGTGTATCTTCAAGTGGGTATTACAGATTTCACGATTTAAAAGTCGGTATCGCAACAGGTTCTTCAGGTGCATTTACATTTGTCAATGGGACAACAAAAAATAGATTTTATGCACCAGTAGATGCCATTGAAACTGCATTAGGAACAAACTCACTTTCAGATACGGCAACAACCCATAGGTCGTTAAGTGTAGTATCAAGAAGTTTGAGTGGTGCTCCTTATATGACAGGTTCAACTTACGAATTATCAAGTAAAATCACAGGCCTATTTTCACCGCTTTACGACGCTTCAACAACATTAGTTGATATGAATGCTTCTTCTTTAGGTGTCGGAAGTGCAACTATAACTGGTGATTCTGTATCTACAAGTGGAGGGACGGTTCAAACAACTGGTAAAGTTTTTCAGAGTGATGGAACAACCGCGGTAAATAGTGGAGTTCCAAGACATGATGATATAGTGTTAGTAACTGCATCGATAGTGTATGATGGTGGTAGTAGCACTAACATACAAGAGACTGGAACGACTGATAGTTCATTTACTGTGGCAACAAGAGCAAGAAATAGAAATAGTTCAAGGTCAACTTTAGATACACAAACTATCAATTATCACACAGCAGGGACATTCAATCAAGTCGCAGCAAGTGGTAGTTTAGCAGTTTACGATAGACCCCAAGGATATGATGGTGGTTCTCTAACAGGTACAACGGAAGCTTTTAGTGGTGAAGATTTCAGAATTCAAAATAATTTTAATGTATTAGGATTTAACGGTGATGCATTCACAACCACTTACAATGTTTCACAAGCATCAAATAGATTATTAGGTGAAAATGATTTACAAGTAAAACCAGGATTTTTGGTAAACCCTGGTGGTTCATTTAGATATTGGTATCCAAATAATTATGGTAGTGGGTCTTACAAATATTATATTAGGAGATTTCAGACAAGTGGGACAAAAACATCACTAACTTTGAATGTTGGAACGACTTTAGTAAATTGGAAAGCAACAACCGATGATAGTATAGCAGCAGCACTTTTGTTCATGAGTTCTGCTAGTGGTAGTGGTAATCGTGGTGGTGCAGGTGCTTTTAGTCGAGCACGACTTTTCGACCCAACTGAAACGACAAGTAATTTGATTTCATCAAGTGTAGAACACCAATCGGATGACCATTTAAATCCATTCTCACATTCGTTTGATTTATTTGGTAATACAGGCGGTAATCTAGCCAGCACAACATATACTGTCCCAATTAGAAATGCAGATGGTATGTTTTTGGACGCGAGTGATAATGAATTTTATGTAATCTTGAGGTATAAAGGTAATCCAACCCCAATAACCTCAATAACAACCTCAACATCGTAGGAATAAAAAATGGCGATAGACCAAACTAAAAAATCGAATAGATTACTTGGAAGTAGAAGGTTTACAAGTGATGACCTAAATACTTCACAAGAGGCATTTCAATCGGTATTAGACATACGAGCTAATGAGGTTTTTACAGAAGCTAATCTTATACCAACAAGTTCCTTACCTTTTAGTGGAAGTTCCCAACAAAGAGATTCTTTTACCACACAGGGTAGTTCTGTTTTAAAATATTATTTTAGACATAGACTTACAAGGTCAAATGTAGCTAATGATGTCTTTTTCTTTTTAGTTCCAACAGGTAGTGCAACTGGTGTTACACCACAGCTGATACAAGATGGTCAAGAGACAAGTTTTATATCACCGAAATATTCAGTCTCATCTTTAGCTAATGCAAACACCGAAGATTCAACACCAGGCTACAATGTAAAAATATTTAAATCTACCTCAACGGATAGTGGTTCTTTAGGTAGTGGTGATGTGGTGTCTGCAAATGATTATCAATTTGATTACAAAACAGGTGTATTACAGTTCGAAACTGCACTTTCATCTAATTTAAAAGTTTACATGACTGCTTATCAATATACTGGCACTACTTTAGACCAAGGTGCTAATTTTAGTGGAGATGTTGTCCTTAATACAATATCATCATCATTAATACCAAAAACAGATGATAAGCATGATATCGGTTCAACAACTAAAGAGTGGAAAGATTTATTTGTTGACGGAACTGCAAACATAGATACCCTATCATTAACAGATGCATTTACTTATAACGGAGTAACATTTAATACGAGTGGTAGTGCATCGCCAGCAACAAATTTAAGTGTAACTGCTTCAAACTTTGATTTTAAATCAACAAATAGTAGTGATTTAGTAAGATTTTTTAATAGTTCAGGTGATACTACTTTTAAATTAGATGATAAAGTGGTGGTCTTTGGTGCTAAAACAGGTGCAGCACCAACCGCAGTGGCAGGGGGATTATATTATAGTGGTTCAGACCATTTCTTTTTAGGATTTGAAGGAAGTGGATTACCATAAAAAAAACAAAATTTATATTTATAGTTAGACCGAAGTGTCATAAAGGAGAATAAAATGGCTCAATGGAGAAAAGTAATAGTTTCGGGTTCAAACGCGGAACTAAATCAAATATCAGCTAGTGGGAACATTGTCCCAGGTGCAGAGAACGACAATAGTGTTACCCTCGGTACTGCAGCAAAACCTTTTGGTGACTTATTCCTTGGAAGTGGTGGTGTAATAAATCTACATAATGGTGATATTACTCTAACACAATCATCAAATCTTTTAGCAATTGAAGGTGGAAGCACACGAGTTGATAAATTAGAAATAGACAACGCTAACAATCATTTAGATGTTAGCACAGATTTAATATTGACCGCAGCAGCAGATATAGTATTATCCGCCGCTGGTGGAAACATTGAACCAGGTTCAAATGACCAAGCAGCCTTAGGTGCAGCTGACACCGCATTCTCCGATTTATTCTTGGCAAATGGAGCTGTAGTAAACTTCAACAATGGTGATGTTACTTTAACTCACGCTTCTAACGCACTAACTATAGATGGTGGAAACACCATATTAGGTGAAGGTTTTGACATTTCAGGTTCATTTACATCGACTGGTTCATTTGGTAGAGTTGAGGTAGCTGGCGACTTACAAGTAAAAGGAAATACGATAGTAAGTGGAACCATAACATTTGGTGACTCAGATTCAGACGCAGTAAATTTTGGAGCTGATATAACTTCTGATATTATTCCAAACGCAAGTGATTCACATAATCTTGGTAGTGACGCACAAAGATGGGACACCCTATTCCTAAGTGGTTCATTATCAGCTAGTGGAGGCCCACATGACTTAGATTCTGCTTCTACAATTACAATGGATGCAGTAGGAGCTGTAAGTATAGCAGGTGGAGCAGCATCTGACTTTACGACTACCGCAGCAGCAATTACGATAAATGGTAAAACTGGTATAAATCTACAAGAAGACGGGTCAAGTGTTATAGCAATAGACACAAACAGAGATGTCTTATTTGGTCAAACTGGTGGTTCAACATCTGACCCCGATGTAGAGTTTGATGGATACACAAGATTTGATGGGGTGTTAGAGGTAGCATTAGCAACACAATCAACCTCAACCTCTACAGGTGCTCTAATTGTTGATGGTGGTGTTGGTATAGCTAAGAACTTGACTGTCGGTGGCAACCTTGATGTAAATGGCACGCTCACAACAATAAACACCACAAATCTACAAGTTAAAGACCAACTCATTCAGTTAGGTAGTGGTAGTGAAAGTGGTGATAGAGGTATATTAGCAACAACAGATGCAAATGGTAGTGGTTCAGCATTTTTCTTTGATGATAGTGCTAATCGTTGGGGACTATCAGAGTCAGGTTCAACTGGTAATGGACAAGTAGCATTCGTTGCTAAACAATACCTTGTTTCTGTATCTTCATCAGCAGCAGAACCTTTAACTGAACCAGATAACTTTGGTAACGGTGAAACAACATTTGCAGGTATGATGCATGTTGATACTGATAAGGACGAACTATACATTTATTTCTAAAATAAAAAGAGGTTACAATGGCTATAAAAGCTAAAAGAACGAGAATTGTCGTCGATGAGATGGCAAAATTCTCAAAGGGTGAAATTGAGTTTTTATTTGAAACTATAAAAAATTCTATGATACCAGGTAAATTTTTACCAATTGCAATGGATGTAGTCCAAAAATTAAAAACCCAATATAAACTTTTAAATAGAGAAGATTTTATATTGAAAAAAGAGAATGATGTAAAACAAACTCTTAAACAAGAAATTGAAAAAGCTCAACAAGAAACTTTTCAAAGAATGAAAAAAGTAGATGGAGAGCTTTATATTGAAGATGATGAATAACTTATTGGCCTTGATGTGGCAATCAAGGAAGTGGGCTCGAAAGAGTAACCAACCATAAGGAGATAACTTAAATGCCAAATTGGAAAAAAGTCATAGTATCGGGCAGTAATGCTCATCTCAATCATGTTACCTCTAGCGGAAATATAAGTGGTTCATCAACTTCAACAGGTTCTTTCGGTGTCATCCAAATCGATGGTGGAGACTTCACATCAGCTTCACTAGCAAGTGCAATTGCTGGTGGTGGTAGTTCATTAGATTCAGCAACAGTAAGTGGTTCATGGAGGGGTGAGTTCTCATCGAGTGCACTTACTTTTGTAGGTGGTGGAGTTAGTGGTTCATCAACTTCAACAGGTTCTTTTGGTAAAGTAGTTGCGAGTAAAGTAGAGGGAATCACATCTTTAGTCGATGTGACATTAGTTAGTGGTTCGGTATCTTCCACAGGTTCTTTTGGTAGAATAGAAGCTTCAGTTGTTTCAGCTTCATCATTTCCTGGTCTTTCTGTAGGTCAAAAGTTTTTACACGAACAAACTGCAGCATCAACTACATGGACAATGAATCATAATTTTGATTTCAAATATCCTAATGTAGATGTCTATGACGATGATGATAATATAGTAATCCCAACAAGTATAATAGCAACAAGTGTAAATACACTTACAGCCACATTTGGTTCAGCAGTAGCTGGTGTGGCGATAATATCAACTGGTGGTCAAGCAGTCGATGAACGAGGTAAGAATTTTGTATTTTCACAAGAAACTGCAGCCTCCAACTGGCGTGTCACACATAGTATAGGTGAACAATATCCAGCAGTTACTGTTTATGATGAAGAAGATAAAGTAATTATACCAGATGAAATTATAGCAACAGATGGTAGTAAATTAGATATAAGTTTTTCTGAAGCAATAGCAGGTAAAGTAAATGTATCAGTCGGTGGAGGTGCTCCAACTGGCACGGTAAGTAGTTCAGCACAAATAGCCACACAATTAAGTGGTTCTTGGAGAGGTGAACTTTCTTCAAGTGTATATTTGAGACAGGTTGCTACAACCATCTCTGGCTCATTAGGTTCCAACGCAACTCTAATTAGAAGTTTAACAGCTGCAAGTATTAGTGGTTCAAGAAATGCAGGAGCCATAAGTGGTTCTTTTAGGGGTGAACTATCATCAAGTGTCTACTTAAGACAAGTTGCATCGACTATTAGTGGTTCAACAAATGCAGAGGCTGTAAGTGGCTCATTTAGAGGTGAATTATCATCAAGTGTATATTTAAGACAAGTAGAGGAAACTGTTAGTGGTTCTTGGAGAGGTGAATTTAGTTCAAGTGTACTAACAAATGTCGGTGGTGGTGTTAGTGGGTCTTCGGTTTCTACAGGCTCGTTTGGTGAGGTAAGAGTGGGTGGTATGAGTTTAAAATCTTTAACAACATTTAGTTCGTCGGTAGCAACTAAACTTAACTCGTTAGATGCAGATATTATTGCATTATCGATAGCATTAGGATAAGAAAGGGTAATAATGGCATATATTGGTAGAGAACCAACAAATAGTGGACAATTTTTACTTATCGACGATATAAGTTCACAATTTAATGGTTCAAAACAATCTTTTACACTTCAGGTAGGTGGTAGTGATATAACACCAGCAAAAGAAAATATTATTGTTGCAATTGATGGTGTATTACAAGAGGCCACATCAGCTTATAGTGTTAGTGGTTCAACAATAACTTTTACAGGTTCCCCTGCATCTGATGCTTCTTTTTATGGTGTGTTGACTGGTGAGTCACAATTTATAGCCAGCGATTCTATTTTAAATGATAAAATAAGTCCTACGGCAAATATAAGTGGTTCAAAAATTAATACGGATTTTTCAGCACAGAGTTTTCAACTTACTAACGTAACCGCAAGTGGAGACATAAGTGGTTCTTCATCATCAACTTTTAGTGGTGGAACATCAACTTTTACCAATTTTGGTGGTAATGTGAGTGGTTCAGCTACCTCAACTGGTTCGTTTGGTAAAGTGGAGGTTGGTAGTGGTAAAATAACAACCGCAGGAAATATGGTGCTTGATACAGATGGAGCTCAGATTAGATTAGAGGATGGTGGTACGGAGTTTGGTAGAATTAGTAGAGTATCTTCTGATTTAGTAATAAAATCTATAAGTAACAATAATGATATACTTTTTAAAGGTGTTGACGCTTCATCAACAATAACTGCATTACAATTGGATATGTCGGAAAAAGGTAATGCTATTTTTAATAATGATGTTACAATAGCTGGGACTTTAACTGCACAAGAGATACACACAGAATTTGAGAGTGCGTCAATTCTTTTCACAAGTGGTTCTACTAGATTTGGAGATGATACCACAGATACACATAGAGTAACTGGCTCAATGGACATTAGTGGTTCTCTACAAATACCTCACGGAGACCTAATAATACAAGACAATATAGATGTTGAGGGTGACATAGATGTAAATGGCACAACCAATCTTGATAATGTAGATATTGATGGAACTACAAATATGGTTTCTGGTGTTACAATAGGTGCTGGTTCAGCACATGCGTCAGCAAATGATTTGATAGTTGGGGGCACATCAAGTGGAAATAGTCATGGTATAACAATAGCTACTCATAACGATGATAGTGGAAGATTATTGTTTAGTGACAACTCAAACTTACTAGAGGGTCAAATAATCTATGACCATTCTACAAATGCGATGACACTTGGTACAGCCGCGACGACTGCAGTTACGATTGACTCTTCACAAAACGTGGGTATCGGCACAACGAGTCCATTAGCTGCTGTTCACGTACATGGAGCCGCTGGTAACCCCGTAACGACTGGGACAAACCCATCATCATCAATAGCTAGATTTGGAAATGCAGGACTAAATGCAGTTCTTGATATAGGTCAAGGTGCTAACCCATATCCAATGTGGATACAATCGCATGATAGAAGCAATCTAGCTCAGTTTTATGAGTTATCATTAAATCCTGTAGGTGGAAATGTGGGCGTTGGCACTTTAAATCCGAGTCAACCATTACACGTTTACAAAAGTGGTGATGGTATTGCTTTAATAGAATCAACAGGTCATACTCAATTAACAATTAAAACGACAGGAACCACAGACCATACTGAACTAAATTTTGGTGATTCTGATGATGATGACAGAGGTGCAATAAGATATTCTCACGGTAGCACCGATGCAATGCAATTTGATACAGCTGGTAGTGAAAGAATGCGTATTACAAGTGCAGGACAGGTTGGGATAGGCACAAATAACTTGGGTGCTAACCTACACGTTAGAACGACTAATGCTGGTTCCCTATGTAAGACTAGGATAGACGGTGATGATGGTACAAATGACGGTGGTGCAGTATTAGCTCTTGCTTATAACACAACAGAAAAATGGAATATTTTAACCAGAAATCAAACAAGTGTAGGTAACGCATTTTCTTTACAAATACTAGATGATGATGGTAATGATGGTGTATTTTTAAATCAAGATGCAACTTCATTTAGTGCTAATTCAGATGAAAGAATGAAAGAAAATATTGTTGAACTTGAAAATGCAATAGATAAACTGAACACGTTAAGATGTGT
>Ga0114933_10005884_pt1 | contig 11029 bp, 10 predicted proteins | sample 4SBtaG_FD_89691 | JGI IMG/M metagenome (GOLD analysis project Ga0114933, IMG submission 89691) | Deep subsurface microbial communities from Kolumbo volcano to uncover new lineages of life (NeLLi) - 4SBTROV12_W25 metaG | ecosystem: Environmental > Aquatic > Marine > Volcanic | place: Kolumbo... | reverse complement strand
GCGAAATGCATTGGTCGCCGGAGGGCTTTCAGGTTTTATGGGTACTATCACGTCGGTCGGTGGTCCGCCTGTTGCACTGCTCTTCCAACATTTACCAGGTCCGGCACTGCGAGGTACTTTGTCTGCTTATTTCTTGCTCACGTCACCGATTATTTTAATCGCTCTTTACGCTGCTGACCGACTCGGGTGGGACGAAGTAAAGCTATCAGTCGTGCTACTCCCGGGGATGTTGTTGGGCTTTTTGTGCGCTAAGTCCTTCGCCGCACACTTGAGTCAACAAGCAATTCGGGCCACCGTTTTGACGATTTGCGCCGGCGGTGGCATCACGTTGCTGGTACGGAGTTTATGAAAGACGAGTTCGTATTGTTGAATTTCCAGATATAAATCGAATGCTAAGTTTGGTTTCCGTCAACTTTGTCGATTACACACGAGATAGTTGCTCACGATAATTCCAACGATGATAATGCCAGCATCGTAGTTTGGAGATCGGATACGATGACGACGAAAGTCGAAGACGCTGTTGAAACCGACACTTTGTGCTGGGACGATCGAGTGCAACGCGGACGCGTGCATCGTTCACTTTATGTCGATCGTGATGTGTTCGATATAGAACAGCGGCGAATTTTCGGCGCCACCTGGATTTACCTTGCCCACGAAAGTGAAATCGCAGATCCGAATTCTTTCGTTGTACGCCAAATCGGTCCGCGTCCAATAATCGTTACCCGAGATAGTGAGCATCGTATTCATGCATTGATCAACCGCTGTACGCATCGCGGGGCGTCTGTATGTAGAGCAGCAGCCGGGAACAAGAAGTATTTCACATGCGGATACCACGGCTGGACATTTGAGAACAATGGAAAGTGTGCGAATATCCCGCTCCACGAGGCCTATGGATCGGAATTTAGGCAAAGCGATTACGATCTAGGGTGCGTGCCATACCTCGCGAGCTATCGTGGATTTATTTTCGGCACCTTCAACCCGGAAAAAGGCGAACTACCGTTAACCGACCACCTCGGACCCGCTGCCGATCGCATGGACGAATGGATCGCTCACAACGGTGGCGATCACAAATTGATCCAGGTTGCTGGGGCTCAGCGGTTTCTCGTCAACGGTAACTGGAAGTGTATATACGATAATGCCGGTGACGGGTATCACCCAGAATATTCTCATCAATCCCTATTGCGCATGACGCAAGAGCGCAACGGCGAAGGCAAGGACTTGGATTATTTCGCTGGCGGCATCGATGTCACACCGATGTATAGCGAGTCGCTCGGCAATGGCCACACTTTTTTGGATCAGCGACCGTGTATGTACGATGGTTCCGCCTTTGAACGTCAACGTCCACAGCCCGGACGCGAGGCTGTCGTCGAGACACTCAACGTTGAATTCGGAGAGGAGCGCGCCAACGAAATGCTGGAGAGTGTCCCCGGGGCCGGTATGAACTTATCCATATTTCCGAGCTTGCTGTTTATTGGCAATCAGTTGCAGGTCGTGACTCCTTTGTCGGTCGACCGCACGGATCTGAGCTGGTATGCCACATCACGTCGGGACGTACCCGATAGTGTCAATACGATCCGCTTAAGAACACAAGAAGATTTTCCTATATTCGGGGAGGTTGACGACAATTCGAACTTCGAATCCTGTTTCAATGGCATGCGCGTACCAGAAATGGAATGGGTCGATATCAGTCGCCATTTAGATACTGGGGTTGAAAACATTGACGAGGCCGGAGTTGTAAGGGCCCCAATCTCTTCGGATCTACACATGCGTTCGTATTACAAAGAGTGGAAACGGCTAATGAGTCGCGAACCAGAAATGGTCGTCAAGTGAATCGTGAATACGAGTAGTTCACCCGATCCGTCGGTCGGTTCATTTTACCTCGACGATGCTTTCTACGAGCGTCTAGTCGCGTTCGCGAATGATTGGCAAAATCGTACCGGAATTGAATGCGGCGAACGGCCAGACCTCGAGACTCGTGACGATTGTGCCGCGCTGATTAGCGCCGAGGCGCGGCTCGCCGATGCGCTCCAACTTGAGTCTTGGCTTGATTGTTATGCGCCCGAGTGCATTTATTGGATCCCGGCGAGCAATCCGGCAGCGGATCCCCGTTTGGAAATCACCCATGAGATTCATGATCGGCGTCGTCTTGAAGATCGGGTCGCCCGGATCCGAACCGGCTTTGCTTATTCGATGACCCCAGCAGTGCGTAGCACTCACGTTCTTGGCCCGGTCGAAATATGGCGCGGTATGGCAAATGAAGTGCGCGCACGAACAAGTTTTATCATCGACACCTTTAGAAATGATCACCATCGAGTGTTGTCAGGTTGGGTCGGTTATTCGATAGTCGACATCGACGGTCAATGGCGGATAGCGATCAAGCAAGTAAATCTTATTGATGCGGACCAACCGCAAGGTAACAATTCGTTTTTTCTCTAGTGGAACGACATCCAACTGACCACAACCGGGGGCTGCATGGCGACTAAGCGTAGTCGAAAAACTCAATCTTCTAGTTCCGTTGGACGCGATGGATTCATCGCCAAGCATAAATTGTTCGACGTGCAGAAAAAACGCACAGCGACGCGAGTCTTAAATGAAGTAGAAAAACGCAAGCTGGAATTCGTGCGATTGGTGTATTGCGACCAACATGGTTTAACGCGAGGCAAGCTACTGCCGTTTGCACAACTCCGTGACGTTTTGGTTAACGGCTACGCGACCACGCATGCGCTATTTGCAATGGATTCTGCTAATTTCATTTACCTCCCCGTTTTTCAGGATGATGGAGGGTTCGGTATCGAGGAAATGGGTGGAGCAGGAGACATGCTCATGGTCCCTGATCCCGATACTTTTCGCGTGATACCGTGGGACGAGGACACCGGTTGGATTCAGTGTGATTTGTATTTGAAAACCGGCGCTCCAATGCCGTTTTCGCCACGCGCGCTTCTGAGTAAGCAAGTCGAGCGACTGGCAAATCTAGGCTACGAGTTACTTATTGGCTTGGAAGTCGAGTTCCACGTTTTTAAGATCGACGATCCCTCGTTGACGATGGCGGCGTCGACGCAACCGCCGGAGCCGCCAAACGTGTCGCCACTCGCGCACGGCTATCACTATCAGGGTGAGCAGGTCCTTGACGAGTTGTCCGCCCTAATGAAGACGTTCTACCGTCACTTGCGTGCTTTAGGTTTGCCGGTTCGGTCTCTGGAAGATGAATGGGGTCCGGGTCAATGCGAAATTACGCTTGAACCGATGAGCGCGATGGAAGCAGGCGACGCAATGGTGTTGCTGCGGTCGGCGCTTAAGCAGATAGCCCGTCGATCGGGTTATCTTGTCACATTCATGTGCAAACCGGGTTTGCCGAATGTGTATTCGTCAGGCTGGCACCTACATCAATCGCTACGTTCGCATAAAAATGGCGACAATGCATTTGTCACTCGCCAACGCGGCGCGGTGCTCTCGGCCGTAGGCAAACAGTACTTGGCAGGTCTTTTAGAGCACGCCGCCGCTTCATGCGCGTTCTCGAACCCAACAATAAATGGTTACAAACGTTTGAATGCGAATCCTCTGGCACCGAATCGCGCCGTTTGGTCGATCGATAATAAGGCGGCGTGCCTGCGCCTTGTTGCCGGTGGTAGTGATCCAATGACGCACATCGAGAATCGTTCCGGGGAACCGGCGGCTAACCCGTATCTTTTCATCGCCGCCCAAATTGGTGCTGGCCTCGATGGACTATCAAGAAAACTCGATCCAGGACCACCGCTAAGCGATCCGTACCGGCAAACAGATCAACCGCCGTTACCCCGAAGTTTAATGGAGGCCGTTGTCGCGTTATCCGAATCACAAGTCATGCGCAAAACATTTGGCGATACATTCGTTGATTACTATCTAAAAGCGAAACAGCAGGAAATCCATCGTTTCCTATCGACAGTGACGGACTGGGAGCATCGAGAATATTTTGAGCGGTTCTGAAGTTCGACTTTAGCAATTCCGTTCGCTCGATTACTGTTGCACTGCGGCGTGCGGCTTAATGTGGTGCGGCTTATACTCCAATGACAATGCGGTCGTCGATATCAACGGTACGATAGGGGAGTTGAAGATGAACATTCGCGCTCAAATGTTCTGCGTATGGTCCGGTTTAGGTTTTGCGTTACTATTTCTTGTCGCAATTTGGCCGACGGCCGATTTCATGCCGCCACTTGCGCCAAGTCTAAGTGCAGACGCGATCGCCGAGATCTACCGATCGAATACCTTATCCATACGTTTTGGTGCACTGCTAATGATGGCGGCTTCTGGACTCATGTGCCCTTTCGTCGCGGTCATTACAATTCAGATGCAACGCATCGAAGGGTCGCCGCCGATTTTAAGTTATGCGCAACTTTCTGCTGGTACATTGAACGTTGTGTTTTTCATTCTACCATCGCTTATCTGGACGATTGCGGCATTTCGCCCGGAACGCGATCCGCAGTTGACGTTAATGTTGAATGACTTTGCGTGGATTGTATTTCTCATGCCATTTACCACCTTCATTGTGCAGAACTTTGTGTTCGGTATTACCGTCCTCAGCGATAAACGCGAGCGTCCAATATTTCCGCGCTGGCTTGGGTATTTCAATTTCTGGGTGGCGGTTTTATTTATTCCGGGCGGCTTGCTAACGTTCTTCAAGTTGGGACCGTTTGCATGGAACGGACTTTTCGTTTGGTGGATTCCATTTTCGGTATTTCTCGCTTGGTACATTGTAATGTTCACCATGTTGCGCGCGGCGGTGAGCCAACAAGCGATCGATGAGGAAGGTTCCGCACCGGCTTAAATCTAGGCCCAAGACATGTCAGACCCCAACGAGGCGCGCACTGCGTCTGCACAGCATTTGCCTGGCGAAGCCGGAGTGTGGATGTTTATCGTTGGTGATTTAGTGATTTTCACTTTGTTGTTCGCAGTCTTTCTTTACTACAGGGCCGACAACGTCCCCTTATTCACCGAGTCACAGCGCACGCTAAACCAGACATACGGCGCGGTGAATACGCTATTGCTCCTGTCCAGTTCTTGGTTCGTCGCGCTCGCCGTGCAAGGAGCACGTATCGGCGAGCGGCTTAATGCGTTGAGATTGATCGCGCTTGCTTTCGGCTGCGGTGTGGGCTTCATCGGCATCAAATATTTCGAATATAGCGAGAAGTTTCGCGCCGGCTACAACATCGTTACGAACGACTTTTTTATGTACTACTTCTTAACGACCGGCATCCATTTGGTACACGTTGTTATCGGCATGGCCGTGCTCGCTTTTCTATGGCACACAACCCGTGGCGGAGAAATTGACGCGGGGGAACTGAGTACGCTTGAAAGCGGCGCGAGCTTTTGGCATCTCGTCGACATCCTTTGGATCGCACTTTTCGCGCTGCTTTATATGTTGCGGTGATCGTATGATGATATTGATTCGCCAACCCATCACAATTGTTTGGTTTATCCTAATATTTGCGACCGGATTGTCGTGGCAGTTTGGCCACGGCTTCGGGTTCGGGGAGAACTATCACTTTGCGAGTGTCGCTATTTTGATTGTTACTTTCATTAAAATTCGATTTGTGTTTCTTGACTTTATGGAATTGAGAGCTGCTCCAAAGGGACTGCGCTGGTTGTTTGAAGTTTGGGCTGTGCTCGCTTGCGCTATTCTTATCGGCTTTTACTGGAGCGGTGTCTAATCGCAAATATGGTAAAGAGAAATTCAATGGGAGAACGGCACAGATGAAGTTTAGTTTGCATATCGAAACGCGTATTGGTGACTGGCAGATCATCCGCGATCTAGAAGACTACGGGTACGACGCCGTATGGGTACCGGACACGCAAATGATGTGGTCGGACTGTTACGCGACGATGGCGGTCGCTGCAGCAAATACATCTAAAATCCGCATCGGAACGGGTATTGCCGTTCCTGGTTGTCGGATCGCGCCTACCACCGCGCACTCGATAGCTTCGGTTAACGTGCTCGCTCCCGGGCGTGTGTTTCTTGGTATCGGCACCGGCCATACTGCGATGCGCGTTATGGGCCATGACCCAATGCGCATAGCGGATTTTCAGGAATATATTCGTGTCGTGCGGGCCTTACTCGACGGCGAAACGGTGGACTACACGTTTCGTGGCAAAACGACGGAGCTGAAATGGCAAGATCATGGAGACGGGTTTCGCAATCTCGAAGATCGCATCCCGATCTACGTTGCGGCTAATGGTCCGCGCGCACTGCAAACGGCAGGTGCGTTGGGCGATGGTGTTGTTGCCGCGATGGGCGAGCAACCCGATCTCATCGACTTTCATTATCAGCAGATTAATGACGGCGCGAAAGCAGTCGGGCGAACTCTCCCGGTTGATTTTCATATGACAGCGGGCTGCCACGCCGTCGTGCTACGTCCTGGCGAGAAACTTACTGACGATCGCGTGATCGATATCGCCGCCCCATGGGTAGCGACGATGATCCATTTCGTCTACGAGATTTGGCGATACACAAAAAACGACGACATAGTACCGGCGTACATGAAAAATATTTGGGAAGAGTATTGTGACCACGTCAATCAGTTCGACGTACCCGAAGAGAAAATTCATCAAGTGCTGCATACGGGGCACTGTAGTTGGGTGCCGCCCGGCGAACGGAAATTCGCGACACCAGAAATGATCGAAGGCACAGGCATGGTGGGCGAGCCCGAGCAAATCGCCCAGGCCATACGCGATGCCGCAGACCGAGGCCTGCACGAAATCAGTTTATTACCCGGTCTGGCGTACGCACGCGAAGTGGCGCGCGATTTCGCAGAGAAAGTGATTCCGATTATTTAATAGTTCCGGGTAGTTCCAGGAACAATTTACTTAATTCGGAAGGTATTGAGACGCGCGGCAACAGAATCTGAATTAAGTAAATTGTCCCCGGAACCGTCTAAGTTCCAAAACCCAAGGAGGGTGGGTATGGCGATTAGCGTTGGCATTATCGGTCTCGGCAAGATCGGCCGCGCGTGCGCGACTAATTTAATTGCTGACGGCTTTACCGTGTTCGCCCTGATTAGACCGAGCACGGCGGATTTTGTCGTTGATGGGGGTCACTTGTGTGCAGACACGGCAGGGTTGGTATCGACATGCGACGTGATAATTACTTGTCTGGCCAGTGAAGAACAGATGCAAGACGCGTATCTTGGCTCGCAGGGCTTAGTCGCGCACGCACGCGATGGCCAGATTGTAATGGAGATGGGAACCTTTCCCGCAACATTCAAAGAACCACTGGCACAGTCACTGGCGGACAAAGGTGCGACGATGCTCGACTGCCCGGTCAGCGGAATTCCGGCGACGGTTCTGAGCCGCGATGCCGTTTTGTTCGTTAGCGGTGACGAGGAAACGGTCCAATCGATTCAGCCGTTGATCGACAGCATCGGGCCGAAGAGTTGTTATGTCGGTGCGTTTGGTGCTGGAATGACCACGAAATTGGTCACAAACCTGCTCGTTGTTGTTAACTCGATGGCAGCCGCTGAGGCCATGGTGTTTGGTAATCTCTCCGGGCTTGATTCGGAGAGCATGCTGAGTGCCGTTGGCCAAAGCGCTGGAGGTTCTGCCGTACTCAATTATCGCGGTCCGATGATGGCCGAGCGGACGTACCGGCCGGCGGCCGGTCCTGCTTCAATTGTCATGAAGGATCTGGTGTACATCCGCGATCACGCCCGTGCAGTTGGCGCCGCCATACCGCTTGTTGAAACGGCCATAGTTTGGTTTACGCAGATGATCGAGGAAGGTCGCGCCGAGGACGAATGCGCCGCCATATATGAAGTCATTCTCGGCGCTTCGCCGGGATCCGAATCTTCGCACGGTGGTTAAGCTAGGTCGTTGTCCCATGCTTCGCGGATGCCCGAGGCAAGCTGCGGATCTCAAACGGCATACAATTATCCAGGGCTTAAGTTGATTCCGTTAAAAATGACTAAAAAAGTACCTAAACCCGTCGAATTTCGATCTGAACCTTTACCGCTATCCGGAGCCATGAAGGTATTGAAACGCGAACTCAGAGCGCCACACTGGGAGGGCAAAGCTAGCGCGATCAATTGAGCTAAAAGCATGATCGCCGTCGAACCTTCTACGGATCCAAAGATCGTTTTGAGAGTTCGTAGAATGATAATGCGCCAGCCGTGGGAGACTGAAATAAGTAAACTGTCCCCGGAATCTCCCGCAGTACTAGCACCGAACGCCGCGACATTATGAATATGAGGAACACCTAATGGACTTTGGCCTGCTACTCCCATTTCGAAATCCGCTGAAGTGGCGACGCCCGTTTAACGAGATCTACGCCGAACATATCGACTCGGCCGTCTACGCCGAACAATTGGGCTACGATACCCTGTGGACGACCGAGCATCACTTCGCCGAAGACGGTTGGTCACCGAGTTTGTTGCCAATCTTGTCTGCCATCGCGGGGCGGACATCGACCATCCGTCTGGGAACGTTCATCATCGTGCTTCCGTTTCATCATCCGGTGCGAGTGGCGGAAGACGCGGCAACCGTCGATATCATCTCGAATGGCAGACTTGAACTTGGTCTCGGTCAAGGGTATTGGCTTAGCGAGTTCCGAAGCTTCAACATTTCTCGTAAAGAACGGGCGTCACGCCTTACCGAAGGGACCGAGATTATCAATCGATGCTTTACAGAGGAATCGTTCAGTCACGACGGCAAGCATTGGCAGCTAACTGACATTGAACTTAGTCCGCGACCCATTCAACAACCGCCACCTATCTGGGTAGCCGCGATGGCGGAAAACACGGTACGACGAGCAGCACGACTCGGTTATCACCTAGCGGGTTCGGGAGGCGCGGATCTCCAACAGTTTTATGATGACGAATTGACCAAGCATGGCAAAAACCCCACCGATCACAATATCTGCCAACTGCGTTCGGTTTATGTCGCGGAAACTCGCGAGAAGGCATGGGACGGTTGCGAGGAGCATCTCTATTACATGATGTCTTTGTACGATAAACGCTACAAAGAAGCCGATGACATGGAATGGGGATCGGCCGTGATGTCGGCGCCCGTTGTCCCGCCCGTCGGTGAACTCAGACACACGAAGGACATTTCGTTTTTCAACGCTCCGTTGATCGTCGGCACGCCGGACGATGCTATCGCCGAGATCGAACGCTACACTAGTGAGACGCGTTGTACCCACATGTCGATGTGGATGCACATGGCCGGGATGCCGGACGTGAAAATTCGTTCGTCAATGAAACTTTTTGCCGAAGAAGTGATACCGCACTTTAGGAGCCCCTGAGCTTACGAAGTGTCCCTTCTAGATGTCGATGACAATTTTTCCAAAGTGCCCTGCATCCTGCATGCAATGGAACGCAGCCGGCGCGTTGTCAAAAGAGAAATTCGCGTCGATCACCGGTGTGAGTCCATTGATAGAAAACGCTGCGTTCATCGCTTCAAACATCTCGCGGCTCCCAACGTAGATGCCTTGAACGCAAAGGCTTTTGAACAAAACCTGCAACGGGTCCACTTTCGCTTCGAAGCCAGTTAACACCCCGATCAACCAAACGTTGCCGCCGAATTTTGCCGAAGCAAAAGATTTTTCCAACGTTCCTGAACCGCCGAGCTCAACGACATGGTCAACACCCTTACCGCCAGTTAGTTCTAAAACTTTCGTCTCCCAGTCGGGGTGTTCTCGGTAGTTAATGGTGTGATCTGCGCCTAAGCTTCGTGCGCGCTCGAGCTTCTCATCGCTACTAGACGTGAGAATCGCCGTTGCGCCGTGCATCTTCGCGATTTGCAATGCAAACAAGGACACGCCACCCGTACCAAGAGCCAGGACCGTTTCGCCGGCCATTAGCCGACCTTTTGATACAAGCGCGTGCCAAGCAGTTAAAGCGGCGCATGGCAGGGTTGCAGCTTGCGCGTCGCTCCAACCGGCAGGGACCGCCACGACGCCTTCCTCACTCAAGCAAACGTGCTCGGCGAGCATCCCCGGTCGGCGGCCACCCAACGCCGACTCCATAGCAGCTGGCGTGATTGGGCCGGAAATCCAATCTTGGAAAAAAGTTCCCGCGACGTGGTCGCCGACCGAGAACCGGCTGACTTCGGATCCGACGCTAACGATTTCTCCGGCGCCATCTGAGCACGGTACTAACGGCCAGCAATCGTCGTCCACGACCCCTAGCACGTGGAGTAAATCGCGATAATTAAGTGACACCGCGCCCACTCGCACGACGACGTCATGGGGACCGGGATCCGGTACCGGCTGTGAAACCGCAGCGAGCGCGTCAATACCCTGGTTGGAATGGATGTGCCATGCGTTCATCTGGTAGTCCCCTTAAGTTAGATTCGTTGCTCGAATAATCTGGGAGTAATCTAAGCAGAATTTGGGGTGCGAGCGCAATCACCGTGTTTTGCGCCGCCGCCATTACCCACTGACGCTTTACATTCCACGAAATTAAACCGTACGGTTGATAGGCTCCGTCGGTATTTGGGCGCGCAGAAAAAACCACGTAAAGATCCCAAGACCAATTGAAAGTGGGCCGGAGATTAAGTAGGGCGCATCGCTACCTAAATGCTCTAGCGCCGCGCCCGCCCACAGGTGAGAGATGACGGCGCCAATACTCATTACAGTGCCTAGTACAGCTTGGCCTGTTGCGCGAAGGCGATCGGGAACCTCCCCTTCGACGTAAAGCTGCATACCAATGATTAGTCCGACGACCACGGCCCCGTGGAGCAGTTGAATACCGAAGATCCAAAAAAGACTCGGTGCCAACGCTGTGATCAACCAACGCGCGCCGTCGCAGGCAATGCCCGCCGCAATTAGTCCCCGCGCTCCGACGCGACGCATACCGGCACCGGCGTAGTAGATGAGTGGAATCTCGAGGAGCAGCATCGGGATCCACATGCGACTCACAGTTTCGATGGTCCCGCCGTGCTCGGTGACGAACACAGGGAAGAGTACGATTGGTCCCGACAGCAATCCAAACGCGAAGAAAGCCAACACCAACAACCGGAGGTAAGATGATTGTCGCAATAGTGCGCTTAAGTCTTCGCGTTTGGC
>Ga0114933_10005880_pt1 | contig 11033 bp, 12 predicted proteins | sample 4SBtaG_FD_89691 | JGI IMG/M metagenome (GOLD analysis project Ga0114933, IMG submission 89691) | Deep subsurface microbial communities from Kolumbo volcano to uncover new lineages of life (NeLLi) - 4SBTROV12_W25 metaG | ecosystem: Environmental > Aquatic > Marine > Volcanic | place: Kolumbo... | reverse complement strand
GGCCGTAGACCGCCCCCTCCGCCAGGTCGATCTCGCGATCATGGAGTCGAACGCGACGCCCCGGGTCCATGGGGCCAGCATACAGCGCCTGGATCGCGGCGAGGAGCCCCCGCTGAATGCGCCGGACTCCTCGCGGGCAAGTCTGGGTCGACCGCTCAGCGAATCGGGTCGAGGTTCTCGCAGCCCTCCGCCGGCTCCTGCCGATCCGGGCGCACCTTACAGAAGTCGTGGCCGTCGTCGCCGGCGGTGAAGTCCACTCCTCGCTGCCCCGCGAGGAAGTCGTCTCCGGGGCCACCGATGAGCTCGTCGTTGCCGGGGCCGCCGCGCAGGGTGTCGTTGCCCTCGTCGCCGAAGAAGAGGTCGTAGCCGTAGCCGCCGACCATGAGGTCGTTGCCCGGGCCGCCGGAGGCGCGGACAGGCGCCTCGCCACGGTTGAGCAGGACGTCATCGCCGTGGCCCAGGTGGACCTGGCCGACCACGCGGTCGCTCGTGTCCAGGACCACCATGTCGTTGCCCTCCCAGGTGTCGATGATGACCTCGGCGGGGACCGGGCCGAACCAGATGACCTCGCCCTCGGCGTGGACCTCGATCTGCCGGCCGTCCTGCACGATGGTCAGCATGTCGTCGTAGCGGGTCCCGTCGATGATGAGGTTGCCCTGGCGGACCATGGCGGTGACGCGCTCGGCGGGGTCCGGGTTGAAGTGGTCGGCGACGGCGAGGGTGAGGACGAGGTGGAACATTCGAGTCTCCGGGTGGTGGGCCCTGGGGCCGTTCATCCGGGTTCACGACGTCTCGCTGCGATCCCGGACAGGTTTTCTTGATTTTTCTTCCAGGCCAGTCCGCTCGAGGATCACCGCCATGGCCTCGGAGCCCTCGCGATCCCGCTCCAGCAGCGCCTCCACGAGCTCTTTCAGTTCTGTGTTGCGCCCGCAGGCGACCTCGAGAAAGCTCGCTCGGTCGGCGGGATCCAGCTCGACCACCTCGTCGAAGACGGTCTGGGCACGGCGAAGCAGGGCGACGTCCATGCCTCTGTGTACCCTGGCGCCGTGGACGACTCCCTGCTCGACGACCAGGTCTACGGACAGCTGAGGCGCCTGGCCCACAAGCTCCACGGCAACAGCTTCGAGAACACGCTGCAGCCGACGGCGCTCCTGCACGAGGCCTGGATGAAGGTCAGCAAGACCGACCACCACTACGAGTCCCAGGGCCACTTCCAGGCTGTGGCGGCACGAGCGATGAGGCAGATCCTGGTCGATCGGGCCCGAGGTCGGTTGCGCCAGAAGCGGGGCGGGGGCTGGCAGCAGGTGTCGCTGACGGGGCTCGGTGCCACCGACGCGGCGCTCGGCCTCGTCGAGCTCGACGACGCCCTGACCAAGCTGGCCAAGGTCGACGCCCTCGCCTGCGAGGTCGCCCAGATGCGCGTCTTCGGCGGGCTGACCATGGCCGAGATCGGCGGTGTGACGGGCAAGAGCGAGCGCAGCGCGGCCCGCAAGTGGCGCTTCGCTCGGGCCTTCCTGCTGGAGGTTATGGACGCTGAATGAATGGTCATTCAGCGTATCCGCGCCTCCTCGAGCCCCTGGAGGTCGCGCACGTGACCCTCAAGAACCGCGTCCTGATGGGGTCGATGCACATCGGCCTCGAGGAGGACCGGGACTACGGGCGGATGGCGGCCTACTTCGCGGCCCGGGCCAGCACCGGGCTGATGGTCACCGGCGGCATCGCACCGAACCGGCGGGGCTGGCTGAAGCCCTTCGCGGCCAAGCTGAGCAACACGCGCGAGGTCCGTCGACACCGGGTCATCACCGAAGCCGTTCACGCGGCCGGCGGCCACATCGCGATGCAGATCCTGCACGCGGGACGCTACGGCTACCACCCGTTCTCCGTGGCGCCCTCGAAGATCAAGTCGCCGATCACGCCCTTCGGTCCGTGGGGGCTGTCGACCGCCGGCGTCGAGAAGCAGATCGAGTCCTTCGTGCGCTGCGGAGTGCTCGCCCAGGAGGCCGGCTACGACGGCGTCGAGGTCATGGGCAGCGAGGGCTACTTCATCAACGAGTTCCTGGTCACCCACACCAACAAGCGCACCGACGAGTGGGGTGGCTCCTACGAAAACCGCATGCGCCTGCCGATCGAGATCGTGCGCCGCATGCGCGAGGCCGTCGGCCCGGACTTCGTCATCATCTTCCGGCTCAGCATGCTGGACCTGATCCCCGAGGGCTCCACCTGGGAAGAGGTCGTGGTCCTGGCCAAGGCCCTCGAACTCGCCGGCGTCAGCATCCTCAACACCGGCATCGGCTGGCACGAGGCCCGCGTCCCGACCATCGCGACGATGGTGCCGCGGGCGGCCTTCACCTGGGTGACGCGCAAGCTCAAGGGCGAGGTCGGCGTGCCGCTGGTCACCTCGAACCGCATCAACACCCCCGAGGTCGGCGAGGCCATCCTGGCCGCCGGTGACGCGGACATGGTCAGCATGGCTCGGCCGCTCCTGGCCGATCCGGAGTTCGTGAAGAAGGCCGCCGAGGGCCGCGCGGACCGCATCAACACCTGCATCGCCTGCAACCAGGCCTGCCTGGACCACGTCTTCAAGAACCAGCGCGCCAGCTGCCTGGTGAACCCGGCGGCCTGCTACGAGACCGAGCTGGTGGTCGAGCCGGCCTCGCCGAAGAAGCGCGTCGCGGTGGTCGGGGGCGGTCCGGCCGGGCTCTCCGCGGCCAGCGTCGCCGGCGAGCGGGGGCACGAGGTCGTGCTCTTCGAGGCCGCCGAGTCGCTGGGCGGGCAGTTCAACCTGGCCCGCAAGATCCCGGGCAAGGAGGAGTTCGACGAGACCCTCCGCTACTTCACCAACCGCCTCGAGGACGCCGGGGTCGAGGTCCGCCTGGGGGCTCGGGCGGACGTGGAGGCGCTCCGAGGCTTCGACGCCGTCATCGTGGCGACGGGAGTGACGCCGCGTCGCTTGTCGCTGCCCGGCATCGATCGGCCCGAGGTCCTCGGCTACACCGACGTGCTCAAGGGTGCGCCGGTCGGCAAGCGCGTGGCCATCATCGGGGCCGGGGGCATCGGCTTCGACGTCGCGGAGTACCTCACCCACGTGCACCGGGAGGGGCCGGCGCTCGAGGCCTTCCTGGCCGAGTGGGGCATCGATCACAAGCACGAGTCGCGGGGCGGGCTCCGTCCGGTCCAGGAGCCGCCGCCGCCGCGCACGGTCGTGATGATGCAGCGCTCCAAGGGCAAGCTCGGCGCGGGCCTGGGCAAGACCACCGGCTGGATCCACCGGACGCAGCTCAAGAAGCGCGGGGTCGAGATGCTCTCCGAGGTCGCCTACGACCGCATCGACGACGCCGGGCTGCACATCTCCGTCGCCGGGAAGAAGCGCGTCATCCCCGTCGACCACGTCGTGGTCTGCGCCGGGCAGCTCGAGAACGATGGCCTGGCGAGTCAGCTCGAGGGCATCGACGTCCACATCGTCGGCGGCGCCCGCCTGGCCGGAGAGCTCGACGCCAAGCGGGCCATCCGCGAAGGAGCCGAAGTCGCCGGCCAGATCTGAACTTGACCTGGCGTCAAGTTCAGGGCCGCAAGGCGGGTCTTGCGCGGCTCAACTTGACGCCTCGTCAAGTTCGCGGGTCTGTCGGCACGCGGGCGAGTTGGAGACGCGGGTCGGCCAGGCAGGCCCTGCCCGAACGCACGTCCACCGTCTGCTTCCAAGCATGGTGGACGCCTTGCCGCGTCATCCCGCAGGCCCTGGCGAGCAGGGCGGCGTCGCGCCATCCCTGGTCGCGCGCCAAGGCGAGGAACATCTTCCGGGTCGGCCCCCGGCGGCGGTACTCGATCCCGCGCGTGGCCGCACGAGCAGCGGCCGCGATCTCTCCCAGACCGCGGATCGGGAAGTCGGTGGCGGACGCCGGGGGCTGGGGCGGCTCGGTGCCCTGGACCCGCACCGAGGGGTCCGCGCTGACGTAGGCGTGGTGGCGCTCGGGGCTGCCTTCGAGCTGCAACACGCGAGAGCGATCCACCCAGGGCGTGGCGACGGCGCCGAAGAGCTCGCGGTGCGTGCTCCACAGCCACTCGAGCGGATCGGCGGCGAGCTCCGCCCGGCAAGGGTTGAGCGCGATGTAGCGCAGATCGCGTCGAATCTTGGTACGGCCTCGGGCTTCTTGGGCGCTGACATCGACGCCGGTCCATCCGGCGACGTGGTGGATCGCCCGGCGGAGCCAGGCCAGCTCTTCGTCGAGGTCGACCTCTTCTACGAGCACGTGGAAGTGGTTGCCCATCAGGCAGGCCGAGAGCACGCGCGGCCAGCGGCTACGCAGGACCTTCCAGGTGCGATGGCAGGTCTCCCTTGTGGCGAGCGGGTAGTCGGAGCGGGATCGGGCGACGAACTGAACGGCAAGCATGCCGCCCGTGTTGCAGACGACGTGCCAGCGCCAAGTCCGCGAAATCGCGTTTCGTCCTGTCCTGACCTGTTCGGGAATCCGACACCCCCTGTCGGCCATTCGCCACCTTGACGCCTCGTCAAGTTCAGGGCCGCAAGGCCCGTCTTGCGCGGCTCAACTTGACGCCTCGTCAACTCCGGCTCGGCTATGAAGGCTCCGTGATCTGGATCTGCGCCGCCCTGGCCCTCGAACCCGTCGAGGACGCCCCCTTCGAGCTCCACACGGCCACCCTCGACAATGGGCTCGAGGTGCTTCTCCAGCCGCGCCCCGACGCGACCTCGGTCTTTGCGATGGTCGTGGTGCGAGGGGGAGGGCGCTACGAGAACGCCACCACGAGCGGCGCCTCCCACCTGCTCGAGCACATGCTCTTCACCAAGACGGAGCGCTGGGACGAGAAGGAGATCCGCGACGCCGTCGAGGGCCGCGGCGGCTCCTACAACGGCTACACCTACGCGGAGTCCGTGCGGTACCACGCCTGGCTCGGGGCCGAGGAGCTCCCGGTCGCCGTCGACTGGCTCGACCAGGTCGTCTTTCGCAGCCAGCTCGAAGAGGCGCAGCTCCACAAGGAGCGCGAGGTCGTCTTCGAGGAGCGCGGGGGCCGGGACGGGTGGTGGATGAAGCAGCTCGCCGACGCCGGCATCGGTGCGAGCGTGCGCCGGGCGGCCTCGAGGGCCTACTGGCCGGAGACCGCGCTCGCGATGGACCACATCGGCGAGGACGCCAGCCTCGACGGCATGAGCCTGGGCGACGTCGAGGGCTTCTACGTTCGCCACTACCGGCCGGACAACGCCGCGGTCGTCCTGGTCGGGCGCTTCGAGGTCGACGAGGCCCTGGCTCGGGTGGAGGAGGCCTTCGCTCATGTCCAGAAGCCCGTGCTTCCGGCTCCCGTCCTCGACGAAGCGCCGATCGCCCAGGAGTTGCCTCGCGAGCAGACGATCTGGCGTCCGACGGTCGGCGACCAGGTGGAGCTGTCGATCACCGTGCCGACCGTCGGCACCACACACCCGGACCACACGACCGTGGAGTTGGCTGGGCGGTACCTGGGCGATCTGTTGTTCGAGCGCCTCCGCACCGACCGCGGGCTCGTCTACTCGGCGAAGGCGTGGAACGACGAGTGGTCCGACGCGGGCTTCCTGCGCGTCGAGACCGAGCTCGATCACATCAAGGTCGACGAGGCGCTCGGCCTCATGCACGCCGCGATGGACGAGATGGCCGCCGGAGAGATCGAGCCGGAGCGCCTGCAGCGAGTGCGCGCCCAGACCAAGGGGCAGAGCGAGCGCAGCCTCGAGGAGGGCCGGGTGCGGGCCAACCGCATCGCCCACTGGTGGCTGTCCCCCGCCGCGGCCCGAGAGCTGCGGCCGGAGGTGCTGTGGAGCGCCTCGATCGAGGAGATCACGCGCGTGGCTGCCGCATGGACCCGGGATCGCAGGACCACCTGGGTGAAGCGGAGCCCGCTGACGATCACCCAGGCGTGGAGCCTGTCGCTGGGCATGATCGCTCTCGGGTTGGGGGGCTTCCTCGTGCTACGACGGCGGCGATGATCTGGCTCCTGGCCTGTGCTTCGTCCGGTGACAGCGGGGCGGCCGACGACTCTGCCGCGCGGCAGCGACGCGTCGACACCCACGCGCACTTCGCCTCGGGTGACGTGAGCGCGGCCGCCGAGGCCCTCGACCTGGGCGCACAGGGCTGGGACGCAGCCTTGTTCATGCCGACGCCCCAGGTCCCGGACCAGGACCACACCACCACCGCGCAGCAGCTCCATGCCGCGGGGGTCGAGCGGGTCGTGGCCGGGGGCGGCACCCTCAACGTACAGATCCAGGCCGCTGTCGCCGGTGCGCCGATCGATGAAGGGGAGTTCGCGGCGACCGCCGAGAGCCTGCTCAACCAGGGCGCCCTCGGCTTCGGTGAGCTGGCGGCCGAGCACGTGGTGATCGGTGGGACCGAGCCCTATGTCTCCGCCCCCCCGGACCACCCGCTCTTCCTGCGCCTGGCCGAGGTCGCCGCGTCCAGAGGCGTGCCGATCGACCTGCACATGGAGGCGGTCACCGCCGATCGCGACACGCCGGACTGGCTGCGCGAAAACTCCGCGAACCCGGAGACCCTCAGCGAGAACGTGAGCGGGCTCGAGGCCCTCCTGGAGCACGCCGAGGCCGACATCGTCTGGGCGCACGGCGGCTGGGACCCCCTGGGCGAGCGCACTCCGGAGCTCACCGAGCAGCTCTTGTCTCGCCACGACAACCTCTACATCTCGCTCAAAGCGACCGGAGAGGGCACCCTGTCCACGCTGGTCGTGGACGGCGCCCTGGACCCCGACTGGCTGGGCGTCATCGAGCGCTACCCGGAGCGCTTCCTGCTCGGCAGCGACCACTTCCACCTGGCGCCCGGCCAGTCCCGCTCCTTGCCTCAGGGCGGGGCCTACACCGCCGACCTCGTCGAGCTTCTGCCCCCGGACCTTCGCGGGGCGGTCGCCTGGGACAACGCGGCGCGGCTGTACGGCTTGTAGGTGTTCCTCGACCCGAAGAACGGGCCGGAGTTCGATCTCCCCGAGTGCTCGCCGACCCGGACCTATGCGGTGGCGTCCTTGCCGCGGACCGGGAGCACGCTCCTGTGCCGAGGGCTCTGGGACACCGGCGTGTGCGGCGCGCCGAAGGAGTACCTCAACCCGATGCAGCTGCGGGACTGGGGGCTTCGCGCCGGTCGTCGTCGGTACCGGCTGCTCGTCGGACCGTTGCAGGTCCTGGCGCGTGGCGACGTCGCGGAGCACCTCGCCGAGGTTCGACGAAGGCGCTCCTCGAACGGCTGGTTCGGGCTCAAGATCCACCGCCATCACTGGGAAACATTCGGCTCATCGGTCGAGGTGAATCGCTGGATCGTAATCACAAGGCGGGATCGCGTCGCCCAGGCAGTGAGCTGGGCGCGCGCCATCCAGACCGGGCGATGGGCCGACTGGCAGAAGAGCGTGCTCCCGCCTGTCTACTCTCGGTCTCGGATCGAGCGCTGCCTGGAGCAGATCCACCGGGACGAGGCCGCCTGGCGCGAGGAGCTCGACGACGCGCTCGAGGTCGTCTACGAGGACCTCGTCCAGGACTTCCGGGCGACCCTGTCCGATGTCCTCGAGCACCTCGAGGTCCGCGCGTCCGACCTGCCAGCGCCGGCGATGAGCCGCCAGGCCGATGCCATTTCGCAGGCGTGGGTCGAGCGCTTCCGCTCAGGTCGCTGAGCGCCACCCCGGCGGGCCCATCAGCCGCCGGAAGGTCAGGTTGATGCGCTCCTCCTTCAGGCCCGCGACGCGGGGGACGCCGTGCCGCCAGGTGTGCTGGATGTTGCCGCCCATGACCAGCAGCTGGCCGTGCCGGAGCTCGATGCGCTTCTTGTCTTTCGTCTTGGCGCGCTTGTCCTTCGGCCAGAGCACGAAGGGTCGCGAGGCGCCCAGGGAGATCGCGGCGATGAGCGGGTCCTTTCCGAGCTCCGGCTCGTTGTCCGCGTGGCGCCCCATCATGTCCATGCCGTCCCGGTAGCGGTTGAGGAGCACGTGGTTGAAGGGCGTGCCGGTGGCCTCGACCGCCCCCTGCATCAGGGCCGCCACGGTCGGCGTCAGCGGCCGGGGCTCCAGGGTCTGCCCGCTGTAGCGGTAGCCCACGTCACCGGCCCAGGCGATCAGCCGCGGCTGCATCTGGTCCTTGCCGAAGACCTTGATCGGCCGCTGCTCCCAGGCGAGCTCGGCCTTCAGGCGCTCGAAGACCGCATCGGGGTCGGTGACCCAGTCGTCGTCCAGGTCGACCCAGGCCCCTCGTCCCAGGTCCAGTCGCCTCAGTGCGCGGCCTCTTCGGCGGCGTGGTCGCCCTCGGCGGCGTGGTCGCCCTCGGCGGCGTGGTCGCCTCCGTGGTCGCCGGTCGCGCTGACGTAGAGCGCGCCGACAAAGGCCACGCCGATCACGATGGTGAGGACGGTCGCGACGGTGCCCGGGTAGGCGTAGATTCCGGTGTGCTCGGTCTTCTCAGCAGCGCTCATGGCTCTCTCCGACGTTGGGCCGCGATGTAGCCCAAGACGAGGAGCGAGGCCAGTCCGGTCGAGCCAGTCGGGGACGCGCTGCATCCACAGCGTCGCGTTTCGTTGCCCATGGGGCACGTCAATCCGCTGTCGTAGACGGTCTCCCAGGGATTGCCGTCTGAATCCAGACGGCCGGAGTCCCCCGTGTCCGAAGCCTCCCCGTGGGTCCACACCAGGTCCACGGAGTCCACTTCGACTCGCCCATCCGTGGCGATCACCAGCCTGTCGGCGTCCCACACCGGCGTCGCAGCTCCGGCGGTCATGCCGCCCTCGTCGGACCACACCAAAGTCAGCTCCGCGCCCTCCCAGCGCAGCACGAGGTCCATCCATGCGCCGGCCTGGGCGCGGCTCTCGGCGTGCCAGATCCGCTCGTGCCACTCGCCGGCATCGTTCATGCCGTAGGCGTTGAAGTACATGTGGTGGCGGGCGCCGATCTCGACCATCGAGGGCGCCTGGATGTAGCCCGCCGCCCAGTCCGACGGCAGCTCGCCCTTCTCCATCATCGCCCCGGTCGAGGTCCACACCGAGGGGTCCTCGGGGTCGGCCCAGGCGTGCTCGAAGCGGTCGTCGACGTTGAACCATTGCTCCAGCCCGTAGGCCGTCCGCAGCACGCCGCCTCCCTGGAGGAAGTGCTCGTCGTCGGTGATCGCGCCCTGCTTCTCCCAGGTCACTCCCTGGTCCGAGCTGCTCGCCCACCCGGTCGGGCCGTAGTGCTGCTCGGGATCCGTGCCGTTGTAGAGGACCTGGTAGGTGCCGGCGCCGTCGATCCACATCTCGGGCATGCGCAGGCTGCCGCTGTCGAAGGCGCCCTCGGGGCCGAGATCGATCGCCACCCCCTGCGTCGCCCAGCTCAGCCCGTCCGTCGAGGTCGCCCGGCACAGGCGGTTGCCGACGTTGTTCTGGTAGCAGGAGTAGAGCATCGTCCAGGCGCCGTCGTCCTCGACCACCGTGGGCATGTGGACGTGGACCCCGTCGACCGTGGTCGTGTCGTAGTCGATGGTCAGGATCGGGTTGCCGGTGTGCTTCTCCCAGGCGATCCCGTCCGTCGAGGTCGCCACGCCGATCTGCCGGTAGGGGTAGCCCGAGGCCATCTCTCCGGTCCAGTAGAGGTAGAGGGTCCCGTCGACCTCCAGCACGTCGCAGTGCAGGGTGTTCCCGCCGTCCCAGAAGTCCTCGGCCGGCTCGAGGGTGGGCCGGGTGTAGGGGATCCAGTCGAGGTGACCGGCGGGGAAGGCGGCCGAGGTCTGCCCCAGGGTCACGACGTCGCCCGCGTAGTCCGCGGTCCAGGTCTGCCCGAGGGTGACCTCGACGCGCTCGCCCTCCATCAGGCGCAGGCGGATGCGGCCGTCGAAGCTCTCCAGGCCCGGGAGAGTCAGGGTCGCGGAGTCCTCGATGACGAGCACGCCGTCGCTCACCTCGCCGCCGGTCAGTCCCCCCGGCGAGCCGTCCGAGAAGTCGGTCGACCAGGAGCCTGCGGCGGCGACAGAGATCCAGAGCATGGCCTGATGTTAGCGGCCTTCATGCCCTCCTACGCCGATGTCCTGGCCGCCCGCGAGCGCACCCGCGAGCACCTCCACACCACGCCGGTGCTGACCTGCTCGACCCTCGATCGGCACGCTGGCGCCTCGCTCTTCTTCAAGTGCGAGAACTTCCAGAAGACGGGATCATTCAAACCACGCGGTGCGCTGAATGCTGTGATGCGGCTCCCCGGGGGCACTCCCGGTGTCGTCACGGACTCGAGCGGCAACTTCGGTCAGGCCCTCGCGTGGGCTGCCGCGCGCCAGGGCCTGCCCTGCACCGTAGTGATGCCCGCGGACGCTCCGGAGGTCAAGCAGGCGGCGGTCCGAGGCTACGGCGGCGAGGTCGTGCTGTGCCCTCCGACCCTGGCTGGCCGCCTGGAGTACCGGACCCGGATCGCGGACGAAACCGGCGCGACCTACGTGCCTCCCTTCGATCACCCGGACGTCATCGCCGGGCAGGGGACCTGTGCGCTGGAGCTGATCGAGCAGGTGCCCGGCCTCGACGCCATCGTCGCTCCGATCGGGGGTGGCGGGCTGATCGGCGGCCTCGCCCTGGTCGGGCGGGAGCACTTCATCCCGGTCTTCGCGGCCGAGCCTCGAGGAGCCGATGACGCCGCGCGCTCCAAGGCCGCCGGCCGTCGCATCCCGGAGCCGAACCCCAAGACCATGGCCAAGGGCCTCCTGGTCAGCGTCGGCGAGGCCAACTGGCCCCTGCTTCGCGACGCGGTCGAGGACGTCCTGGTCGTCGACGAGGCGGACATCCTCGAGGCGATGCGGCTGGTCTGGGAGCGCATGAAGCTGGTCATCGAGCCCTCCGCCGCGGTGGGCCTGGCCGCTGCGCTGAAGCACCCGCTGAGCGGACGCGTCGGCGTCGTGCTCAGCGGGGGCAACGTGGACCTGGGCGAGCTGCCGGTCTAGCAGTCGTCGGGAGAACTCGAAAGCAGAGCTTCGACGATCGGTATCGCTGAATGCCGATTGGGGGGCGGTGGACGCCACCGGAAGAGTGGGTGATCTGGGAGATTCCATACACCCAGTC
>Ga0114933_10005879_pt1 | contig 11033 bp, 8 predicted proteins | sample 4SBtaG_FD_89691 | JGI IMG/M metagenome (GOLD analysis project Ga0114933, IMG submission 89691) | Deep subsurface microbial communities from Kolumbo volcano to uncover new lineages of life (NeLLi) - 4SBTROV12_W25 metaG | ecosystem: Environmental > Aquatic > Marine > Volcanic | place: Kolumbo... | reverse complement strand
TTTTTACAGCGGATCTTGAAGACCCGACCGGCGACCTTTTCATCGGCGATCGAGTACTTGGCGGAACAGGAGTCGCAGACGATCTTCATTCGTTCTTGGTCCTGGTTTCGAGAGCGGGATTGGTTCTTGCGAAAAACATGCTGCAAACGCGTTGAGTGCGGTGGTTCCCAGCCGCACCTCTCGCGCTTCCCACTGGCGCGCGAGCATATCGTTTGCAGGCTTCGCCGATCAAGTGAGTGGTATGTGACGAAGCGCGGGGTAGACCCCTGACATCGCCACCCCTTGGGTAGAAACCTTCAGGCTGATGGTTCTAACCGTGTGCGATCCTTACCGCAGAACTTCACGGTCGTGGGGTATCGCTCCCCGCACGTCGGACAGACGTTCTCGCCGCTCGTCGAGGTGAAGTCCTTGTAGGCGACGAGCTGGGCCCCGTCTTGCACACATTCCTCAGTGCCGGGGGCATAGCCGCGCCGGCACTTCGGGCAGATCATGTCATCGCCGTCCTGCACAGGCTCGGCTTCGATCGGTGGGGCTGTCGCGGCCGTCGCGTCTGGTGTGTACGCCGCGTCTGGTGCGTCGCCTTCGGAGACCGGCGCGGGCGGGCGATCGGAGAGCGGAAAGTCCCGTCCGAGCGGGATGTCTGCCAGGGGCTTCGACGAGCCCCGGACACGAAGCACGATCACGCCAAAGATCAGCAGGACCAGAGCCGCCCCCACTGCGATCGCCGGCCAGAGGAGACTCGGAGCGTCCTCGGGCTCGAGGGCCGAAACACGCGAGGCCGTTTCGCTCGTCGCATCCCCTTCAAAGCCCGGCTCCGGCACGGCCTGGGTCTCGCCCCGTCGGGCGATCAGGTCGGACAGATCAATGGCGCGCACGGTGACCCGTGACTCCGCCGAGAGCGAGCCCGCCGACGCCACGACCCTCAGCGTGCCCGGCGAGTCCGGTGCCGTGAGGCACTGGCCGCTGAGGGTTCCCCCACCTGTGACGCGCAGGGTGGGGCGGCCCCTGACCGTGCAGCCCTCCGCGTCGACCACCCGAGCGGAGAAGCACTGCTCCCCGCCCAACGGGACGTCGGTGGCGGCTGGCCGGAGGATGACGCGAGCGGCTGCTCCAGGGGTGCACCGCGGGCGGCGCGGCTCAGGCTCGGTGGTTGGCGTGGATCGGCCACCGCCGCCCCCAACCCGGGTGAACGTCTGCGTGGCGCGCATGCGCGCTTGGCAACGGGAGGCGTTCAGCTGCCAGTCGTATTCGCTGGTGTCGCTGAAGTTCAGCCGATCGCTGCCGACGGCCTGAATGGTGTACCGACCCGTTTCGCCCCGCGAGTCTTCAGCCCGGGTGCGGCAAACGACCCGCCACGTGCCCGCTTGGTGGGTCGACGAGACCCTGCGGACCGCGCGGTTCTCGGACCAGCAGCCTCGCGTGGTGCGCTGCCGACGGAGATGAAAGGTCAGCTGGTCGCCCGCCTGGCTTATGTTGAAGGTGCCGCCGCCCGGCGTGGTCGTCGATTGGGGCCTCGGCCCGCAATCACCACCCCAGCTGGTGACCTCGACGCGAATGGTCATCGGCCCTTCGCGCCACTGTCCTTCGTAGGGACCGTCTGCGCGAACGGCGCCGGCCGAGAGGGCCGACGCCGCGAAGACGATCGAGGCGACCCAGAAGGTCACCGCCCGCGAGCATGGTGCCACGCTGCGGGATATCACGTTTCTCGACCTCAGCCGAGCTTGCCGATTTCTTCCGTCAACGCGGGCACGGCCTCGAAGAGGTCCGCGACCAGGAAGTAGTCGGCTACCGAGGCGATCGGAGCTTCCTTGTCCTTGTTGATGGCCACGATCGTCTTGCTGCCCTTCATGCCCGCGAGGTGCTGGATCGCTCCGCTGATGCCCACGGCGATGTAGAGCTTCGGCGCGACGACCTTGCCGGTCTGGCCGACTTGGAGGTCGTTGGCCACGTAGCCCGCGTCGCAGGCCGCGCGAGACGCGCCCATCGCGGCGCCGAGGGCGTCGACGAGGGGCTCGAGCACGTTCTCGAAGTTCTCAGCGCTCTTCAGAGCGCGGCCGCCAGACACGACCACCTCGGCCTCGGTGAGGTCGGGGCGCTCGGAAGACTGGGACTCGACGCCGATGAACTCGATGCGTTCGGCTGCGGGATCCTCCACCACATCGGCGCTCTCGATCGGGCTGGCTGAGCCGGCCTCGGCCACCGCCTCGAACTCGGTCTGTCGGACCGTCACGACCTCGATGTCGCTCGTGATCGTCGCGTAGCCGAAGATGTTTCCGGCGTACATCGGTCGGCGGTACGTCAGGTCGTCGCCGTCGGCCTCGAACGACGCGATGTCGCTCGCGACGCCAGCGGAGAGCTTGGCGGCGACGCGGGGGAGAAGGTCCTTGCCGGTGGTGCCGGCGGTCGCCGTGACGATCTTGTAGTCGCCGTCCTCAGCTACGGCCGCGATCGTCGCCGCGACCTTCTCGGCGAGGTAGCCGCCGTCGACCTGTGCCTTGATGACCTTGCGAGCGCCGTACTTGGCGGCTTCGTCCGCGGCGGCGTCGGCGCCGTCGCCCACGATGATGATGTCGTACGCGCCCGAGGTCGCCGAAGCGACGTCTGCGGCGAAGCGGACGGCGGAGAGGGTGTTCTTGCGGAGGTTGCCCTCCAGGATCTCACCTACAACGAGAATGTCAGCCATATCTGATGTCTCCCTAATTCCGTCCGGCCCTAAAGGACCTTGGCCTCGGTCTGCAGCTTCTCGACCAGTTCCTGAACACTCTCGACGTAGTTGACCGAGCCAGAGCGTGCCTCGGGCAGCTCGAACTTCGCGTAGTTCACCAGGGGGCCGCCCTCAACGCCGAGATCGGCCAGCGCGGGCTGATCGATCTTCTTCTTCTTGGCCTTCATGATGCCCTTGAGTGACGCGTAGCGCGGCCCCTCGTTGTAGGCGTGGTCGTCGGCGGTGACGCCGTTCTTCACGGCCGCCGGAGCGACGATGCGCAGGTCCACGGTCACCACCGCCGGGAGCGTGACCTTCACGCTGAGCACACCGGTGTCGACTTCGAGTACCACGATGAGCGCTTTGCCGACGTCGGCGACGGTGACGCTCATCGCGAACGTCGCCATCGGCCAACCGAGCATCTCGGCGAGCATCTGGCCGGCCGTGTTCGAGTCTCCGTCGACGGCCTGCTTGCCCATCAGGATGAGGTCGGGGCTCTCCGTCTCGGCGAGCTTGGCCAACGCCTTGGCGACGACGACCGAGTCGAGCTCGCCGTCTTCGGCGCCGACCAGGATGCCGCGGTCAGCGCCCATGGCGAGCGGCTGACGGAGGGTGGTCACCACGTCGCTCGGCCCGAGCGATACGACGATCGTCTCGCCGAGGGACTCTTTGGTCGTGGCGTTCTCGTTGAGGCGCAGGGCTGCCTCCACCGCGTACTCGTCGAAGGGGTTGATCTTCTTTTCGAGGCCTTCAGAGGTGACGGCCGTCCCGTCCGAGGAGACCTTCATCTTGTTGGCGTTGTCCGGGTCGGCGACCCGCTTGACGGGGACTAGGATTTTCACGCTGCCTCCTGAGAGAGAACTGCTCGATTTTAGGGGGGGGACCGCGGCGCGCATGTAAGAGCGCGGCCCAGAACTGTCAAGGGCGGTGAGTGCGTACACCGTCCAGAAAGACCGAGGCTAACTGAGAAGCGCCACGGCGCAGCGCCTCGGGTTTGGTCGACTTACCGCCGAGCGCCCAGGTCAGGGCGAGGCCGTCCAGAGCACCCCAGAGGCCTGTCGCGATGATGCGGGGGCTGAGCTCTGGATCCACGTGCCCGTCTGCCTGGCCTTCGGCGATGACCGACGCGATCACGTCGAGGTACTCGGTGAAGAGGGGAGCGGCGAACTGCTTCAAGAGCTTTGACGACTGCCTGAGGTTGACCGTGACCACCTCGGCGAGATCACGTTGGCCTTCGAGAAGCCCGAGCTGTCGTTCGACGACCACGCGGAGCTTCTCTTCGAAGGTCCCGGCCTCATCGATCTCCTTCCGGAGCACGACGAGCAGCTTCGTGATCCGGTCTTCGAAGACGGAGACGAGCACATCGTCCTTGTTCTCGAAGTAGAGGTAGATCGTTCCGTCGGCGACCCCGGCCGCTTTGGCGATCTCGCTGACCCGAGTCGCGTAGAAGCCCTTGCGCGCGAAGACCTTGATCGCCGCGCGAAGAATCCGCTCTCGTTTGTCCGTGCCGCGTCGCCCCTTGCCACCGCCCGACTTGGCACCGGGCGAGCTGAATGAGCGTTCATTCTTTGGCACGGCACCGGGCTAGCATGGGGGTCCGAACCCGTCAACGAGCCGGCCGGAGCATGACGAACGTTGGCGGAGCCTCATCGAGGCGGCCCCAGAGTGCGAGCGATGCGTTGGCTGAGAGGTCCTCCGCGGTGCCCCGCGCGAGCGAGATCGAGGCGGCCGTCGGGGTCGTCGGTGGGCCAGGAGGATCGGGCAGCGCGTCGGGCGTGGGCACGTCGGGGACGAGATCGGGCAGCTGTGCCAGCGTCGCCTCGTCGCCGTGCACCAACACCGCCGCGACGGCCCGCCCTCCGAAGACGCCTCGATGCTCCGAGATGACCCGCAGCCGCGGATCTGCGCTCAATCTTCTGGCCAGGGCGACGGTGTACGCCGTCACGATCGCCAGACTGTTTGACTCGGCTTCCGCGGAGCGGACGATCCACGCGCCGGTTCGTTCGGCCGGGCGCGCGAGCAGCGTCGCGGACGGTCCTTCCCACGTGTCACTCGCGGCGCTGGCGCCCGCTGGGTAGGCCCCGGCGAGCCTGGCGAGTCGGCGAACCACCAGCTCGAGCGGCGCGTCGCCGGCGATCCCAACGCTGGCGCGGGCCCCCACCGCGAGACGATCGCGCCACCGGGTCAGCTCGTCGACGCCCGCCACCGGAGGGGTGGCGGGCAGCGACGCAATCCGGCCGGGCGCGCCGGGGGAGAGGGCGACCGCCAGTGCTGCCTCCGAGCGCGATGGGCTCGAGAGGGAGAGCCGGGCCGTCTCGACGATGCTCGGGTCCAAGCGCTCGGGGCGCGCGCAGCGCCCAGCGAGATAGGAGACCTGAGGCCAGCGAGCGCGGGGCCCGCTGACGCTGAATCCGAAGCGTTCGGATTCGATGAGGGTCGAGATGTGGATCCCCAGCGCGTCTGGGTGCACGCCGAGCTCACTCGGCGCCGCGCGCCGACACGCTCCCACGCTGACCGCCGCGAGGAGCGCCGTCAGGCCGTGCCCGCGGGCTGTCTCTTCCCAACCGCCGCCCTCGAAGAGAACGGTGACCGCCAGGTTCTCGGTGCCCGCGAGTCGCCTCGCTCGAATACGCGCCCCGTTTCCGAGCCTCAACTCCGCGCGATCTTCTTCCATCGCGCCGCTGATGTCGGGCGTGCGCTCCAAGACCTCTCTCAGCAGCCCCTGCGCTCGCGTCGCGAGCTGACGGTCTGGATCGCCCGAGAGTCGGTCGCCTCGACCCCCATCGACGACGGCGCCAAAGCCGAGCCCACCGGCGTCCCCGCCGCGGCCGGCGGCCCATTGGGCGCCGTGCCAGCGGGCGAGGGCACGTGGGTCTTCGGGGGCGACCGCCCACCCTCCGCGCGCCAGCATCTGCTCCTCACGCACCTCCTCCTCACGCACCTCCTCGAGGCGATCGAGCATCGTGGCGGCTTCGTCTCTCAGGGCCCCCGAGCCCCCTGGCGAAACGCCGTGCCGCAGCAGCAGCGCCGTGCCCCCCCGAAGAGGAAACACGGCCGCATTTGCGTCGCCGTGCATCCGGGCAACCCAGTGCTGTCCGGCCTGAACGGCTGACCCCGGTTCAGCGAAGACAGTGGCCAGCGAGAGCGCAGCCCCATTGCCGACCTCGACCTCGGCGCCCGTAGCGGGCGTCCTCGGCGCCTCCCGCTCGCGGCTGGCTTCCGGCACGTCCGAAAACGCTTCCCGAGCTGCTCCGCTGAGCTGATCCGACGTGACATCCCCGACGGCCACCACCAGCGCTCGGTTGGTGCCGAAGTGACCGGAGAGCCACGCGTTCAGGTCCGACTCCTCTACCTGCTCGTCGTCGGCGGATCCCCCGAGCGGATCGGTGGGCTGACCGAGAAGCGCCTCGAGGGCGAGCGCGTCGCTGCTGCGCCCGAGGTCCGCGCGGGTGGCGGCGCGGGCCTGTCGGAGTCGCTCGAAGGCCTCTGCCAAGCGGCCGCCTTGCACCTCGCGGGTGCTGAGCACGGATGCAAGCCGCGCCAGGCAGCTTCTGAGGGCCTGCGGCGAGCACACCATGGAGAACTCGGTCGCGTCGGCGAGGGTGCGCGCCTCGAACTCCGGGTCTGCCGTGGCCCACGCCGCGAGGGTCGCGACCTGCGGCGGGGACGCGTCCCTGGCGCCGGCGTCGAGCCAGAGCGCAAGCCAGACTTGGCCCGGCGTCGGACGCGGCAGCGCCAGGAGACGTACGCCGGCTGCCTCCTCCAGGACCGGAGGCGCGTCGTCGGGGGTCTGCGGGGTCACCGCCGGCGCCCCGCAGCCGAGCGCAAGCGCAGCCACAACCCACCAGCCCCTCATGACGGTGGCTCCTCACCGCGCATCAATCGGCGGATGTTGCCTGCATGCCGAAGGACCACGACGCCCAGGATCGTCACCGTCATCCAGGTACGAGGGCTGGGCCCGAGGAGCGTCGCGGTCACGCAAGCGCCGAGCGCGACGCCCACCAAGGAGCCCACGCTCGCGCGCCGGGTCAGCTTCTTGAGCGCCACGTAGGCGAAGGCCGCGCTCGCCCCGGCGATCGGTACGAGCACGAGCAAGACCCCGGCGGACGTCGCGACCCCCTTGCCGCCCCTGAACCGGTACCAGATCGGAAAACAGTGCCCGATGACCGCGGCCGAGCCGACCGCCGCGGTCCACGGCGCGTCGAGCCCGAGCAGCTGCCAGGCCGCCAGGGCGGGCACTGCACCTTTGGCCGCGTCGAGGGCCAGGACGACTCGGCCGGTTCGTTTCCCGAGGGCTCGGCCGACGTTTGTCGCGCCGATGTTTCCGCTGCCCAGGGATCGCAGGTCGACCCCCGCGTGGCGCGCGGCGATCAAACCGAAAGACACAGAGCCGAGCAGGTAGGCCCCGGCGGTTAGGACGGCCTCGAGCAAGTGCGGAGGGTAGGACGGAACACCCGAGCGCGCCGGTCGGCCCTGTTAACGGCAAAGAGCGCCCATCTCACGATGGACGCCCAGAGGTGAACGACGAACGACGGCGGGGTTCAGGCGGCCTGAGCGATGACGGGCAGGAGCGCCTTCTGGAGCCGGCAGCGGATCTTGTGCTTCTTGGAGTAGACGGTCTTCACCGAGATGCTCATCTCGGCGGCCACGTCCTCGGGGCTGAGGCCGTCCATGAAGTAGAGCCGCACGAACCGTCGGTCCTTGTCGCTGAAGGTCTCCAGCACCGAGTTCACGACCGCCCATCGCTGCTTCACCAGGAGATCCTCGTAGGGACCGTCGCCGGCGCAGCCGATCTGCTCTGCGTCCGAGAGGGTGGTCGTCTGGGGGCGCCGGGCCACTTTGCGCAGGTAGTCCCAAGCGCAGTTCGTGGCGAGCATGCCCACCCACGAGCTGAGCTTGTTGCCGCGCTCGGGGTCGAAGGTGCGGAGCTTGTGCATGTTCCGCTTGTTGAGGCTGAGGAGGAACATCGCGTAGATCTCACGAACGTCCTCACTCGTGATGCTGCCGGGGAAACGGCCGGTCACCTTGTGGATGCAGCGGTAAATCAGCCGGTCGTAGCGCTGGTGAAACTCGCGCCAGGCGCTCCCGTCACGGAGGAGCATGCGGCTGAGGAGCTGGGTCTCGGTAAGGTCTTTGGTGGTCGTCGTCTGGGTCATCGTTGGGTCCTCGTCGTCGTCACCCACCCTTCAGCAGACTCCGTGCCAAGGTTCACGGGTTCGGGATCATTGAGGAAACGCCGCTGGGGACTCGAGAACCGTAACGATCGCCCCGAGTGTTACGCTCGGCCGAGGGGTGCGGCGTTACGCTGTTACAGCTCGAAACCTTCCCGCGCTTTTGCCGTTCGTAACTGCTATCCCTGGTGACGCGCGTGGCTCGGGAACCTGGCCCGAGCTTCGGTGTCGACCCCAATGATGCAGCGACCGATCACCGCACTCTTCGCCCTCACGCTCGCCGCCTGCGGCGCCGCGTCACACGGCTCCACCCTGCCGACCACGGGAGACGCCATCTCCATGGAGGAGATGCGCATCGTGGCCTCCGCCGGGTCCGGCGGTGAGGTCGTGTTCGACAGCTACGACGCGGGGCAGCTCTTCGAGGCTGGTACCCGGCTGCTCCAGCGCGGTGAGTGCCGCGAGGCCGTCGAGCAGTTCTATGATCGGATCATCGCCGAGTTCCCTGCGAGCCGGTATGCGGCGCCGGCTCTCTATAACTCAGGGCTGTGTCTTCATGAGGGCGGCGAGCTCGAGGCGTCGGTTCCCTACTACGAGGGAGTGCTCGAGACGGCACCGCAGGGCCGCGACGCGCGACACGCGGCGCTTCAGCTCTCACAAGTTCTCATCGGGCTCGAGCGCTGGGAGCCAGCGCTCGCCCTGGTAGACCGGGTGCTGCTACGCGAGGACCTTCAGGAGCCCGAGCGTCTCGAGGGCCTCGCTCGGCGGGCTCAGGCGCTCCTCGGCCTCGAGCGCTTCGACGCGGCCGGGCGCCAAGCTCGGAACGCTCTCAGTTACTACAGGATGCAGGAGCGCCGTGCCGCGATCGCCGAGCCCTACTTCGCGGCCGCCGCGAACTACGTGCTCGCCGAGTCGATGCGCATGACCTCGGAGACGATGGAGCTGCCGCCGGGCAGCGCGGAGGAGCAGCACACCGTGCTCGACGCTCGCGCTCGGCTGTTGCTGAACGCGCAGCGCGAGTATTTCAACACCATCCGCCACACCGACGCGGAGTGGGCGGCCGCCGCGGGGTATCGGATCGGTTCGATGTACGATCGCTTCTGGCACTCGCTCATGGGCTCGCCGATCCCGCCTCCCTCGCGGACGCTCGCTGAGGCGGATGTGCCCGTCTACGAGGAAGAGTATCGCTCGGAGCTCGCCCGCCACATCCGACCGCTGCTCCGCCACGCGATCCGCTACTGGGAGCTCACCCTCCTCATGGTGGAGCGCACGGGCGTTCAGACCGACTGGTCTGCTCGCACCCAGACGGAGCTCGAGCGCATGCGCGGCTTGCTCCTCGAGCAGACGGATCCCATAGCGGAAGAAGACACGCCCGCGGAACCGTCGTCCGACGTCCCTGAAGACACGTCGACCGAGGATTCTGGGGTCTAGATGGTCCGGTACGGATCTTCCTTGACAGCCCCCCGCATACCTCCTACATAACGCGCCCTCCCGCATCGGAGGGGGGCCCGGTGCGCTCTCACGACCTCTGTGTGGGCCTTCCGTGCGCGGAGAATCGGGCTGGCGTAGCTCAACTGGTAGAGCACCTGCCTTGTAAGCAGGGGGTTGCGGGTTCGAGTCCCTTCGCCAGCTCTTGAATTGGAAATTTGTGGTTCATTGCGGAGGGTTGCCCGAGCGGTCAAAGGGAGCAGACTGTAAATTTGCCGGTGTATGCCTACGTTGGTTCGAGTCCAACACCCTCCATGGCTCGCGGGAGTAGCTCAGTTGGTAGAGCGTCAGCCTTCCAAGCTGAATGTCGCCGGTTCGAACCCGGTCTCCCGCTCTGATTTCTTCGGTTGAGAGACCAGACCAGACCAAAAGTACGCCCAGGTAGCTCAGTGGTAGAGCACCTCCTTGGTAAGGAGGAGGTCGTGAGTTCGAACCTCATCCTGGGCTCTTCGCGGAAACACTAGAACGGTACGGAGCAGCGCGATGGCCAAGGAAAAGTTCGTACGTACAAAGCCGCACGTAAACGTCGGCACGATCGGTCACATCGACCATGGTAAAACCACGCTGACGGCGGCCATCACCAAGGTGATGAGCGACGTGCACGGCGGCGACGCGATCTCCTATGCGGACATCGCCAAGGGCGGCACCGTCCGTGACGATACGAAGATCGTCACGATCGCCACGAGCCACGTGGAATACGAGTCGGACACGCGCCATTACGCGCACGTCGACTGCCCTGGGCACGCCGACTACGTGAAGAACATGATCACGGGCGCCGCGCAGATGGACGGCGCGATCCTCGTGGTCAGCGCGCTCGACGGCCCGATGCCGCAGACGAAGGAGCACGTGCTGCTCGCTCGTCAGGTCGGTGTGCCGAAGATCGTCGCCTTCCTCAACAAGTGTGACGCGGTCGACGACCCCGACATGCTCGAGCTCGTCGAGATGGAGGTCCGTGACCTCCTGAACGCCTACAACTTCGAGGGCGACGACGCCCCGGTGGTGCGCGGCTCGGCCCTTCAGGCGCTTCAGGAGAAGCAGGAGGGTGTCGACTCGATCAAGAACCTCGTGCAGGCGATCGACGACTTCATCCCGGAGCCGCAGCGCGAGACGGACAAGCCCTTCCTGATGGCGATCGAGGACGTGTTCTCGATCAAGGGTCGCGGCACGGTCGTGACCGGCCGCATCGAGCGCGGCGTGGTCAACGTGGGTGACGAGGTCGAGATCATCGGCTTCCGCGACACCACGAAGACGACCGTCACGGGCGTCGAGATGTTCCGCAAGCTGCTCGACCAGGGCATCGCTGGCGACAACGTCGGCTGCCTGCTTCGCGGCATCGGCAAGGAAGACGTGGAGCGCGGTCAGGTGCTCGCGAAGCCCGGTTCGGTTCTTCCGCACCGCGTCTTCGACGGCGAGGTCTACGTGCTGAAGAAGGAGGAGGGTGGCCGTCACAAGCCGTTCTTCGATGGCTACCGCCCGCAGTTCTACATGCGCACGACCGACGTGACCGGTTCGATCAAGCTTCCCGACGACGTGAAGATGGTCATGCCCGGCGACAACGTTCAGATGAAGGTCGAGCTGATCACGCCCGTCGCGATGGAAGAGAAGCAGCGCTTCGCCATCCGCGAAGGCGGCCGCACCGTCGGCGCCGGCGTCATCACCAAGATCCTCGAGTA
>Ga0114933_10005877_pt1 | contig 11034 bp, 10 predicted proteins | sample 4SBtaG_FD_89691 | JGI IMG/M metagenome (GOLD analysis project Ga0114933, IMG submission 89691) | Deep subsurface microbial communities from Kolumbo volcano to uncover new lineages of life (NeLLi) - 4SBTROV12_W25 metaG | ecosystem: Environmental > Aquatic > Marine > Volcanic | place: Kolumbo... | reverse complement strand
AAGAAGTAGGTAGGGCCCGTTCCCCGGATGAATTTCCCAGAACAATCGGCTCATTTGTTTATAGCGCTGATCCTACTGCATCAATAAATTCCGTGGTGGTCGCGTTTCCGCCTTGGTCTGGAGTAAGCACAGCCCCTTCTGCGAATACTCGAAAGACAGCTTTTTCTATCTTCTCGGCCTCGTTCGAAAATCCTAAATATTCGAGCATCATAGTACTTGTTAGTAATGCGGCTGTTGGATTAATAATATTCTGGCCGGCTATGTCGGGCGCTGTACCGTGTGCTGGCTCGAAGTAAGCATAGTGGTCGCCATATATACCACTGGCTGCCAGACCTAAGCTTCCTACCAAGCCGCCAGCGGCATCAGATAGTATGTCTCCGTAAAGATTAGGCATAACGATTACGTCATATTTTTGGGGTTCACGAATTAGACGACACGCGAAGTCATCTACGATATACGTTTCGAACTCAACATCGGTATAGTCTTTCGCTACTTCGGTTGCTATATCGAGGAACAGTCCGTCGCTTTGGCGAAGCATGTTATGTTTTTGAGTGCTGGTGACTTTCGGAGAGCCTTCCCGAGTTTTTGCTCTTTTTCGAGCAAGTTCAAAAGAGAAACGAACAACTCGTTCTGTGCCTTCCTCGGTAATAGCCTTAATGGCATAGCGCCCCTTACCAAGTTCATGTATCGGTTGACGAATATTTCGACCTGAGAGCGACAGAGGGGCTAGATCTTCCAAAGGACCTTCGACACCAACGTAAAGGTCTTCAAGATTCTCTCGAACGATTGCGAAATCTATACCCTCAGGATTAGCAAGTGGACTGGCACATCCAGGAATATAAACGCAGGGTCGCACATTGGCGTAAGTTTCTTTCCCCCAACGCAAGTACATGAGAGAGGCTCCCGATTTCCCACTGGTTGAACCGAAAAACGTCGTATCTGCTCTATCGATGATCGCTTTAGCTTCGTCGGGGAAAACTGACCCGGTTTTTTCTTCGGCGATTTCTCCAACTTCTGGATAGACAAATTCGAGGCCAATATTTAGTGATTCCAATAGGGAGACCACCGGCTTCATAGCTTCAGGAGCGGCATCGTCTCCTTCAATTACGGCAATTGTTTTGATCATGTTCCCTCCAGCTGTCATTCTGCCGGTATGAAACACTAGAAGGAACCGTAAACGTGAATCAAGTTCGGGTTTTTATTTGGCTTTTTGGGGCCATAGCCGGTTTTTCACATGCAGCACTGAACACCGAGGATAAGAATTTAATTGTTTCAGCGGCCTCAAAAGCGGGAGGAGAAGAAAATGAGTCATGCTCCTATACGACACGCCGTAATGACGGCAAAACAGTACAGGAGGAGCGCTATAACGCTGGCGCGGAGAATCCTTGGCGATTATTGACGGTGGACGGAAAACTCGCGACTACTAAGCAGAAAGAAAGTTATAAGTCTGAGTACCGAGGCAACCATCCCGCCTCACTGGGCCTTGATGACTTGGACTTTACTGAGTTTTCTCGAGTAGAAAGTGCGGATGATGTCGCTGTGTTTACCTTTGTTCCGAAAGAGAACGGCGAAGTCATGGACGAAGCAATCAGGGGGGAAATGATAGTCGATCTCACGACAGAGACCGTCACTAGTATGGAAGTTAAAACTATCAAACCATTTTCTCGTGCGATGGTGTTTAAGATGAATGCTTTTCGCCAGTTCTTTGAACTCGGCTACGATGAAGAGGTGGGTGCTGTGGTTATGCAGAATCTCGATATGGAGATGCGAGGCAAAGCAATGCTCAAGAAGATTGAAGTAGCGTTCAATATGCAATTCTTTGATTTTGATTGTCCGCGATGACTCAAACACTCGACTCATTAAAGGCAGCCGTTGAAACGTTTTCAATAGAGCGTGATTGGAAACAGTTTCACACCCCGAAAAATTTATCGATGGCTCTTTCTGTAGAAGCTTCTGAATTAGTAGAAATATTTCAATGGTTAACCCCAGAACAGAGCGCTGGATTAAGTCCAAAACTACGCGGGGCTGTCGCCGATGAGCTGGCGGATACATTGATTTATTTAGTTCAAATAGCAAATCAATTGGACATCGACTTGTTAGATTCCGCTTTCGAGAAATTAGACAAGAATAGGTTGAAGTACCCGATCGAGAAATCTCGTGGTAAAGCTCTGAAGTATAGCGATTTATAAATTTTATCAGTCAATGCTTGGTTCAATACTACATCTGATTTTGCATTTGATAATCCCAGCAGTGGTTGCCTTAGTTTGGTCAAATTGGCCCCATTCTAGATGGGGTGGACGAGGACTACAGTTGTACGGTCTGATGTTATTAACAATGGCTGTTGACATAGATCACCTGTTAGCTGACCCGATTTACGATCCAAATCGCTGTAGTTTGGGATTTCACCCCCTACATACATTTGGGCCGATTCTGCTGTATTTTGTTTTATGTCGATGGTCTTCATTACGGCCTATTGGCGTGGGGCTAATCGTTCACATGATTCTCGATTCATTGGATTGCTACCGACTGATGGGTCGTTGGTATATGAATTAAGAGCTGAAGAAAGCTAGACTCCCGTTATTGATAGTCATCGGGCTCAAACATAGGAGCAATTATGAGTTACGACTTGGTGGTAAAGGATGGAACAGTCATTGACGGCTCCGGCCAACCCGGATATCGAGCGGATATAGGCATAAAGAATGGAAAAATATGGTCGATTGGTCGAATAACTGAGCCGGCGAAGCAAGAGATTGACGCCGAAGGTCATGTCGTTTCGCCTGGATTCATTGATGGTCATACGCATATGGATGCTCAGATATTTTGGGATCATCTGGGTTCATGTTCTTGCTATCACGGAGTCACTAGTGTGGTCATGGGAAACTGTGGCTTTACTATCGCTCCATGCAAGGAGGCAGATGCATCCTACGTTTTTAAAAATCTTGAACGTGCGGAAGATATATCTCCGGAAGCCATGAAGGCCGGAATAAATTGGTCATGGGAGACTTTCCCTGAATTTCTCGATACCTTGGATCGTTTGCCCAAGGGGATTAACTATGCGGGATATATCGGGCATTCGGCAATGCGTACATATGTCATGGGAGAACGAGCTTTCACTGAGAAAGCTGATGAAGATGAATTGAAACGTATGTGTGAAATTGCGAAGGAGGCTGTCCAAGCCGGCGCGATAGGCTTTTCTACTTCCCGCACACCCAATCATGTAACTCCTGATGATCTGCCTGTGGCAAGCAGGGTTGCTGATTGGCGAGAAGTGCAAGCGATCGTTAATGCCGTTGGCGAGACGGGTCGCGGCATTTTTGAGATAGCGGGAGAGCATGTAGGACGTGATCCTAAGCGTATTCGAGAGTACCACGAGAGATTGCGAGATCTCGCGGTCGAATCGGGGGTGCCGCAAACATGGGGTATGTTCAGTACAAGGCGGGCTCCAGATCTTTGGCGACCCTATTTTGATTTGTTGGATGAAACATCGGTGGCTGGCGGAAAGATATTTGCTCAGGTGCATTCGCGTCAGCTGAATACGATGTTGTCCTTTGAAACTCAATTGCCGTTTGACAAGTGGGACGTATGGAAAGATCTGCGATCGTTACCGCTTGGTGAACAAAAGCAAAAATTACGGGATCCCGAGCTACGAGCGAAACTCGTTGAAGTGGCCAGTGGTAGTGCTCCCGAGATCAATCTGGTCGGTGTTGAAGCTCGTCCACCGGATTACGATCACTTATATATCGTCGATTCCATGTACGGTGAACAGCGGTTGTTGGTTGATGTTGCGAAGGAAAGGGGTATGGATCCTGTAGATCTCATGATCGAGCTCGCCTTGCAAAAAGATTTGAAGCAGTTTTTTCGACAACCGGCGGCGAATGAAAATCAAGATCATGTGTTGGAAATGATGAAACATCCTAGGTCGGTGGTGACATTTTCCGACTCTGGGGCTCATGTATCGCAAATTATGGATAGTTCACTTCAAACGCACGTATTGGCGCACTGGGTACGTGAAAAAGAGGCCTTTACGCTGGAGGAAGCGATAAAACAGCTTACATTGATTCCGGCGACCCACTGGGGAATGCATGATCGTGGAATGATTCGAGAAGGCTTGAATGCGGATCTGATTGTTTTTAATCCAGACACCATTGGGCCCAGCATGCCTGAAGTCGTGTTTGATCTACCTTCGGGTGCAAAGCGCCTGAAACAAACCGCTGATGGGATCAAGCATAGCATCGTGAACGGTGAAGTTTTTTTAACCGATAATGAGCATTCTGGATCGCACAGTGGAAAGATTTTTCGTGGAGTCTAAATAGCGATTCCATTTCGTTTTTTCTTTCGGGGGGGAGGAAAATAATGTCGCAAGCAGAAGTATTGAGATCAAAGTTAGATCATCCGGTGATCGATGCGGATGGCCATTGGTTAGAGTACGGTCCGATCCTATCGGCTGCTTTGGAGAAGATAGGAGGTCAGGACGCCATTCGTGGATTGCAGATGGGTGGAACACGGGTACGCCAATCTCTGCAAATGACACCTAATGAACGCCGACATGCGCATGTTCCGCAAGAAGCGTTCTGGGGAGCCCCGACAAAAAACACACGTGATCGAGCCACGGCCATGATGCCTAAACTGATGTATGAACGGCTCGACGAATTTGGGATTGATTTTTCTGTTCTGTTTCCAACGATGGGATTGGGATTTCCCAGAATAGATGACGGAGAAGCGCGGCGAGCTCTTTGTAAGGCGTTTAACATTTACTGTGCCGAACTTTTTGAACCGTTTAAGGATCGAATGACTCCAGCCGCGGTCATTCCTATGCATAATCCGGAGGAAGCGATAGCGGAATTGGAACACGCTGTCGGTCAGCTCGGTCTTAAAGCGGTGACAATGAATAGCTTGATTGAACGTCCTGTAGAGGAAATTAAGGAGAAGCGGCCCGATTCCTCCGATCTAGCAAAGTGGTTTGACGTGATCGGGATTGATAGTGCCTATAATTACGATCCCGTATGGGAGACATGTCGAGAACTAGGAGTATCCCCGACATTTCATAGAGGGTCTCGCGGTAAAGCACTACGAGTGTCACCAAGTAATTTTTGCTACAACCATATTGGACATTTTGCAGCCGCAGGAGAAGCGACCTGTAAAGCTCTTTTCTTGGGTGGTGTCACTCGACGATTCCCCGATCTAAATTTTGCCTTGCTGGAAGGTGGTGTCGGGTATGCCTGCCTGTTATATGCCGATCTGATAGGACATTGGAATATTCGCAATGGCGATGCCCTCGATTATACGGACCCCGCGAATCTCGACCTGGGGCTCCTGCAAGAGTTGTCAGAAAAATATGCCGGAACGGACATGCAGACGGCCATCAAAGCGAGGAAAGGCCTGAGTACCCGCAATGATGATTCAACGACGGGTGCTATTAGCAACCTGGATGACTACTCGGCGTGTGAGATCGAGTCAGCGAGCGATATCAAATCGTTATTTGTGGATCGTTTTTATTTTGGATGCGAAGCGGATGATTCAACGAACGCTTGGGCATTCGATACAAAAAATAATCCATTTAACGCTGAGTTGAAAACGCTCTTTGGCTCAGATGTCGGTCATTTTGATGTGCAGGATATGGCAGGTGTTCTTCCTGAAGCATATGAGCTAGTTGAAGAGAGTAAAATGACTCTTGATGATTTTCGCCATTTTGTTTTCGAAAATCCGGTCCGTTTTTGGGGTGAAACAAATCCGCGATTTTTTGCGGGGACACGTGTAGAAAAGGAAGCGCTGGCCGTCTTGAGAAGTTAGGGAGCCGTCATCCAAGAAATATCGGTTGCGAAGCATCTTTTCATTTCATGAATAAAGAAAAAGTGGCGCGCCCACAGGGACTCGAACCCCGAACCCCCAGGTTCGAAGCCTGGTGCTCTATCCAGTTGAGCTACGGGCGCACAATGTATTGCTGCCTAGTATATCAAGGACGGCGGTTCAACGACATTTCCTATACGGTTAAAGATTGGAAAACAGCTCTTCGATAGTAGGTAATTCGAATACGGAGTAACTTTTCGTGGTCGCCGAAATTCGATGTGAGTTTCATCGAAGAGGTAAGTCTTAAGTATCGTATTGTTAATACGTCCGTTAGTTTGAGTAAAAATTAACTTTCGAAATCCGTTTCTTCGCGAGTATGACACCCAGAGTGCGCATAAATCTGCCGGGATGAATTATTAAGGACAAAGCCCGTGCTATTCTTGACTACCAGAAAAGCGGTTACTAAATAGGATACTTATGGAGTTCAACGAGGTCGAAGAAGCGATCTCTGCGGTAGCGTCAGGGCAGCTAGTCGTAGTGGTTGATGACGACGATCGTGAAAACGAAGGCGATTTAATAATGGCTGCTTCCAAGGCGACGCCAGAACAGATCGCTTTCATGATCAGACACACTAGCGGTATTCTGTGTACGCCACTCACTGAGGAACATGCTAAACGGCTCAACCTCGAGCCTATGGTTGCGCGGAATGATGCTCCACTATCGACAGCATTTACTGTCAGCGTTGATTATAAGCAAAACCTTACCACTGGCATTTCTGCCGAAGAGCGAGCCTCAACCGCTCTCGCCCTGTCGACGAATAATGCGCAAGCATCAGACTTTGTGAGACCGGGACATATCTTTCCATTGGTGGGCAGAAAAGGGGGTGTGCTGGTTCGGTCAGGGCATACAGAAGCAGCAATCGATTTATCTGAGGCGGCCGGTTGTGCACCGGTGGGTTTACTTGCGGAAATAGTTAATGATGATGGGACGGTGAAACGTTTGCCGCAACTTATCGACTTTGCCAAGGAGCACGAACTTCTAATTATTTCCATAGCCGATTTGATTGCGTATCGACAACGGAGAGAACAGTTAGTAGAGCGCACTTTAGAATTTGGAATTAATACGCGAATTGGCAAGGCTAAAGCCTATGCGTATCGCACGAAATTTGAGGACGCTGAACATTTGGCGTTGGTTTTTGGGGATATTTCTAGAAGTGAAGCATTACCGGTTCGAATACATCGTGAAAAGCTAATTGATGATGTTTTCGGCTCACAGACGGCCCACGATACGAACTTGCTAGATGCTGCTTTGGATCGCATTCAAAATCTAGGGGGAGGTATCTTGATTTATCTTCGTAGCGGATTTGTAGGGGTGCCCCTTGAAAAGCTCAGCGATTCTGGAGAAACGTCCAGGGAGACTGCGCGACAGGCGGAGTGGCTAGAAATAGGCGTTGGTGCTCAGATTCTGCGTGACCTCGGAGCTCGAAAAATTCGAATCATCTCAGGTCGAGAGGTCGGTTATGTAGGCCTCGATGGCTTTGGCATTGCTGTTAGTGGGATGGAACTACTGAACGACTAATTACCTGCTTAGTTCTTTCGATAATGAAATCCGCGGAAATTTCCGCAAGAACCTGTATATACAATACGAATATCGTTGGTTTTTCGGCCACAGTTAATGCACCGAACACGCTTCCTAATTTTCGCAATGGGATAGTCTTTACTGTGCGCAGCAGTGAGGCGACGGATGTCTAGAACCTCTGTACGATGACATAACGTGCAAACACCGAATAGTTCGTACGTATTGAGCAGTTCGGCAAGTGTTTTTGGCATACTGTATATATATACAGTATTTCAATTATCATTGCGCGATGGTTTGAATAAGAGATGGTTTTGAGAGGGAAGGTGAGATGGTTAGTAAACGTCCTGTTATCGGCATTACGTTGGGGGATCCAGCCGGAATAGGTCCAGAGGTACTTTCGAAAGCACTTCAGAATTCCATGCCTGATTGTACAATCGTGCTATATGGCGCGCGTTGGGGGCTAGAACTCGGCGCCAGGGTTGCCGGTGTCGACTTTCCAACCGGAAGTAAATTTGTGAGTGTGGGGGGCGAAAAGCCAAACGATTTTACGTTCGGTCGTGTGCAGGCGAGGTGTGGAGAGATAGCGGTGCTTGCGGTCGAAGCAGCCGCTCGCGATGCCCTGCTAGGTAAAATTGATGCAATGGTGACCTGTCCACTGAATAAGGAGGCGATTCATGCGGCGGGTTACGATGATATTGGACATCAAGAAATTTTGGCTCGTCTCTCCGAGGTCGACAGTACAGCTACCATGCTGATGACGCCAGGTCTTCGGGTGGTGCACTTATCCACTCACAAGTCTTTGATAGAGGCCGGTCGCTATGTGACTGAAGAAACGGTATTCGAGAAGATACGGTTATGTGCCGACACCCTAAAACGTTGGGGAATGCCAGACGCTAGAATAGCTGTAGCCGCACTCAATCCACATGGAGGAGAAGGTGGATTATTGGGGCGGGAGGAAATAGAAGCCATTCGGCCTGCAGTGTTAAAGGCCGCGAATATGGATATTGATGCAACGGGACCGTTACCGGCCGATTCAATATTTAATCGAGCTATAGAGGGTGAGTTCGATGTGGTTTTGGCCATGTACCATGATCAGGGCCACATCGCTATCAAAGTACATAATTTTCATGAGAGCGTAACAGCAACGATGGGAATCCCGTTCATTCGGACGTCTGTCGATCATGGTACCGCTTTTGATATTGCTGGACGTGGAATAGCTGATCCACGCAGTACTTCGAGTGCGTTAGAAACCGCAATTACGCTTTCTCTTGGTAAATATGGATCCTAAGAGGATCCAGTATTCTATCAGCGCCAAACGTAGTTTTTTTTGGCACACTTGTGGAACACTTGATTGAGGGGGACGAGGTATGAAAGCAGCAGTTTTTAGGGAAATTAATAAACCAATGGAAGTTGAGGAGGTAACTGTTGACAAGCCGAGTGGTCGAGAAGTTTTAGTTCGTACAGCAGCTGCAGGAGTTTGTCATTCGGATATGCATTTTTTCAATGGAACCTACCCCGGTCAACTTCCTATTGTATTAGGACATGAATCTGCCGGTGTTGTGGAGCAAGTTGGCGAAGATGTGACGTATGTGAAGCCCGGCGATCACGTCATAACCTGCCTATCGGTATTTTGTGGTCATTGTGAGTATTGTCTTACAGGGCACATGTCGCTATGTCAGGAACCTGAAGTCAGGCGTAGTGCAGAGGATGAGCCAAGACTACGGAAAGAGGCGGAGTCGTTAAGTCAATTTGCGAACTTAGGCTCTTTTGCAGAAATGATGTTAGTTCATGAACACTCAGTAGTTAAAGTGCGTGAAGACATGCCACTCGACCGAGCCGCACTGATTGGCTGCGGAGTAACTACTGGCGTCGGTGCTGTCATTCACACGGCGGCTGTCGAGCCTGGCGCTACCGTAGCGGTCATAGGTTGCGGCGGTGTTGGCCTGTCCTGTATCAATGGAGCGGCTCTTGCAGGAGCCAGTCGCGTCATCGCCGTCGATATGGTCGCGTCTAAGTTGGAGCTTGCTCGTAAATTTGGAGCCACGGACGTGGTTGATGCGAGTTCAGGAGATGCTGTTGAACAGGTTCGAGAAATAACAAGTGGCGGAGTTCATTATTCTTTTGAAGCGATTGGACTCAAAGTAACAGCAGAGCAAGCGTTTCGAATGTTGCGCCGTGGTGGTACCGCTACTGTTATTGGGATGATTCCTCCTGGAGATATGGTGCAGCTACATGGCCCCGATTTTCTCCAAGAAAAAACTATTCAAGGTTCAATGATGGGGTCCAATCGGTTTCGAGTAGATATGCCTCGGTTTGTCGATTTTTATCTTCAAGGAAAATTGCATTTAGACGATATGGTGTCAAGCCGAATCAAACTAGAAAACGTCACTGATGCGTTGCTAGCGTTGGACTCGGGAGAGGTCGCAAGAAGCGTAATTGTATTTGATCAATAAACGTTTGATTAGTAAGAAGGAAGAATTATGAAATGGATTTCCTTTGAGAAGGATGGAAAGGAATCGTTCGGATTAGTCGTTGGCGAGGCCGTAATCGATGCTGGTGCTCGAACGAGATTTGGTTCATTGAAAGAAGCAATTGCATCGGATGAAAGCCTGGATTCCATAGGTCGATCACTTGGTCAATCTGAGGATTACTTACTAGAAGATGTCGTTTTCTTACCGACTATCACTCGCCCGGATAAGATTCTATGTGTAGGTCTCAATTATAAAGAGCATCAGGAAGAAACAGGCCGCGGAGGAGAGGATAACCCGACGATATTTGTACGCTTTGCGTCTGCTCAAATTGGCCATGAAGCCAAAATGATTCGGCCGACAGAATCAACTAATTTAGATTTTGAGGGTGAAATAGCGGTGATCATTGGCAAGGGAGGTCGACGAATCAAGAAATCTGATTGGTTAGAGCACGTGGCTGGATTCAGTTGTTATAACGACGGTAGCGTCAGAGATTATCAAAGACATACGAGTCAGTTTACTCCCGGAAAGAATTTCACGGGGACTGGTGGCTTCGGGCCTTGGATGGTTACGCCTGATGAAATCGACGATTTTGATGAAATGGAAATTACAACCCGTTTGAACGGTGAAGTCATGCAGAACGCGAAGGCAAAACTGTTAGTTTTTGGATTTGGCGATTTAGTCCAGTACATATCGTCGTTTACCGAGTTAGTTGCTGGTGACGTAATCGTTACCGGTACGCCAGGTGGTGTTGGGTTTGCTCGGAATCCGCCGGTATGGATGGATGAAGGCGATATAATCGAGATACAGGTGGACCCGATCGGCACACTTACAAATCACGTGATCGTTGGATAGCAATGGGGAGAGAGTTAAGAATAGGACTTTTGATATTATCTGCCTTATCAACAAGTTCAATTATTGAGGCGAATGCACTTGTTGATGGAGTTGTTGATAGGCTTTCCGAATATATCCAAGTAGATACAACCAACCCGCCGGGCAACGAACAACGTGGAGTCGTTTACTTATCCAAAATCTTGGATGCATCTGGAATTTCCTATAAGACGGTTGAGTCGGCACCTGCTCGAGGCAACCTCTGGGCGAAGCTTGAAGGTGGTGACAAACCTGCGTTGGTTCTATTGCATCACATCGACGTTGTGCCTGCGGATCCGAGTTATTTGTCCGTAGATCCATATGCTGGTTT
>Ga0114933_10005876_pt1 | contig 11035 bp, 5 predicted proteins | sample 4SBtaG_FD_89691 | JGI IMG/M metagenome (GOLD analysis project Ga0114933, IMG submission 89691) | Deep subsurface microbial communities from Kolumbo volcano to uncover new lineages of life (NeLLi) - 4SBTROV12_W25 metaG | ecosystem: Environmental > Aquatic > Marine > Volcanic | place: Kolumbo... | reverse complement strand
GTGTGCATGGTGCGTCCTTGTCGATAGAGAGTACTCAGTGGATATGGCGCCGGGACTGGAGCACGCAAGCCTAGCAGAACGGCGAAGTACGGAGTCACATTCCCACCGCCGGACCGGGTCGACCCGTGGCGGGTCCTCGGAGCATGGCTTCTCGACACGCCGTGGGGCTGTGCCAAGCCGCAATTGCAGCGCGCCGCGACATCACCCAGGATTGCTTGACGCGAGAGTGTGCATGACTCGGCATAATTTGCGCAGGACACGCATCTGAATGAAGCACCTCGGTACTGTCTTGCTGCTGCTCTGTTTGGCCAGCCTCTTGAACTCTTGCCCAGGTGGACGGGAGGAGCCCGACCTGCATGCCTTCCTTGATGAAGCAATCATTCTGGCTGAGGGGGGCGCATTTGATGAGGCCAGCGCCATGCTTGGGCGCATTGAGGCCGAGGGGGGCTGGCAAGACGGCAGAGATCTCATCGACGAGATGATCCGAGAAGTGGCCGAGGACCCGGGCGGTGATCACCTCGGTGAGGCGTTCATTTTTGCCAGTTCCGTGACCGATCGCGGGGAGAGTCTTTTCCTGGGGGACTGGTTGCTGGCCTCTCCGGATGGAGGCCTCGGGATGTTTGAAGCCACGATCAAGCACCTTGAGAACCTCCCCTCGGATCTCGCTACGGAATACGAGCGGGCCTTTTGCGACGGCTTCTGGAATCTAGCCCTCGTCCCGACACACGGAGATGAGCTCGGTTCATTCTTGGCCCGTCTGTCTATCTCACAAGACACACGGGCTGCGCTGCGCCGTTCCGCCACGGAGAAGCTCATCGAAGCTCAGGACCTGCCGCTGCCCCTGTGGGACCGGAATCGTGCGGGCGAGCTAGCCGGTGAGGCCGTGCGATGGAATGCCGAGCACGCCGCGCCCCTCTGGGCTGAACTACGGGACTTGGACAGGTACGAGCGCTTAGGCCGCAAGGTGGCGTACGCTATTTCGGCTCGCCATCAACATCCAGCTCAACTTGCGTTCTACGAGAAGTGGCTGGCGGATACGGTTGGGCCACAAGAAGACTGGGATGAATGGTGGCGAGTTTCGGAACACGTCGATCCCGAGCATTGGCTCCGGAAGGTTATTTGGCCGCAAGGCTCGCCGGCGCCCAGCTTCGAGGAGGTTCTTGCGGAGTTTCTCCCAAGTCGCGGTGATCGCCGACTTCAGTTGCATCTGCTCCTGCAACTTCTGGCTCCTAAGGGTCCCGTACCCTTTTGGTCCCGGCAGTACGCGCCACACTGGGAGCCCGATGAGTTTTCCTCCTCATGGTTTGCATTGACGAGAACCGCCCCCGAGGAGCTACGTGTGCGAATTGGAATTCTGGTCCTGCGGAACGGGAAGCTCCAACTCGTCGACGACCGCGCCCAATCCCTAATGGCAGGCGAGGAACTGTTGGTCGAGGGCCTCGTTGCTGGAGCCATCCCGATCGCCGCGCCCGTGTTGGGAATGCAACTAGGGTCCACCCCATTCACTCTCAATGGTGGGGCGCGCAATGGAGACCTACGGTACCTCGTCAGAGCGAGTCTGAACTGGCAGCGAAGGACATTCGGTCTGGTTGTCGACACGGCGAATACAGACGTTTCCTGGCCCGGAAATTCCGCAGCTGGGCCCGGCCCGTTCTTGCAATCAAACATGTCGCCCATCATCGTCCCCAAGGGGAGCGTGCAAGTGATTGGGGCAGAACTGAAACTCTGCAGAGAGCCCGATGACGACCACCGGATCACCACGTTTGTGATCGCGACGGTGGAGTCTCCCGAAGAGAATGGCACCAAATGGAGCCTGAAAGACTGGAGACACGCTCTCTCGCGCCGCTTCATCCTGACCGCTAACCCATCGACCCCCGCAAACGTCGGGCAATGGGAGCTCCCACCCGGCAACGGAGAGTGGCAACTCGCCTCAGTCCTCCCAGTCGAGCCGGACGCCCTTGCCGCATTGCGCCAATTCGAGGGTGCCGTCGACCCAGAGGATTGGGCAGTCAGGTCTCACGGGTATTTCATCCCCCTCGCTAGACTGTTGGCTGGGGACGAGAGGGCACTCGACTCCGAATCCCAGGCGCTCTTCAGGTCGGCGCCGCACGATCTGTTCACGCATCTGCTCGCCAGTACCACGCAGAGTCCGCGGATCCGTGACTTCGCGCTGGGGCACTTGGAGCGACACCAGCCCCCTGCGAGAGATGTTCGAGCTCTCCACTCGCAGGCGAAGAACCAGGGCTGGGAGGCACCTGCTTGGCTCCGGGAGCGGGGTACGAACTCGCCGCTGATCGACGGTTGGGCATGGGCACTCGCCGCCACTCTTCTCGCAGGGCTAATCGGGGCCCATGCGATTCATCTCGTGCGTGCCCGCAATGACCCGCAGAGGAGGGGCAAGCTCGCGACTCGACTCCTCATCACTTCGATGGCCAGCGCAGGCCTTGCCGTTTCCTACGGCGGTGTGAGCATTCCTCTGTTCGATCTGTGCGTTGCTTCCTGCGCCCTCGCCGCATGGGTCATGCTGCGCTCGATTCGAAGGCCGCACTGGGTCCACTACCTGATACCAATTGCCTGGTTCTCTGCAGCGGCATTGGGTGTTGCCGGGTACCTGTGGCCCGTTTGTGATCGAATCTCCGGTCTATTCCTGGGCGTTGGGATCGTGGCAATTCCATCGACACTCGCTGCTCTGAACTCTACCGAGACCCCCGCGCTGCGACGTGTACGTACCTGGATCTACGTCCCTACAGAATTGTGCGGACTGCTCCTTGTCGTACTCCATCAAACCAACCTCATGGGTCTGCTACTCCGGGAACTCCCCAACCCTTCGAGCCACCCCTCCAGTGCCGGCCCGTCGACGCTCCTTGAACCTGCGGCGGCATGGGTCGCACCTGTCTTCCTGACTGCGAGCGCTGTGGGCCTCGCCGCCGGTTGGTACTTGGTCCGGCGCCTAGCTAACGCGTTTGAGAACGCGGGAAGACTCACAGTCGCTGAGACCCAATCGTGAGCGGACGGCTGGGGCCAGGGAATGCTCACAACGCGGAAAGTGATTCGTGAGAGGCGCTGGAAACACAAAGTGCCTTCGATCAGCGGCCAAGAGCGGGGCCCCATCGGCACTCGCTGCAGGGGCGGGTTTGGGGCCGGGCGGGCCCGCACCTGTCTTCGCCGGAAGCCCGCGTCTCGGATTGTCAGTCGACGAGGGGGGGGGGCGGGTTTCAGTCTTCGTCGAGCCAGTCGTTGGCGGTTGCTTCGGTGGAGAAGACTCCGCCTACGCGGAAGTGCTTTTGAAACAGGCAATAGAGCATCGAGAGTGCAGTGTTCATCGGATCATCAGCCAGAAACGCCATGCGGCCGCGAATGCGATTCGATGAGTCCTCTTCTATCATCTCCGTCAGGCGCTTCAGATCCGCCTGCGACATGCACACTTCACCGTTCCTTAGGTCGACGAGAGATCGAGTTCGATCACCTACCGCGGGGATCGCCTTGGCTCGTTCGATGGCGGCAAGAACGCTGTCCAGGCTGATGTCGCCCGAGAAGTCGTGCCTAATGAGGTCGCGTGCTGCATCGTAAACGGTCTTGCCTCCCATGATTCACCTCCTCGTTGTCTCTGGGCAACGGCCGACTAGGTTTCACCATGCCACAAACGCGCCGTTTATGGTGTTTTCTTCGAGCATTTCGGCCGTGGGGTCCGAACACTCGGTCGCTTCGGTATGCCCGTGATCATAGCGGAATCAGAACGTCTACCCTGGAGGGATGGCAACCGCTTCCCACCGGGATACATGCCCCAGTTCGACCGGAATCACAGGCGAATTGACGCGGCTGAATTCATGGACACCACGCCCTGATGCACCATCGAGTATCTGGACAGCACGACCCCCGAGCTAGCGCGCCTTGGTGATTTTTAGCTTCTCGATCTTGGCTTGCTTCTTCACTGACTCTTCGCTCCGGGTGAGCGCGGTCGCGATCGTCTTGAGACTCATGCCCTTGCCCGCCATGAGGCGAAGCTTCCCGATCTCTGCAAGAGTCCAAGCCTGTCGGTGTCTTTCAAATCTCTTTTTGGCCATGTTGTCTCTCGGTACCGAATCCAAGGGCAGCTACTGCATGTCGCACGCCCAGTGCGCAACTCAATGGAGGTCATGTTCAACGACCCAGCGCTGATGGTAAACCACCACACTTCGACCTCTCTCCTCTCCACAGAGAGTTCGCGACTCAGGTTGGCTCGGTCTCGATCCAACCACCCCTGTTTCGTGGTGTCCATCGACTCTCCCTGAGCCGAACAGGGACACAGGAAGACTGCGCAAACTCCTCCGCGTGGGGGACTTGCGTCAACTGCCACCTACGAGAGCGCCAACCACCCCGCGCCCCCAGTTGCCTCCAGCGAAGGCAGTGGCTCCCCGACCCAAACGCTTTTGCGAACTCTTGGGAGAGAGAGCAAACGGGCTTTCCGGTACCGCCGGGGCATGTCTCGGTTCGCAGAGGCGTCGGGCTTGGTACCGGTCTCAACCGAAAAGCGAAATTACCAGGATCAACGAATCGAACTCGGGGTGAACCATGTTGGTGCCACGCGTTCCTACCGCCACATCACTGCGGTCGGCCGTGAAGTGTTCGAAGTGATCCCATCCCGGTACCAGGCCTGGAAGTACCACGTCTGACCCGGCATGAAGACAACGCCATTGGGCAGGTTGGTCAGGTCGACCTTGAGACGGAACTGCCCGTTGGAGCCGGAGTTCAGTATGCGGCCCTTGGGCGGTTTGACAAAACGGCGGACTGGCGCCCCCAGGCAGAGGTTTCCTGAGCTGCCGCCGAAGTTGGGTATGAATCCTGGGCTGGCGCTGGTCAGGAAGTAGCCGAACTCTTGATTTGGCAGGTCTCGGGCAATCAATCTGAAGTTGTTGTCCGCCATGACCGGCGTTCCGCTCAGGGCCATGTACGCGATCTGGCCAGTGGAGTTGATGTTGGCCTCGCAGTAGTAGGGTCCGAAGCACTCGTCGATGAAGCCGTCGCCGTTCCAGTCGCTGCTGGGATCGTCGGTCAGGTCACATTCGTCCGGTATCCCGTTGGCGTCACAGTCTTGACTGGTGCCGTTTGCGATGTCGATGGGGTCTAGGACGCCGTTGCCATTGCAGTCGCGCATCAGGGTGGGGTACCAGACGATGTCGCCGATCCCCCCCAAGGCCACTAGAAGATCCGGCATTCCGTTGCCTGTCAGGTCAGTTGCATACACGGAATCTGGGCAGTCCCATTGCCTATTGGAAATCACCTGCTGGGGGCCGAAGGACCCGGCCCCCAGGTTCTCGTACCAGGCGAGCTTGTCGTCAAGACAGGACGCGGACAGGACGTCCATGTCACCGTCCCCATCCAGGTCCTCGGCATGGACGGCCGCGGCGCCCTTCGCCTGCGTGGTGAGGATCCGTTGGGAGCCGAAAGACCCTCCACCCAAGTTCTCGTACCACGCGATCTTGTAGTCAAAGAACGACGCCGAAACCACATCTGCGTCGCCGTCCCCATCTAGGTCAGCCGCGTAGACTGACATGGCGCTGTCCGCGTCCAGCGTGATGACACGCGGTGGGCCAAACGACCCGCTTCCCTGGTTCTCGTACCAAGCGATCTTATCGTCTCCATTTGACGCTGAGAGGACATCCGCGTCGCCGTCGCCATCGAGGTCAGCCGCATAGACCGTATTAGCAGCGACCGCAGTCACAGTGATCACCTGCAGCGATCCAAACGCACCACCCCCAAGGTTCTCATACCATGCAATCATGTTGTCGGTCTGCGACGCGGAGAGCACGTCGGAATCCCCATCCCCATCCAGGTCGATGGCGTGGACACTGACGGCCCCAGGGGCCTTGGACGTGATCACCTGAATGGAGCCGAACCCCGCCCACCCGTTGTTCTCATACCAAGCGATCTTGCCGTCCGTTGAGGCCGAAAGCACATCGGCATCCCCGTCGCCATCGAGGTCCGCTGCGAAGAGAGATGTCGGGGAGTTCGCCGCCGAGGAAATGAATTTGTACGCCGAGAATGCCCCTCCTCCAATTCCATTGCCCATCCCCACGTTTTCGTACCACGCGATCCTGTCGTTAATTCTAGTCGCTGACAACACGTCCACGTCGCCGTCCCCATCCAGGTCTGCCGGAAAAACGGCGCTAAGATAGACTTGGCCTGAATCGATTATTTCTGGATTTCCGAAGTCCTGAGCAAGGGAGCTAAATGCGGTCACGGTACCGAAAACGAGAACAACCAATGATCGGGGAATGGCGCGTAAGGACCCACATCGGTTCCGCCACCGCGTGGCATCGCTCCGGCGTTTCTGGGCTGCTGAACTCAGGGCCGCGCTCCCTTCCCCAGTTTCGAGGCGTTCCGGCCTCTCCCTCAGGGACTTCTCCATCAGGGAGCCTCCTTGAAGACACTGAAGCCCCCACCATATTCGCTCACTAGCAGGTGAGGCGACTCGCCGTCAGCGTTAACTCGGAGATCCACTCCTGTGGTCCAGCCAGAGCTTTGGATTAGGGACTCATACACCAGCGTCGGAGGAGCACTTGTTGCGTTAGGGTTGACCTGGAATTCAAGAACCTGCACACCCACACGCGGACTCGTCACGTAGATCTTGGCCTTATTCGATCCCCGGTAGTCGATCGCAATGTCAAAGATCAGCGAGGGGATGTCGTCAAACAGATTGGGCTTGCTGTCCCACGTGGCAACGAGCTTGGTTGCATTGTCCACGGCGACGTGGACGCCAGGGTTGCTTGTAATGTCGGTGATGGAGTACACGTCAAGGTGTCCGCCGAAGTCGGCGCAGAACAAGTAGGTCTCAGGAGATTCGTTATGCGTCATCGTCACCGCTGCAATTGTGCCAATGCTCGTATTCGCATCAGGTACGACAATCTTGGCCAGGGGTGAGACGCCAGTTGCATGATTGTCTGCCGTCGTTGCTGGCCAGTAGTTCCCCGGATCGTTGACGAGATCCTCCTTCATCTCCCAGAACTGGACAAACCCGTGCGTAAACCCAGTCTGCCAAAGTGACTGGTCATCGGGGTCCCAGTCATCCGCACCCGGATTGATAGCGGGGTCGTAGATCCGCCATGCCGGATCTGCGTGAATCTGGCCACAGGGGACAGCAAGGACATAGTTTTCGGCGGGCAGCTCGATCAGCTTGGCTGGCCATGCCTGAGCCAAGTCCGGGCGGTCGGGGTTTTGTTGGAATTTCGTCCAAAACTCTGTCGTTGCCTGAGTGCCGTCGGGCATGTTGTTGAATTCTGGGTGCGTGACCAGGACCCTCATCTCATTGCTCGACCACCCATTCGAGTCGAAGCTCTTGAAGTGGTTGTTCGGATCTCCGAAGACGGTAAGGACCTTTTGACTATCTAGAACCACCAAGCCCTCCGGCGTACTCTGCCATGTCCCGAACAGGCGATCATTCCCCAGAGCTTGATCGGCGTCGAATTCTCGGCTCATTGAACCAGCTTGGTAGTACACCCTCCCGGTGCCTCCAAACCTGTTCAACGGTGGTTCAATGTACCCATGCCAGTCCTGAACAGGAGTGTTCCCGAATGCATCAAGTCCCGGGACCGTAATGTGCATCAACTTGAACCCAGCGATGTCATCCGCCGGGGTGGCGCCCTCCCATATCCCGCTCGTCCACATGTACTGAGACTCGCCCAACGGGTCCACGGGGTCGATCCACTGCATATCCGGTTCCGAAAGAGTGCGTCCCGACCCTCGCCGGTCAGTACCCGGAGGCAGTTGGTCGTAGACCTTGACGTCGTAGCCGCCCGTCGCGGGGTCCTTGCCCATCACCACAAACCCATCCTGAGGAAGTCCCGCGTCGTTTCCGGCAGTCAGAAGCAAGTTAGGATCCAAAATGCTAGAGCCGATGTTGAAGGCCATGCGGCCACGAAAGCTCGCCACTGGCCGCTTGAAGGCTTGGGTGGTTCCAGTTGAGGACCAAGGAAGGAACATGCGAGCAAGCCCAATCGCCGGAGGATTATCCACCTTGTTCGGATCCACAATGAAAGATGAATTGAATACGGCCAGGTAGGCACCCGAGGTCAACCCCAACCCGTCTTGGTCGGGGGGCACATAGAGTTCACTGCCTCCTTCGTCAAACGCACCCTCGGTGTTGAAGTCTGGATCGGGGTACGTTGGTTTGATGCGGTACAGATAGGTCCGATGGGTGGCGGGCATCCTTGTCCAAGAGCGGCCGGGCTCAAGGTGCTCGTCGAAACCCACGGCCTCGTGGGCGGTTGCCGAGAAGTGGCGCAGAATCGACCGATCGGGTCCCGTGACTACCAGCAGGGGCCCCTCTTCAGTCGTGTCCACGATTGCCAGGGAACGGGCGAAGCCCACCTCCTGGGCACCATTCCAGCCGGGGGAGGGGTCTAGCGGAGTGACGACGGGCACGGGCCCCGCTCCGTTGACGGATGTGTAGGACCACATGTCCCCCTCGTGGTGCAAAATGGGCATGGAAGGCCCGAAGGTCTGGTTCTTCAGGTCGAATACCAGCCAGAAGAGGTGATCCACGGCCACGAATAGCTGATGCACGGGGACGCCGGTCTCGTCAAGCCCATCAAACACGGCAACATCCACGAACATAGGAGCTTCGTTGCGCTCCACCACCTGAGTCGGGGCTCGGAACACCCAATCGGACCGGATGACGAAGTTGCCGTACAGGCCGTCGGCCACGTCTTGGGGGTTAGGTGCCAGGCCTGGATTCCCGTTGTAAACGGAGCCCGACCCAAATGCGGGACCGTCAGTTTTCACGGCCACGAGGGGCTCGGTGGATCCGGTGTCCGGGTTGGCTTTCACCTCCACCCGGATCAACCCATGGGGTCCCATGGCCACATAGATCATCGCATTCTCTTTCCCCGCGACATCTTCCTCCTGGTCCACGGCAAGCGCAAGGGCTACAGGTCGGGAGTAGCTTTCTGGAGACGAATTTACCGGCGCATAGGAGTTGTTGTTGAGAACGACCTGGAGGTCGGCCGTGATGGGGAGGCCCGTATAGGCGACGTTGCGAACCTTGGATAGGTCGTAGATGCGCAACACCGAGGCCCCTTTCTTGGTGAAGAGGGCCAGTGCATAGTCCACGCCGTCTATACGGCAAAAATCCACGTCGGCACACCAGCGACGAGACTTCTGAGTGCTCGGATCAAGGTTGCCCGAGTCGTCCACTCGCCAGGCGCCATTGGTCGCGTTCTGATCCACGTCGGCTTCCATGATCCAGAATCCGTCCCGGCCGCAGGCCATGTAGAGGAGGTTGCCGACGTTTACGCTCAAGTCGCCTGGAATCTGGTCCGCTGCAGGATCCAGCATCATCTTGGCGACGAGAACTTCCTCGTTGCCGATTCCAACGCGTTTGTATCCGTTTTGCGACCGGTAATCGGGTTCGCTAATGCTCGTGTTGGTAGCGTTTGCCTTGATGAACACCATGGTTCCACCCTCGCTGTGAAACAGCCACTTCCCATTCTGGGTGGAAGTGAACGCCCGACCTACGGAGGGTGAGTGCCTGAGGGCCAGATCGTTCAGCGTAGGCGGGTCTTGGGCCGTCACCTCGGGAGTCAGCGAGGCGAGCAAGGCAAGGCCGATAGAAAGACGGCAGGCGCGAGATGAGAAACCCGAAGTCTTCGTACGAGCGAGGGGGTAGCGAGCGAGTGTGACAGGCATTGCGAGAACCTCTCTTTTTGTATCGGAAATGAAAAGTGGGCTACCACCGACCCTATGTGGTTAGCCCAGTCTCGCAAGTTGAATTCTACCTCACCCCGCCAGAGCCTGCGAAAACGGTGTTTCTTCGATCTCTCTCCTGAGCTGGCGCGTCGAGCGGGTTCTGATAGTCAGCCCAGTGGCGCCCACTGGGATTCACCATGCGGGTGACTGGGGTTGTCCAACCGTCCCCCTTGGTACACCGAATTCGTGGCTTCGGGCTCATCCGCGCACAGTGAACGGCCTCTGAGCGCGTTACCCCACGTGGTTTGCTGCTTGCGCGTTATGCGCTCTGGTGGATGCCCATGCACTCGCGGTGAACCACGCCTTCCAAGTTCACCGATGGTTCACCGCTAGTTCCCCATAGCAATTCACGCGCAGTTTGCGGGGACGAGCGCAGTTGTGTTCCACCCGCCCGTGCGCTACAAGCTAAGCACCGCGGCCTGAGCCAACTCCAAGCTCAATTCCAAGTCAGGCCTTTCCTCCTCACCAGGAGTCTGTCTTGGAATATGTATCGACAACTGCCCCGGAGGGGGCTCGACTTGAGATCCAGAGAGTTGCACTGGATTCGCTGCACCTCGATCCCGCAAATGCGCGGGCGCACGACGAGGTCAACCTCGCATCTATCCGCGCCAGCCTTGAGCGATTCGGGCAGGCTGAGCCGCTAATCGTCCAGGAGAAAACTGGCCGCGTGATCGCTGGCAACGGACGCCTCGCGGTCATGAAGCAGCTGGGCTACGAGGCTTGCGACGTGGTCAAGCTGGACGTCGACGACCTCGAGGCCACTGCACTCGGCATCGCACTGAACAGGACGGCTGAGCTCGCGGAATGGGATCAGCCCGTTCTTGCTCAGCTCCTGAAAGAGCTCCGTACGGGTGGTGAGCTGGATGGTGTTGGCTTTGAGGAGACCGACGTGGACGCCCTGCTCGCCGAACTTGAAGCACAGGCCAAGGGCGAGGTGGAAGATCCTGGGCCCGAGGAGCCGCCCGAGGATCCCATCACAAGAGCGGGAGACTGCTGGATCCTCGGCGACCACCGCATCCTCTGCGGCGACAGCACAAACGCAGAAGGCATTGCTCGGTTGATGGGGGATTCGAAGGCGTCGCTCCTCGCGACCGACCCGCCGTACCTCGTGGACTACCAGGGTGGCAACCATCCCCAGTCCTGGGCGAACTCCCCGCAGACACGCGACAAGCACTGGGACGATTACACCGACCCGACCTCTGGGCTGGCTTTCTTCCAGGGCTTCCTTGAAGTGGCGCTATCCCACTGCCGCGAAGACGTTCCCGTGTACCAGTGGCATGCACACAAGCGTCAGGCCCTTGTCGAACAAGCG
>Ga0114933_10005872_pt1 | contig 11042 bp, 6 predicted proteins | sample 4SBtaG_FD_89691 | JGI IMG/M metagenome (GOLD analysis project Ga0114933, IMG submission 89691) | Deep subsurface microbial communities from Kolumbo volcano to uncover new lineages of life (NeLLi) - 4SBTROV12_W25 metaG | ecosystem: Environmental > Aquatic > Marine > Volcanic | place: Kolumbo... | reverse complement strand
CAGAATATTTTATGCCTCCATCAGCAATAACCGGAATATTTTTTTTGTTTGCAATTTCAGCACAATCCAAAATTGCTGAGAATTGAGGGACCCCTATTCCAGCCACCACCCTAGTGGTACAAATTGACCCTGGACCTATGCCAACTTTTATACAATCTGCACCTTTATCAATTAATTCTGCTGTAGCTTCTTTTGTAGCCACATTGCCAACAACTACATCAATGGAAAAATGAGATTTAATTTCTTCAAGAGTAGAAATAACTTTTTCTGAGTGGCCATGGGCAGTATCTATTACTAATGCATCTACACCAGCATCAACTAAACGCTCAGCTCTATTAATTGCTTCAATTCCAACACCTATTGCAGAGCCTACTATCAGCCTACCTTTGGCATCCTTAGATGCGTGAGGGTTCAATTGACTTTTTTCTATATCTTTCACTGTGATTAAGCCAATGCACTTTCTATTATCGTCAACAACGATTAGTTTTTCAATTCTATGAGCATGAAGTAATTTTTGGGCATCGCCACTAGAGATTCCCTCTTTTACAGTAATTAAATTTTCACTTGTCATTAACTCACTAATTTTTTGAGACATGTTAGTTGCAAAACGAACATCCCTATTCGTTAAAATGCCAAGCAATTTATCATTACTATCAACGACAGGAACACCAGAAATCTGATGCTCTTTCATTAAATCTAAAGCATCTGATAGAGTGGCTTCAGGGGCTATGGTTACTGGGTCAATTACCATGCCAGTTTCAAACTTTTTAACTTTTGCAACATTTTGAGCTTGATCGTCTATAGACATATTTTTATGAAGTATCCCTAGCCCACCAGATTGAGCAATAGCGATAGCTAACTTATATTCTGTGACAGTGTCCATAGCCGATGAGATTAATGGTATGCCAAGTTTAATATTTGAGGTTATAGATGTATGTGATTGGACCTCAGTTGGCAGAATAGATGAGCGCGCAGGCTTTATTAAAACATCATCAAATGAAAGGGATTTTTGAATAGTGGAGCGCTCCATCTCTGATGCATAAATTATTTAACAAATTATGTCAATCAAGGCGTTATTTTTTTCTAAGACAAACTAAGTACATTTCACTTGAATTTTTCCTGCTTGATTTTGGCTTGAATGATGTAACCTTATAAAAGTTCCTTTTACATATGGTAAGAACATCTGAAATATCTCCTGTTCTGAAGTACTTAGCTATAAAATGCCCATTAGCATTAAGATTCTGAAGTGAATAATTTAAGGCATTTTCAAGTAAATCCTTAGAAAGAAGGAAATCAGACACTTTATTCCCTGATAAATTTGGCGAGATATCAGAGAGGACTAGATCGAATTCACCGATAGTTTTTGAAATTTTTTCGAATTCAAGAGATAAAAAATCTGATTGGTAAAAAGTAATGCCATTAATTCCCGTCATTTCCAAAATATCTACAGCAATTATTGAATTCAGACCTTTCCCTCTATTTTTTAGTACTTGGCACCAACTTCCAGGGGCTGAACCAAGATCAATTACATTTTTGGCCTCATCTAGTATTTTATATTTATCAATAATTTCGATTAACTTGTAAGCAGCCCTTGATCTGTAATTATCACTAATAGACTTTTGCACGAATTCATCGTCTACATGCCTCTTAAGCCATTTCTTGCTTTTATCTTTGAATGATTTATTTTTAATTTTCATAATATTGTTTTTTTTCAATTATTTAACAATGTATCAATTTTACTTGAAAAATAGTCAAATACTACTATATCACACTGATATAGGTATTGATTATATATATCAACCTGATATAGATAATTTTTTAAGATGATTATATGAAATATTTTAAATATTTAGCGACAGTAGTAGCTTTTTTGTCAAGTAGCAATGCGGGCGCATTAAGTCTAAATGATGCAATTAGTGAGTCTTTAGCAAATAACCTGCTCCTTAAAATGGAAGCTAATAGCGTAGATATTGCTGAAGAAGATTATTTTCAATCTAAATCAGATTACTTTCCATCTATTAGTCTTAATGCCAATATATCTGAAAACGAATACTCAGGTATTAAGACGCAATCTGGAATTAGCACTAATGAATATGAGTTAACCCCAAGTAGTAAGTCAATTATTTTATCCCAGAATCTTTTTAGTGGTTTCAATCGGTTTTACAATTCAGTTTCAACAAAAGAATCTCTAAACTTGAAAAGACTTAATCAGCAAAAAGTTACTCAAGATATAATTTTAGAAACAATTGAAGCTTACTATAATGTCCTTGTTGCTGAAAAGTCGCTTCGATCATACAAGGATAACCTTGAGTCTGTTTCAGAGAGATCAAATGCAACAATAAAAGAATATGCGGTTGGCCTTGCATCAAAAACTGATGTAGCTCAGGCTGAAGCTTACTTAAATAGTGCAAAGATTGATTTATTAGATTCGGAAATAATTCTAAAAAATTTGAAAAACTCATTCTTTGATTTAGTTGGTGTCAATGCCATAAATTTAATTTTCTCAGAAATTAATGTAGATATCCCGAACTCATTTGAAGAGTTTAAAGACATTTTAATATTAAATAATTATTCAATTAGAATGGCAGAAGTAAATATGAAAATAATGAATGCTAATGTAGGAGTTGCACGTTCGGCATATTACCCTCAACTTAATCTTACTGCTACTAAATCTGAGCTAGACGAATTTTCATCAGAGGTAGATGAATTGACCAATGATGAAATCAAAGCTACCCTTAATTGGCCTATTTTTACTGCTGGGAAATCTCTATCTAATGTTCGCAAGGCAAAGGAACTTAAAAATTCACAATTAATTCTCTTACAAAAAACACAAAATGAAACAGTAATTCTTTCTGAAAATATTTGGGATAAATATAAAATTTCAGAGCAAACCATTAAAGCTGCAGAACTGAATTACAATGCCAATAAAACTGCGTACAAAGGTACTGTGATTGAGCAAGAGGTTGGTGAAAGAAGCGTACTTGATGTTTTAATTGCAAGACAAGCGTTGCTCAATTCAGAAATTAATTATTTCAATAAACAAAAAGATAGAGAAATAGTTAAAACTCAAATTATGTATCTAGCTGGTATACTTAATTTAGAAAATTTAGAGGTAAATTAAAGTGCAGAAAGAAACCCTTTGTTTAGGCCTCTTATCGCTTGGACCAAGATCTGGATATGAAATAAAACAAATGTTTGAAGGTCCTTTATCAGATTTCTACAGTTTAAGTTTTGGAACAATTTATCCCACATTAAATAATCTACAATCTAATAAATATGTTTCTTGCAAACAGCACACACAAAGTAAAAAACCAGACAAGAAAGTTTATACAATTACAAAAAAAGGATTAGCTTTGATGAAGTCTAATTTATTAAGTGATGCAACAGAATATATTAGATCTGGGAATTTTGGCGATCAGATAAAATCTGAATTTTTTTTATTGATATTATTTTCCAAATATCTCCCAAATGAAATGTTAGACACTGTAATGAATGAAAGAGTTCTATATTTAAAACAGAAGCTTGAACAATTTAAATATGATGGCCCTATCCCCTCTGAACTTGCTACTCTAAGAAATGAAAAATCAATTAAATTTGTTAGAGGTTTAGCATCAACACTTTTTGAAACAGGAATTGGGTACGTTGAGAAGAATAGACATCTATTAAAGGAATAAATAAAACATTATAGAGGTTAAATATGAGATTTTTATTAAGTAATTACATGATAGCTTTTTACATCCTTGCCGGTGTACTACTGTGGATTTTATCAGGAGTTCTAAGTGGAGATAATGGCAATGAAGTTGCTGAAAATATTGAGAAATCTATTGAAATAGATAAATCAGTATCCGTTAGAGTAATGGAGACTAGTTCTGAGAAAAAAGTTTTTTATCTAACTATTAGAGGCAAAACTGAAGCGAATAAAAAAATTAATCTAAATCCAAAAACTTCTTCAAATGTTATTTTTACTTCGAAAAAGGGAGACTATGTTAAAAGAAATGATTTAGTTTGCAGTTTGGAAGAGGAAAACAGAGCTGCAATTTTAGATGAAGCGCTCGCTCTTCAAAAACAAGCTAGCCTGCAGTATGACGCAATAAACAAGCTTAAGATTGATGGATATCGTTCAGAAAATGACTTAGCGATGGCTGAGGCAAGGCTTAAAGGTGCTGATGCTAAAGTTGAAATGACACAAAATGAATTGAATAATACAAAAATATTAGCCCCTTTTGATGGATACATTGAAGAGGTGCATGTTGAAATAGGTTCATTAATTGGTCCAAACTTGCCGTGTGTGACAATTATTCAATTAGATCCAATGAAGGTTGTGGGAGAGGTAACCGAAAAAGAAGTAAGTAAAGTTAAAAAGAAATCAAAAGTAGAAATAGAGCTTCTTAATAACATAAGTTTAAAAGGCCAAATTAACTTTGTCGGTAAGAGTGCTTCACCTCTAACAAGAACTTATACAGTTGAAGCTGAAATATCTAATACAGGTGGAGAAATTAGAGAGGGATTAACAGCAGAAATAAAAGTACCAGTGCGCGAAACAACAGCGCATTTAATACCTTCTTATTTATTATCTTTGGATGATAATGGAGAGTTAGGTGTTAAAATCGCAATTGATAACAGAGCAACTTTTAAAAAAATATCGATAATTGAAGACACTCCAGATGGTCTCTGGGTGGAGGGATTACCTGAAATAACAAAGATTATTACAGTCGGCCAAGAATATGTGATTGAGGGACAGGAAATTAATTATTAAATGATCGAGTTTTTTGTAGATAGAAAAAGAACAGCTCTTGCATTCTTATTAGTACTTATAGTAGCTGGCATATTTGGGAGGATGAATATTCCTGTTGAGGCTGAACCTGATATTACGATTCCAGTTGTTTATACTGGAGTTGGACTGCCAGGGGTATCACCGTCCGACTCTGAAAGATTGTTAGTACGTCCTTTAGAAGAAGAGTTGAGATCAATAGAGGGTGTAAAAAAACTTCAAGCCTTCGGTTTCGAGGGTTATGCTGCAGCGGTTGTAGAGTTTGAAGCGGCCGAGACAATGTCAAAATCATTAGATAGTGTCAGAGATGCTGTAAATGAAGCTAAATCAAAGTTTCCGGATGACGCCAAAGAACCAATCGTTAGAGAGGTATCTTTATCTGATGACCCATCAATTATTGTTGCAATTTCTTCAGACATTGCTCAAGAACGTGACCTTTTAAACATTATGCGAGATATCAAGAATGAAATAGAACTTCTTCCAGAAATTTTTGAAGTTGATTTAATTGGTAATAGAGATGAGCAATTAGAGGCAATACTCAACCGTAATCAAATTGAAAATTACAATATCTCTATTTATGAAATTATAAGAGCTATAAATAATAATAATCAAGCTGTTATGGCCGGCGAAATTGAAACGGGACAGGGACAGTTTTCAGTTGATGTACCAGGCTTGTTTGAAGACGAAAGTGAAATAAACTCTATACCTATTAGATCTTCTTCTGATGGTGTTGTTCTGTTGTCTGATATTTCTGATGTAAAGAGAAATTTTAAAGAGCGGACTTTCTTTACAAGTATTAATCAAAATCAAAGTATTTGCTTAGGAGTTAAAAAAGCCCGCGGGGCAAACCTAATAAGCACTATTGATAAAGTAGAAAATATTGTAGAAAAATATAAGTCAAAAATTTCTCCTGATATTCGTCTTGGCTATGTATTGAATACTAAAGATACAATGCTTGAACAAGTTAATTCACTTCAAGGGAATATTATAATGGCTACTATGTTTGTGCTAATTGTAGCTATGATTACATTCGGAATTAGATCTTCCTTAATAGTTGGATCTGGAATTCCAGTATCAATTATTATTGCCATTTTCATTTTATATGCGCTTGGGTTTACATATAATTTCATGGTTATTTTTGGAATGTTGGTAGCTTTAGGGATGTTAATAGACGGTTCAATTGTTGTTGTAGAGTTAGCTGATAGAAAAATGGTAGAAGGATATGACAAGAAAACAGCTTTTATTTATGCTGCAAAAAGGATGTTCTGGCCTGTCACTGCATCAGCGGCAACAACGTTAGCTGTTTTTATACCTTTATTTTTCTGGCCCGGAGTTAGCGGGCAGTTCATGAGAGTTCTTCCTCTTACAATATTCATTATCCTAACTGTGGCTTTAATTTATAGTCTAATGATTGTACCTGTAATCGGTAGCATCTTTGGCAAGGCGTCAGAAATGAGTAAAAAAACTGTTCAGTCGATAAGTTCCGAGCATGCATACGATCTTACAAAAGTTGAGGGATTTGTAGGGAAATACATTAATTTTTTGACATTAGTCCTTAAAAGACCATTGCTTATTAGTGGATCAATTATTGCTTTCTCATTTATTGTTATTTCAACTTATACATCAATAGGTCAAGGTGTTGTTTTGGTTTCTCAAAGTGATCCATTTGCTGGCTTTGGCAAAATCCAAGCACGCGGAAATCTTACAATTGAACAAATTGATAAATTATCTGAGTCAGTTGAAGATATCGTATTCAATACAAAAGGTATAAAAAATCTATTTCTACAAACAGGTAGATTTAATAATTTCAGAACAGGTGGTAGCAGTTCGGATGATACAATTGCATCTTTTTTCTTTGAATTTACTGATAGGGATGACAGAGAAAACGGGAGAATTGTAATTGAAAACATGAGAAAAGAATTAGATAAAATTCCAGGTATCAAAACTGAGATAAAAGCACAAGAAGGCGGGCCACCCACTGGAAAGGATATTGAAATAAGAGTTCTTGGGCCCAGCAGAGCCTCTACAATGAATATTGCTCAAGATATTCAAACCTATTTGAATACATTAGATGGCATAGTTAACTTAGAAAGTACGCTTCCAGTGCCGGGTGTTGAATGGGAACTTTTTGTTGATAAGCCGAAAGCTGCAAAGTTTGGTGCAGATATACCTACCATTGGGAATTCTATTGGACTAATAACAAGTGGTCTTACAATTGGGTCCTATCGACCAAAAGACATTGATGAAGAATTAGATATTGTCCTGAGATACCCAAAAAAGGAAAGATATATTGATGAACTGGAAAATATTTTAATAAATACTGAATCAGGCATGGTTCCAATTTCAAATTTTGTTGAAAAAAAACCCCAACAAAAAGTAAACTATATAAGAAAATTTGACTCTAAACACGTTACAATAATTAAAGCTGATGTATCTTCGGAATTTACACCTGAATCAAGATTGAAATTATTTGAAAAGTGGATCAAAGAACAAAGTGTTCCAGCAAATGTAGATATTGAGTTTGGAGGTGATAATGAAGAACAAGTAAATTCACTGAATTTTGTTACACAGGCATTTGTTATTTCAATTATGCTTATGGCAGCATTATTAGTGACCCAATTCAATAACTTCTATCAGATGACAATAATTCTAAGCGCTGTCGTACTCAGTACTGCTGGAGTGATGTTAGGATTACTTATTTTTGACCAAGTATTCAGCGCACTTTTAACTGGAATTGGAATAGTTTCTTTGGCAGGCATAGTTGTAAACAATAATATAATTCTAATAGACAGCTTTAATGTTATATCTTCTAAGTCTGAGGAGGATGTAAGAACTCGAATAATTAAGGCCTGTGCGCAGAGGTTGCGACCTATTTTTCTTACATCACTAACAACAATGTTAGGCTTGATACCGTTAGCATTAAACTATTCTATCGATCCAATAGCACGAGATATTGCATATGACTCAAATGCGTCCACATCTTGGGCTCCACTAGCTCAATGTATCATTTATGGTATTTCTTTTTCAGCAATTTTAACATTAGTACTAACTCCTTGTCTTTTGGTTTTACCAGATCATATCAAAGATATTATCAAAAAATACAGAAAACCTTCATTTGCATAAATGCTAAGAAAAATACTTGATACAATTTTTTTCAGAAAAAAAACAATCAATACTATTTTGGTGGGGATATTTTTAGTAGGTATTCTGTCCTACACTAGTTTTCCAAGGCATGAATGGCCAAATGTAGATTTAAAATCTGTCTCCGTAATTATTTATTATGATGGAGCATCTTCAACAGATGTGGAGAGATTAATTACAGCACCGATAGAAAAAGAGATGATGACAATGAAAGATTCAAAGGAAGTTATCTCAATTACAAAAGATGGACTGGTATCATTTTTAATTGCATTTGAATTAGATACCGAAATACCAAATATTGCAAAAGAAGTAAGAAATAAAATTTTAAACATTGAGGATCTGCCTCAAGGTTATGATCTCAGAGAAGTGGTAGAACACAAATCATCTAATTATCAATTTGTATTAGTTGGTATTCATGGCGACATGGGTTATCGAGAATTAATTAAGATTGCTGAAAAATATGAAGACGAGTTTGAAAAACTATACGATGTTACAGATATTGAGTACAAAGGAAAGAAAGATGAAATAATAGATATAAATGTTAATGCATCCTCAATGGAAAAATATGGATTAGGAATTAATAATGTCCTTGATTCTTTTAAAAAATATAACAACCTTATTTCTGCAGGAAAGATTACAAATAATAATTCTGACTATTCTGTTAAAATTAAGTCTTTATACAAGTCAGCAGAAGAACTTAGTAGGTTGCCTATAAAGTCATCATCTAATAAGACAATTTATTTAAGTGATATTGCAAGCGTAAAGCAAACATTTGACAAAAACAAAGACTACGTCAACATAAACGGCAACCCGGGCATATTACTTCAAATAAATAAAAAAGAAAATTCAAGCACTATTACACTATACGATAGCATTAAGAATAAACTCGCTGAATTAGATGGAACAATTAATCCTTTTGCATCAGCTGTACTCATCGCCGATGAATCTAAGGATATTAATGATAGGATTTCAGCGTCTGAGAATACTGTAATAACCGCCGTTATCATTGTCATGACTATAATTGTAGCTATTCTTGGTTGGCGCGTAGGGCTTCTTGTTGGCATTTCCATACCTACCACGTACTTGCTTTCAATTACGATTCTTAATTTCATGGGCATGTCTTATAATTTAATGAGTATAATGGGTCTTGTATTATCTGTTGGACTACTTGTGGATGGCCCAATCGTGATTACTGAATATGCAAGAAGAGAGCAGGAAAAAGGCGTTAGGAGATCATTGTCCTACCTCAATGCAGCTCATGATATGTTTTATCCAATATTTGCATCTACATTAACTACTGTTTTAGCATTCTTACCTTTAGCTTTTTGGCCAGATTTTTTCGGTGTATGGATTCGAGTAATACCAAGAACAGTTCTAGTTGTATTATTATGTTCTTTCTTTGTTACAATGATCATAATTCCTGTACTTGGATCATCTTTTGGAATGAAAACTGCAGGAATGGAGACAAAAAAAGATCCTTACGATAATTTGTTTTATGCGTATTATGGAGGAGTCATTAATTATATAATTCTTAATCCAATAAAAGTTTCGTTATTTGGAATTTTTATATTTTCGACAATCGTATTTGGGATAATAAAATCTAATACAGAATATGTTTTTTTTGCTGAGGATAAGGCAAATAGTCTAGAAATTGAGATCTTGGCGAAAGGCAATTTGTCTCCTTCAGAATCAAAAGGTTATTTAGAAGAAACAATTGATGTAATAGTTGGACACCCTCATATCAAGAATTTTTATGGAAATACAATCTATCGAGATAGAATATGGTTATTTGACAATAACCCTACAGATATGGTGGCAGATATTTGGGTAGATTTAATAGACTTTAAAGATAGGCCAGATACTGATTTGGTCATTCAGGACTTAGAAAAAAGATTATCATCAATTCAAGGTTTAAATATTAATGTCAGTGCGAACGATTATAGTGGGTCGCAATGGGCTAAAGATCTCACTATTGAAGTTCAATCGTCTGATTCCACCAAAATTAGACAGTTTGCTGGCATAGTGCTCCAAAAATTAACTACAGATGGGTCGTTTACTGATGAAAATATTAAAAATCCAATTACTGGGATCGAATGGATCTATAATGTCGACTCAAAAGAAACAAAAAAATATGATCTATCAAAAAATATCATTGGCGATAGTATTAAAATTGCTACCTCAGGTCTTACGATAGGCAATATTATTCCTGATAATGCTGAGGACAGAATACCTGTAAAAATATATTTACCTTCGGATGAAAAAACATTCTCATCGATTGAAAAGACTAATATTTCAACTTCTCAAGGACTAGTTCCATTATCCAACTTTGTCGATAAGCAAAAAAGAGAGAAAATTTTTACTATTGGAAAGCAACAAGGCATGAGAACACTAGTGATTGATGCAAATATCAAGGATGAATTAAATGCATCGACAGTCAAGCAGGAACTAACAAATTGGGTAGATGAATTGAATTTGCCTTCAAATGTATTTATTAAGTTTGCTGGTGAAGCAGAAGACTCGGCCAGCTCGATGAATTTTTTAATATTAGCATTCTTAGGGGCTTTGGTGGGAATTTTTATAGTATTGATTACCTTGTTTAATAACTTTTATCATACATTTGTAATTTTATTTTCTGTCATTCTATCAATTGGAGGCATATTACTTGGAACCCTATTGCTTGGATTAAAATTCAGCATTGTATTTTCAGGTTTGGGCATCGTTGCTTGCATGGGAATTGTTGTAAATAATAATATAATTTTAATTGACAGTTATCGTAAAGAACTTTTAGAGGATAAAAGCAATGTCTATGAAGCAATTTTAGTTGCATGCAAAAATAGAATTAGGCCAATTTTTTTAACTACAATAACAACAATTACTGGGTTACTTCCATCAGCACTTCAAATAAGTTTGGATATTTTTGATAGAACAATTGCATATAAGAGTGAAGAAACATACTTCTTTGTTCTTCTTGCTTGGTCGCTTATTTGGGGTATCGGATTTGCATCTGTTGCCACATTGTTTGTTACACCCGCTCTTCTTGCATTACCAAAAAGTTTAAACAATATATTTTATAGCAAAACTAAAATACTAAATGATAAGGCCCTGGCAGATTAATGAGGTCTATAGCTGT
>Ga0114933_10005871_pt1 | contig 11044 bp, 5 predicted proteins | sample 4SBtaG_FD_89691 | JGI IMG/M metagenome (GOLD analysis project Ga0114933, IMG submission 89691) | Deep subsurface microbial communities from Kolumbo volcano to uncover new lineages of life (NeLLi) - 4SBTROV12_W25 metaG | ecosystem: Environmental > Aquatic > Marine > Volcanic | place: Kolumbo... | reverse complement strand
TTTTTTTATATACTTTCTGTCATTTATTTTTTTTAAAAAAAAAAAATGGGGTTGTTTTAAAATTGATTTTGTCATATTTTTATTATTATGGTATATTAAAAAATTTTATGTGAAAAAAAAAAAAAAATATTTTTTAAAAAAAATTAATTTTATGAATCATCTATCTAGACTGGGAAAACCAGTCTCTGATAAAAAGGGTAAAAAAATTTTAAGTAAAATCATCCATACAAAAAAAGCAAGATATTTGATCCGAAAAAGTAAATATATAGCAATATATTTAAATGGAAATGAAAATTATAGAACAACACATTGTCATTTGGTCCCAAAAATATTGACTTCAAGCATAAACAACACATTCATTTTAAATTGTGTAAATTTAAAAATAAAAAAATTGACCATTAAAGAATTATTATCATTACAAGGTTATGAACATGTAAATATAGATCATAGATTAAAATGGAATGATACAATAGGAAATATTATTCCAAAACCTATCTTTAAAAAAATAATTGATCAATATCAATCCAAAAAAACATTTATTAGAAACACCAAAGTTGGGATAATAGGTGCTGTTGGAATTGAAGGACTAGCATTAAAAAATGTTCTATATTGTTTTTCGGTGAATAGCAGTAATAACACAAAAAATATCCAGGAAAATAATGAGCCCCCAATAAAAATTTTAACAATAAATCAACTGGAGAATGCTTCTGAAGTTGATATTCTTTTCATTAAACCAAAATGTAATAGTTACATATCTTCGATAGGAAAAAATTGTAGCAAGATAAAACAAATGAGCGACAAGAAAAATTCTGAAAATTCAATTGAGAAAACAGTAAATTATATTCTTAAAAAAAAACCAAAAGAAGTTCGCTTGGAAATATCAATTCCATATACTCAAAAAAAATTTGGTAAAAAAGCAAGATATTATAGAAAATTGTTCAAAATAATTGAAGGAAAATATCATTTATCTTGGAAAAAATACAATCTTTTCGATGATTTTAGAATTATACACAACAGAAGTTCAATATTGTTAAACTATAGAATTAAGAACTGAGATACTATTATATATGGCCTATTACGCTATATAGGATTTTAACCCACACAATAATATTCTTCTTTTAAAGTTTTAATACAACTTTTAAATGAATGTGTTTGACCAAATTTTTTTAAATAATTTTTTATAAAAATGATTTGATTTTCAATTGAGTCTTCACTTTTTTCCTCTGGAGGATCACCCTCATCACTAATTTTTTTCTTTTCCATAAATTTATCTGTTTCACTTTTTTCCTCTGGAGGATCACCCTCATCACTAATTTTTTTCTTTTCTATAAATTTATCTGTTTCACTTTTTTCCTCTGGAGGATCACCCTCATCACTAATTTTTTTCTTTTCTCTAAATTTATCTGTTTCACTTTTTTCCTCTGGAGGATCGTCCTCATCTTTACTGAATTTTTTTTTTTCTTTATCTCTAATACGGGAATAATCGCTGCTACCACTAATTATTGGATCAAAGTGATAATTATCAGTGTTCCATATTAACAAAGGGGACTTCATCCCACCCTTGTTGTATGTTTCACTATCCATTAATTCTGTATCTTTTTTCACGAAATAAATTTTTTGTTTTGGGTCTTTTTTAAAGGCAATTAAAATACCTTCTATTATTTTTTGATCATTAGTTAAATAATCCCCATTATTTTCGATGAGTCCTTTCATGATAAGTTCATTTCTGACCATTTCATTTTCAGTATATCTATCTTTTTCATTTTTCTTGGGATTAAGCAATTGATTTATTGAATCTATAAGACAATTATTATTTTTCCCACTTGCACTACCTCTGTTTCCTTCTATGCTAAATTTTTCATATTTCGTCCCTGACTTTTTGGTGCTGGACCTTGACTTTTTGGTGCTGGACCTTGACTTTTTAGCATTTAACTTTTCAGTGTTGGAACCCGATTTTTTAGCATCGGACTTTTCAGCGCCATATTTTTTGTCTTGATATTCCTTGTGATCTTGTTGATTTCTCCAAGAATGATAACCATCAAATTTAGTGTTTACAACCTGTTTTCGTGATTGTGATATGATATAGTCCAATAACCAAGGCAATTTTTCTAAATTTTTCGTGGGAAGTGAATATTCCATGATTAGTTTTTTTGAGTTACTATCACATTTAACAATAGTTTTAAATCGAGAAAATTTATCTCCAGGAAGTCCTTTTGTTGGAAAATTGCCCATTACAATATTGTTAAAGCTCATTTCTGTTGTTGCAAAAACTCTTGGTATCCCATTTATACCCATCCTTTTTCCGTATTTTTCCAAACCTCTAAACTTACTTGGAATTAACAAGTGAGTAATATCCCATATGTATTTTGGTTTCATGGTTTTGAGTTCAACTTTATCTTTTTCACTTAAATTTTTTCTTGTTTTGTAAGAACCTCCCTTTTCATGTCCTGGGAAAAATTTATATCTATCAACTTTACCATTCAAGGTGCATGTGACAAAAAATTTAATTTCATCATTTGTGAAAACCTCGATTAGACCTTTCTTGATTCTATTTTGTAAAATATCCTTGTCTATTTTACTTTCAAAAATTTGAACAAGATCATAATATTGTGGATATATTTTTTGTACCATTTCTTTTGAATTATAAGTATAAAAATAATATATTCTTTCTAATTTATCATCACTAATTATTTTTCCATGGAATCTTTCACCAATTTTATGATAAATTTTCAAAGCAAAATTTTCTTCTATACTTCCATCATTATTAAATTGTCTTGATATTTTGGGTTTATTTTGGTTGAAACTTAGAGTAGTATAGCACCATTTTTGTTCAATATTCGGATTTTTTTTTTTAAGTTCTTTCATCATTTTGTTGAACTCATAATCATGGCTCATATCAACTTCTTTTCTTTCAAAATAAAACCCACCATTTTTTATTATTGAATCATATTTGTAGATTGTTGGGAAATTCCAAACAATTTCGATCCACTTTCCTTCTTTGAAAGATATAATCCTCAATACTCCATAAAAATACATCGCCGCTCCTTTCACTCCATAATTAAATTCTCCTATGAGTGTTTGAGCTCTTGACTTTTTTTTAAACAAAGTAAAATTGCTTATTATTTCTTTGTCAGAATAATTTGTCCACCCTACACTATCAGATAATATTTTAATTTCTTCTTCGCCCAGAGAATAGATCATATTTATGGCTTCATAGTCAACTTCATTATCAAACATATCCAAAATTGAAGTAATTCTCGTCGATGCGGCCCTTTTTGAAAAAGCTTCGTATATACTTTTAGGAGTAGAACGCATGGCACATTCCATCTCAAGTTGCTCTTTTTCTCGTTTGAGTTGTTCTTTTTCTCGTTTAAGTTGTTCTTTTTCTTGTTTAAGTTGTTCTTTTTCTCGTTTAAGTTTCTCATGAATTATTATTGGATCATCAGACATGTTAGTGAGTGTTATTTCTAACAAACCCAGACTTTTCTAAAATCAAATTTTTTCAAAAAAAATTTTTTGTCTTGTTAGTGTGGCTGATATTTCCGATCGATTGGATAGAATGTTGATATCCCAGTTGTTTTCTATTTTTTTAATGGACTGAACAAATTTGTGTTGTGATTTAAGTTATTGTTTTGGTTCATAACTATAACAAGAAGCCAAATAAATATTAGATTTGGCAAATGTGAATTAAAAACCTTGATATGAATATATCACAGTCTATCAAAGGATCACCTGATAAAAAATCATCATAAATCATCATTTTAGTTACAGTTTCATGTCGAATTAAATTTTATTCTTGGTCATTGAATGTTTCCATAATGAATTTTGGTTCTAGGATTTCACCTTCATCTATCTGTCCTAATTTTCTTAGCACACTATAAAATTGTTCCATGATTTCTTTATTTTTAGTTTTGGCAATTTCGTTTTTGAATTCGCCAAATGTCATACTATTACAAAAGCTAATAATCATCAGGAAAATTTTTTCGTACTCATCAGAAGTATTTTCTTTTTCAACACTCAACTTGTTAAATCCCTCTTCTTCGAGCCAACAATTGATATCATCTATGTCCAGATAATCACATTTTGCCAATTGTTTTATTTTTTCTTCAGCCTTTTCAGTTAGTTTAATTCCCAACCCAACAACAGGATATATGTAACTTTCCCCTGGCATTTTTGAGTTGTGTTACTCAACTATTTTTTTACAAAATCAAATTTTTGATCCAACAAACATTTTGGGGCTATCTGGTGTCTCGCAAATTTGATTTCGTCAAAAAAATTTGTCAAACTTCAACCAAAAAAATATTGGGTTATTACATAAATAAAATTATTGATCCTTTTAGTGGAAAACAATTTTCCATTCATGAAAAAAATGGAAAAAATCTATTGAAAAAATATATAAAAATATTTAATGGTGGTGTTAAATCCACTCACTCAGATGAAGGGGTTGGCGGTGACAGTAGCAGTGAAGAAGAATTTAGTTATCATGGGAAATCGATTACTCTTATTTCTAACAGTGGAAATGAAATAATTGTGGATGGTGGTTTTGTTGACTATTCTGGATTAATCCAACAACAAATTGACAAGAGTGGAATTGTGAAACTGGTTCAATCCACAAGAGATATCAAATTAGTTGTATCATTTTATTTGGGTAAAAATAAATTGAAAATTCAAAATGTGGCTAAAATATTGTTGCTATCCGAATATTTCGATATTGATTCTCTGACAAACAATTGTTTTGATTTTCTACGATTAGTTCTGGACAAAAAATCTACAGAAGAAATTAGAATGATTATGAGAATAGAAAATGATTTGTCTATTGAAGATATCGGACGTATTTCCAGAGAAAATTTTCCTGTTGAAAAAGGAACAAACATTCATGAAGGATTTAGCATTGTGGAAAATCCCACAACTGTTCAAAGCATTCATGTACTTAAAAGATTAGTCAGAGTACGAAAACTAAACATCCGAACAATAGCTGCGATATCCAGGCTACATTCTGAATTGTTAGTGGTGAGAAACAATCCACAAACACACCATATTTTGGTCAGTGAAGATTTTGAGACAAATGAACATTGGCCAAACATAGTGTTCCATAATATTCATGATATGATAAAGGAAAATCGTTTTGAAACAGAAGAATACATGGGAATGTTAGGAACAATATCAGAATGGGACACTTTTTATGTAACTAACATGAAAAATTTGTTCGATAGAGGACCGTTTGACATAAGATATAGATTCATCCATGATGTTTCGGGATGGAACACATCAAATGTTGTTAACATGAGTGGAATGTTTCGTCGGTCAGGTTTTAATGGAGATATTTCCGGATGGAACACTTCAAGTGTTAATGATATGAGTTTCATGTTTGAGGAAACACCATTCAACAGAAATATTTCTGGATGGGACACTTCAAAAGTTAATGATATGAGTTTCATGTTTCATCGGACACATTTCGATGGAGACATTTCCGGATGGAACACTTCAAGTGTTGTTACCATGGCTGGAATGTTTTGTAGAACACCATTCAACAGAGATATTTCACGGTGGGACACATCAAATATTGCCGACATGAGTTTAATGTTTGGTTTTTCAAAATTCGACTCGGTCATTTCAGAGTGGGACACTTCAAAAGTTGTTAACATGAGTTACATGTTCAAAAAATCTTTGTTCAATAGAAATATTTCCGGATGGGACACATCAAGCGTCACTAACACAAAAGAAATGTTCCAAGAGTCAATGTTTGATGGAAATATTTCAGGGTGGGACACCTCTAAAGTTGTTAACATGAGTTGTATGTTCAAAAAATCTTTGTTCAATAGAAATATTTCCGGATGGGACACTTCAAAAGTTACTGATATGAGTGAAATGTTCACTAATTCACTATTTAACAAAGATATTTCAAGGTGGGACACTTCAAAGGTCGTTGATATGAGAGAATTATTCGCCCATTCACTATTCAATGGAGATATTTCAGAGTGGGACACTTCTAAAGTCACCGACATGAGTATTATGTTTTTAGACTCAAAATTTAATAGAGATATTTCAAAATGGGACACATCCAATGTTGTTGACATGACAGGAACATTCAGAGAATCAATTTTCAACCAAGATATATCTCAATGGGATGTTTTTAGAGTAACTTGTATGGAAAGTATGTTCCAAGGGTCAAAATTTAATGGAGATATATCAAAATGGGACACAATGAATGTTGAAGACATGAGCGATATGTTTGCTCATTCAGAATTCAACGGAGATATATCAAAATGGAACACAGGAAAAGTCCAATGTATGGCATACATGTTTGATGGGTCCAAATTTAAAGGAGATATCAGTCTATGGGAGTTTCCTGAACACGAGTAATTACTGACCATGCGTGTGATAGTAGTGATATTTGTTATCCTTAGGTTCTCTGTTCACCACCGTCTTGTGAATGACAATGTTTAATCAATTTTCTATTTATAAAAATCAATGGGTGTGTGATTTGTGTTACAAACCATATAATTTCTCTGACATTTGAAATTTAATGATAAATCTTCTCTTTTAGGAAATTTTTTATAGAGTTTATTATTTTTTTTAGCTTCTTTTTTGATATCAAAATAATTTAGGGGTTTTAGTTCAGTGATAACCCCTTTATCCAAATAATTATTTTCAAAACATTTTATGGGTTTAATTTTTGATTTTTTTTTAATTTTTCTCATAGATTTTACATCAGGAATTTTTAAATCACACAAAGCTGTGTCTAATGAAGTTAGTTCAGTTGATATTTCTTCTTGATTAGCTCCCAAATATGGAAAATAAGTATTTTTTTTTTTTTTATATTTTATAAATAAATTAGCATATTCTTCAAGATATTTATCTTTTGGAATATCATAGTGATAGGGATCCAATATTTTTCTAATTTCATTTCTGATTTTTCTATCTTTTTTATTTTCATTTCTTCCATTTTTCTCCATATTTTTTAAAAGAATGGAGTTTTTCAAAGCTTTGTGATATTGTTTACCAGAAATTTTTTGAAATTTAATTTTTTTCTCATTTTGAATTAATTCATAATTTCCATATTTATTTCTGAATTTATCTATTTTGTAAGTTTCAGATTTCGAAAATAAATATATAAAAATCGAAACAAACACAATAAAAACAATTGAAAATTTGATTTTTATCATATATAAATCATTTAAAAAATATTCAGAATATTTTTATCAATGTTTAAACGAATTTTGATGTGCCAACCCAAATATTTCAATGTTATTCATCATAAATTAAATTTTCACATGAAAATGAAAAGAAAAATTAATTATGAACTAGCACAAGAACAATGGTTTAATCTAACAAAAATTTTTGATTATTTAGGAGTTGAGATTCAGCTCAAGTCACCAGAAAATGATCTTGTGGATATGACATTTGCGGCAAATTCTGCTTTGATCTATAAAAATAAAGCCATTATTTCTAAATTTACAGCTATTCCTAGAATTCCAGAAACTAATATTTATAAATATTATTTTGAAAAAAAAGGATTTGAAACATTTAAAATGGATAAATATTTTGAAGGAGCCGGTGATGGTTTATTTTCTCATGAAAATAAAAATTTATGGTTGGGCCATGGTTTTAGATCTGTCAAATCATCTTCAAATGAAATTAAAGATTATTTGGATGATAAGAATTTGAATATTCATTCATTAGAACTTATATCTCCCAAATGGTATCATTTGGATACTTGTTTTTGTCCTATTAAAGATGATTATGTAATTTTATATGACAAAGCTTTTGACAAAAAAAGCTTGTACAAAATTTATGATATTTTTGGAGAAGATAAATGTATAAAGACTTCTTATGAAGATGCCTTAAATTTTGCTTGTAACTCAGTTTGTGTTCCATCATCTAAAAATATTTCTACAAGAGCCACAATTGTTGGGAATAGTTTTTCAGGAAATTTAATACAAGAATTATCATTATTAAATTTTAGTGTGATTGAAAATTCCATGAGCGAATTTTTATTAAGCGGAGGTTCTACCAAATGTTTGGTTTTGGATTTACAAGACAAAAACATAACTCCTTCATAAGTTAATTTTCAAAACGATGGAAAAACAAATTTATTGAGAAATAATAAATCGATCGTTTGATTTTTCTAGATCTCAAAAAATATTGAAAATCTCAAAAATCATAGTCATTATTTTTTTTAAATTTTTTAATTTTTTTAATTTTAGTAAACAAACTTAAAAGAAATTATTTTTACTTAAAATTTGAATTTGTGATCATAACAATTTTATTTTTAAATGTCAAAAATTAATTTGAAAAAAGATACTTGGGTTGTGATCAAAAAATATTTTGATTCTGATGTGTTAATCAATCATCAATTATCTTCATTCAATTTCTTTATTAGAAATATTGTTCCAAAAGTGGTAAAACAATATAATCCTATTCCATTCACTTTTATTCCAAATCCAGATGATCCATATGAATATTCACTAAATGTTAATTTTGATAATAGTCATTTAGGAAAAGCAACAATATATGAAAATAATGGTAGCGTGAAATTAATGAGACCTAACGATGCCAGATTAAGAAATTTTACATATTCATCACCTTTATTTGTAGATGTGATAGTAACCACAATTAAAAAAAACAAAAAGACTGGTGAAATAACAAAAAATATTGAAGTTATTTCCAAAGTTTCTTTTGGAAAAATTCCAATCATGCTTAAATCAGATTGTTGTGTTCTCAAAGACAAAACATTGAAAGATCCGAATGAGTGTATTTATGATTCTGGTGGTTATTTTATAGTTAATGGAAATGAAAAAGTAATAGTTTCCCAAGAAAGAACTTGTGAAAATAAAGTTCATGTGTTCAAAAATACTCGTCAAAATAAATATGATACTATTGCTGAAATTAAATCAACCCCACAAAATAGATTTGGTATTGTAAGAGGTGTTCAAATAAAAATCACTTCAAAATCTGGATTGAAAAATAGTTTGATTAAAGCAAATATACCTCATGTTAAACATGACATACCTATATTTATTTTGTTTAGAGCATTAGGAATAGAATCAGATAAAGATATTATTGAACATATTTTTCTAAATTTAGATAAAACAATTATTAGTAAAGCTCTTCCTCTCATTAAAGATTCTCTGGAAGAGGCATCAATCATTCAAAATAAACAAATGGCTTTAGAATATTTAATTAAATATATTAATATTTCATATTTAAATGAAAATATCACCAAAGAAAAAAAAATAAAACATTTGAATGATATTTTAAAAAAAGAATATTTACCACATGTCAATTGTGAAAAAAATAATAATTTTCTACTAATAAAAAAAAAAGCAATTTTTACAAGTTACATGGTACAAAAACTTTTATTGACTTTTTTAAAACAAAGAAACTATGATGATAGAGATTCGTGTATTAATAAGAGAATCGATACTCCTGGAATACTTCTTGGAAATCTATTCAAAATGCTTTTCAATAAAATAGTAAAAGACATAAGAGGAACAAGAGGTATAATTAATAAAGAATTTAACAATGGTTCTTGGAAAGCTACAAATAATTTTTCAAAAATCATTACAAAAACCAATATTTATAAAATAATTAAATCCAGCATTATTGAGACTGGAATGAAATATGCCTTAGCTACAGGCAATTGGGGGGCACAAAAAATAAGTAAGAAACAAGGTATAGCACAAGTCTTGAGCAGATTGAGTTATAATAGTACTATGTCTCATTTGAGAAGAGTCAATACTCCAATCGAAAAAACTGGAAAATTGATTGCTCCAAGGAAATTACATCCTACTCAAATTTTTACGATGTGTCCTGCTGAAACACCAGAAGGAGCATCTGTTGGTGTAGTAAAAAATCTGGCATTATCTGTAAAAATAACCAATTCATATCAAACAAAACCTATCAAAAAAATTATGATTAATTTTGGATTAAAAAAAATAGAAGATGTGGAAATTACAAAATATGCCACACAATTTTCAAAAGTGTTTATTAATGGTGATTGGTATGGAATTATAGAAAATCCAAATAAAATTATCACAAAATTAAAACTTTATAGGAAAAATGGAATCATTCATCCATACATTTCCATAAGTTGGAACATACATGAAAATTCAATAAATATCAACACAGATTCAGGAAGATGTGTAAGACCACTTTATATAGTTAAAAATAATAAATTGGTAATAACAAAAAAAATCATTAAAAAAATACAAGATAAAAAAATAAAATGGAATCATCTCATTAAAGGTGATATCGATGAAAAACACAAAACAGATTCAGTAATTGAAATGTTAGATATTGAAGAAACCAATACTTGTTTGATAGCAATTGATCAAAACAAATTAAAAAACAATAATAAAAAAAATGTATATTTTAAATATACACATTGTGAAATTCATCCATCTTTAATGTTGGGTGTATTAGCATCAGCAATTCCTTTCTCCGACCATAATCAGTCACCCAGAAACACATATCAATGTTTAAAATCAGATGAAAAAATTTTGATGGAAACAGGAGGGTACACAATGATCAAAGATATCAAAATCGGAGACGAAATCGTAACTTTTGATCCTAAAACTTTACAACATTCGACTACTAAAGTTATCTATCAACATGTTAGTAAGACAAATAAAAAAATTTTCAAGATCAAAACGGTTTCTGGAAGAACAATCACAGCAACCGAAGATCATAAATTTATGACAGATGAAGGATGGAGAGAAATAAAAAATTTTGGAAAAAACACTAAATTGGGAATATTTCTTCACCCTAAAAACATTTCAAGTGAAATTAATAAATTTTTAATATTGGATAACAATGTTTTAGATGGAAACCTGAAATACAAGAATATTTTAGACAAGAGATTTGGAAAATTATTACCATTGTATAGTACTTCTTCAAAACTTCCTATTATTTCCAGATTACTTGGTAACATGTTAGGACAAGGATTTTTCAATGAAAATGCCAGAGAAAATATTCCAAATAATTATTGGATTGTTTGGGAAGATTATTTAGAATTCATGAAACTGTTGAATAATAAAATTGT
>Ga0114933_10005870_pt1 | contig 11044 bp, 8 predicted proteins | sample 4SBtaG_FD_89691 | JGI IMG/M metagenome (GOLD analysis project Ga0114933, IMG submission 89691) | Deep subsurface microbial communities from Kolumbo volcano to uncover new lineages of life (NeLLi) - 4SBTROV12_W25 metaG | ecosystem: Environmental > Aquatic > Marine > Volcanic | place: Kolumbo... | reverse complement strand
GTTCGAAAAACTGGAGTACGTCGACGACAGCCGCGAGATCATCCAGTTGATCGCCGCGCTGATGCAGGCGAAGCCCGAGCGGGGGAATTCCCTTGCGGCCCCCAAGAAGAAAACCCTCGCTGATAGAGCCCATCGTGCCCGCGAGTTGGGGTTCTTCTCAGAGTTCAACCACAAGGAGGTCGTAACTCTCGCTCAAGATGTCTGGCCCCTTTCGCTCGCAGCCCTGTGCGTCCTACCCCGTGTCGCGGCTCGCCTGGCGCAAAACGAGCGCACCCTGTTCGGCTTCCTCATGTCTATCCCAGGGGACGAGGAGGTGGGTCTCGATTCGCTCTACAGGTTCTTCGAGCCAGTGATGCGAGCCGATACTGCGCCCGGCGGTACTTATCGCCAGTGGCTGGAAACGCAGAGCGCCACGGCAAAAGTCGACCGCGATGAACATGTGAGCATCCTCCAAGCATGCTCCATCTTGAGTTTGGGCCTGTCTGGCGAGCGATCCCGCGTGAGCAAGGGCGTTCTCGAGTTCGGAGCCACTCCGATGGGCGCTTCTAGTCCCGCGGGGACTGCCCGCTCAATCCTGCAACTGATCGAGCGCAAGCTGCTCCTTCACCGAGTCCACAGTGACGTGGTTTCACTTTGGCATGGCACGGACGTCGATATCCGTTCGCGCCTGAACGATGCGAAGGACCGCTTCCGTGCGGGCTTCGATGTACGCGGGTTCCTGGAAAGAGAGTGCCCCCCACCCCTATGGCGGCCCGTGCGCTACAACGATGAGAACTGGATCCGCAGGTATGTTGAGCCTGAATACCAGTTCGCGGGCGAGTTCATGGCCGAGGCTTCGTTCTCAGCACTGCTCGGAGACATACCCGCAAGTGTTGACCTGAAGCTCATCTACCTCCTGCCTCAGGGTCGTGAGGAGCTGGAATCAGCCAAGTCCGTCGGGAAGAAGCTGACAAGGAGGAAGGAGATGAGGCGGCTCATCGTTGCGATCCCCAAGGGAATCGCCGACCTCACGGACGCTTGCCTCGAGGTTTGGTCTTTGATGCAACTAGAGCTCGACGAAGAACTTGTTGGCAGCGACCCTCTGGTGCTCGAAGAGCTTCGTCAGATGGAGGAAGACGCACGCGGCCGGCTCCTGCTCCTAGTCGATCGGGTGATTCAGCCGAATGCAGACCTTGCCTGGTACTGGAGAGGCGAGGAGATCACCCACCACAGCACGAGGGAACTCCGCGAGTGGCTTTCGGACGTGACCGGTAAGATCTACGACAAGTCGCCCTGCTTCCGCAGTGAAGTCATCAACCGCAAGAAGCCGAGCGCAGTCGTCATCAACGCTCGCAAGAAGCTGACGGGCGCGATTCTTGAGCTGTCTGGTGAACCGGCTCTCGGATTTGGAGACGAGCGTTTCGGGCAGGAGTACAGCGCGGCTGTGGAGGGGATTTATCGAGCGGTGCTTGAGAACACCAATCTGTACGGGGAAGGCGAGAACCAACGCTGGGGCTACCTCGCGCCCCCCGCGCTAAGGGGCGACAAGGGATTGAAAGCCGTGTGGCGATTGCTGCAACGGTTCTTCACCGAGCCCACAGATCGCCATCCGAAGGGTTTTGAGGACCTCATCAATCAACTGCAACTCCCCCCCCACGGTGTGCGCGCTGGAGTCATCCCGATCCTGATCGCCGCAGCCTCTAGGGCGTTCCCCACGGCCGGAGCAATCACAAGAGATGGCGACTATGTCGAAGACCTGAAGCCATCCGACTTAGAAGAGCTCTGCAAGACCCCAGAGCGCTTTAAGCTCAACGTGGTCGCTCTCGACGAGGATCAGGTGCAGTACCTAGAAGGTGTTTACGACATTTTCAGTGCCGGAGCAAAGTACACCATCGACCGCACGGACCTTATCAGCGCTTGCGTTGAGTCGATCGCAGTCTGGAAGGAACGCTTACCCAAGGCTTCAAGAACCAGCCGTAGGGTCAAGCCCAGCGCTTCTCTGGTGCGAGAGCACTTGTACCGCAAGGGAGACCCCCTACGGCTTCTGCTCCATGACCTGCCGGTAGCCCTCAGTGGGGACCCGCCTACCTACAAGAAAGTCCTGGTTCAACTTGCCGCCAGCAAGCGCGAATTGGAGGCGGTTATCGAAGAGTACTACTCCGCCGTCACAAGAGTGCTCGCCCACGCGATCCTTGGAACCTCGGTGGATATCGGCGGCAGTGAGATTCAGCCCACTTTCGGAGCATGGGCAAATTGCTTCCCGCCCGAACTCGTGGACCTGATCGCGAACCCCAGGGCTAAACCGCTCATCGCCAGGCTTGGAGGCACTTACCGCTCCGATCACAAGTACTTGAACGCCATCGCGACCGTGACCCACGGCCGGAAGATCGAGGACTGGGCTGATTCGGACCTAGCCCAGTTCGAGCAGACCCTTCGAGGGGCTATCAGGGACATCGAGGAAGCCGCCTTGCAGCCCCCTGAGGACGTCTCCCTCACCCCCGAGGCCAACCGCGGGATCGCGGATATTTTGGAGCGGCGCATCGCAGGACTTGTCGCTAGCATGGAGCGCCTCGTAGGGGCCGACGCCTCAAATGCGGCCCTGTCCTCCATGCTCGATCGCGACCCAGTCTCCCCCCATGGCCGAACTTAGCGAAGCTCTCAGGGCTATCCAGAGTGAGCCGGAGGTGCGGCACATCATCAGCGTCTCTGGCGGGAAGGATTCCGCCGCCCTCGCTGTGTACCTCAAGGTCCACCATCCCGAGATCCCAGCCGAATACGTGTTCTGTGACACCGGAACAGAACTCCCCGAGACGTATGAATTCCTCGACAAGATGGAGGCCGTCCTCGACATCGAGATCAAGCGCGTCAACGCTCTCGAAATGATGGGCGTCAAGCCCAAGCCCGGCCGCAATGCATTCGACTGGGTACTCAACGAGCGCTACGGAGGCTACCTCCCGAACCCCCGGATGCGGTGGTGTACCCGCATCCTGAAGATCAAGCCCTTCGAGCACTTCGTCGGGGACACCAAGTGCTTCAGCTACATCGGCATCCGCGCGGACGAGGACCGTGAGGGCTACGTGAGTAACAAGAAACCGCCCGTCCTATCGGAGCGACCCAACATCACGCCGGTTTACCCCCTCAGTGAAGCAGGTATCCGCTTCGCGGACGTCGTCTCGATCCTCGAGGAATCCGGTCTCGGCTGGCCAGAGTACTACCAATGGCGTTCACGCTCCGGCTGCTTCTTCTGCTTCTACCAGCAGAAGGGTGAGTGGAAGAACCTTCTCAAGAACCACCCGGAGCTCTACGAAGCGGCCAAGGAGTATGAGCGAACGGAGGGGACTCAGCGCTTCACGTGGGTAGATGGTCGGACTCTCGACGATCTGGAACTAGACCCCAGAGAATATGAAGTGCAGACCCCCGACCAGGCAGATGGCTGTGCGATCTGTCATCTATAGTGGTTGTCATGACGCCATATGATCTCTCGGACGCCGCGTGGGTCGGGTGTTCCAGGCAAGTGCAACGCAAAATGGAATTGGCGCACAGAGAGTGTCTCGCCCACCCGGAGGGAATGGAAAGCGTGGCCGGAATCGGTGCCAATTCTGATGGCCCTCATCTTCGTTTGCAGAGGCGGCTCGGGGCAAGCACGGAAAGGTGGGAGCAATCGCTCTATGAACACGCCTGTATCCTGTCCCGACACTACGTCTCAGAGGCACTTGGCTTAGCCGGATTGGGCGCCACCGCAAGGAAAGACCAGAAATCCCCGAGCGCATGGATGCTCGCCGCGCTCCGATATGTTTGCAATCCAGACGATATCATTCCAGACTGCGCTATTGCGACTGGGTTTGTCGATGACGCGATAGCTGTGAATCTGGCGCTCGATCGCATCAAGCAACTCGCCCCCCCGCTACACCGGAGGATTGCTCATGATGTTCTTAGAGCGGCAGCCTCCGCTGGCTATCCTCCGACTAATCCTGATGAGTACAAGTGGATGACAGGCATCAGGTTCCGACGCAGCTCGAGCCAAACTTCTCTGCCCAGACAGCGGGCGTTTGCTTGTCACCTCCAGAGCATCCTGGAGGTCTCGTATTGACACGCCCCTATGACGCCTGGAGTAGTGGTTCCCGAGGCCTCGGCATGTATACAAAGTACAACGCTGACGCTATCCCGGACGTTCCGGGTATCTACGCTTGGTTCTTGCCGCTGTTCGAGACGACGGGTAAGCCTGGCCTGGCTGGGATTCTCGGAGAGGCAATGAGCTTTAGGCACTATGATTCCAATCGCCGGGCTGAAGCTGAGATCGGGATGCGAGGGAAGATGGCATGGGATACGTTTGAGCTTTCCGTCAAGCCCGTTTCCGTTCTGGAAAGCAACAGCGCCCGGGAAGAGGAGTGGGAGACCCTTCGAGAGAAGGAGGAGTGGCCCGCATTCAAGGACGCCCTCGCCCTTTCTTCCATATTCTCGCCCCCACTTTATGTCGACATGAGCTTGAACCTCGCGCGGCGTTACCATGAACACTGCGATGGCAAGACAGGGTTCGCCGAGAGATATGAAGATTGGCGGGTTCGCGTTGGCGGGTCCTTCAAGGTCCGGAACCTCCTGTTTTCCGCTGTTCGGTTGCCGAAAACAAGCCGCTTGCTCTTAGATAAGAACGACAAGGATGAGGGACTTTCCCTCCTCGAGTTTGCCGTGATGCGGGCGGTTAGGCCCAGATTCAGTCAGAAGTGACCCTATCCGAGATGTACCATGACACCTGACAACATTCCGATGCCCGTGCAGGACCTGTATCCGGATAAAATCTGGGGGTACATCGGTACTTTCGGCCATGGCGCCGGAGTTCGCGTTACCTACCTGCAAGGAGCACTTCCCGTACGGCAGCTCGACCAGGTCAAGCTGGTGGGCGACCTCGAAGAAAGTGAGAAATGGCCCGTGTCAGCCCTGTTTCAGAGGCAGGTCAACAAGAAACGCGTCGAGGAAGACATCGCTCCATACCTTCTGGACGAAAGCAAGGTCAAGTTCTTCAATCCGCTCACACTAGTGCTCCTGCCCAAGGATAGCTCTGGCGGACATCCCGACCCGCAACTTGTCCACATGCCAGTAGAAAGCACTCTGATCGAGGGTGGCGGGGGATTCAGCATGCGGATAGCCAACGGCAAACACTTCGAGTTGTCTTGGCGTGCGCACAACGAAGGTGGTCCCACCGGATATGGATCGGTGCAGTGGAACAACTTGTTTTGCGACGTTGTTGCCATCGATGGTCAACACCGCTTGGCGGCCCTGAAGGCTGTCAAGAGATCCCCTGCCGACAGAGATAAGATCTCCGACTGGACCGTTCCAGTAGTTGTCCTGGCCCCGGGTGCAGAGCAGCCAACGAGCAAGAGATCGTTGGGAACCAATGCATCACTCCTGAGGGTGATGCGGAGCCTGTTCTTGTTCATTAACAAGGAAGCTCAAGCCCCAACGCGGACCCGCCAGATTCTGCTCTCAGATTCATCTGTCAATTGTCTTGCGCTTCAAGAACTTGTTCAACTGTCCCACACGCAACATCTTCAAGGTGCCGTACCCACCAGCCGGGCCTTTCTCCCCTTGACATGCTTTGACTGGCAGGAAGCCAAGGAGCACGGCATCCTAAAAGCAGGGCATCTCTTCTCCGCCGAGGAAGTGCATGATTGGATCGAACACTATGTGCTTGGTCTGGATTTTCAATCCAGGCAGGAGCGGAGGCTCAGAATAGACCCGACTGACAACGCAGGAATCAACGTCATCTGGGATAAGGCACTCGAGGGAGTGGGTACCGCGACCGAGGGAATCCCCCTCGGGAGGATCAACGAGTTTAGGTCCTTTCTCCGGGCTCGCGTTGCCCGCGGTCTTGCCCTCTTCTTGGGCGCGTTCGGGCCCTATGCCAGATGGGGGCGTTATATGCGAGACAAAGAGTCCGCAGAGTCTCAGGACTCCACATTTAAGGCGAGGGCATGGCACCTCTTGAGATACGGCGCTGATACGACTTCAAGTACGACGGGCAATCGAGATGCAGAGCAGAAGGCATACCAGGCGTTAGTCTCCGAGCTAGGAACTGACGTGAGGGCATACCTTTGTGGAAAAATGCCACTTTATAGGGACATCGGTCAGCGGGCAGTAGCATACGCATATGGCAGTTTGATCGACTGCTGCCCCGCAGCTGTTCAAGTTACCCCCGAAGAAGAAGGGTGGGATGCTTACTCGATATGGGCAGCCGAACTGCTCACCTCCATGGCGGATGATTGGCTGGATAAGGAGGACAAGAAGCTCGGGGATGTCATCTACAGGCACATCGTGAGCAACGAAAGAGGTGTCATAATCAAGTACCGTCTGACAGACGTGCCGCAGTATTTTGGGGCGCTTCTTGCTTATGTTGCGGGACGCCTTGCTCACGATGGAAACTCCAGCGTCAACTACTCGAATTCTGAGGAAGACCGCCAGCGCCGTGACGTACTCGCCACGCAGCTTGAAGAACACAAGGCAAGCCTCATGTCCGGGCTGCTGCGTGCCTATAGAGCGGAGGCCAGGCGACACCTGGAATGGGAGCACGCAGACTGGACCAAGGAGAAGCTCAAGACTGAAGCAGCGAAGAAGGGCAAAGCCATGTGCTCCAGTCACTGGAATGCGATCGAGAAGCGTATTTCAGGGCTTCACGCGCAGAGTAGCTGAAGGTGCATTTTCTTTCGCGCGTCCCCCTTGATGAGCTGCGACGGCTTGTTGTTCGTCTGAGCGGGACTGTCACCGCGAACCGAGCCTCAGATCTCGAGCGCCCTGAGGTGTACGCCTGTCTAGATAGTCTGTTTGGGACAGATGTGCTTCGTGAATACGAGGTCCGACTCTGCGTTATCGGTCACCTGGAATCAGAGCTTGTCGAGAAGCTGATTCCGCTTGTCGAAGGCGCAGATGGCCTGTCGAGGGCGGATGTAGACATATTGCTCGCTTCTCAGCAATGGGGAAGGGCCGGCAGGGTGGAGAACTGTCTGAGACGGGTCCTTCAGATTCCGTCAGCATACGCCGACCCTGCTCCGGAACGCCTCCCATCTAGATTCACCGTGCGCGAATTCCACCCCCTTCCAGCCCTCTTTGACTTTCAAGAAGAACTGGCGGTGGGAGCAGGCGAGATGCTAATCGGCGGATCGTCTTGTCTGGTACACCTGCCCACCGGTGCTGGCAAGACGCGAACGGCTGCTAGGGTGGTTGTTGATCATATCCTCCGATGTGAGACGAACTCGCAACCAAGAGGTGTGCTTTGGCTCGCCCACTCTCAAGAACTGTGCGAGCAGGCGGTAAACGCGTTCGCACAATGCTGGGAGAATTGGGGTGCGGGCCCCCACGAAGTCGGCCGAGCATGGGGTTCCTACTCTGCACAGGGGGATGTCATCACTCACGGTTTCACCGTTGCTTCCTATCGAAAGGCCTTGAACCAACTCCTCGGAGAGCGGGGTGAGCCTGTCGCTGCCCTCGAAGGTGTGAGCCTCGTAGTAGTAGACGAGGCCCATTTCGCTGGTGCCTTGCAGCTGCGAGGATTCCTGCAGAAGCTCCTCGAAGACGGTTCAAGGCAGTTGCTGGGGTTGACGGCAACCCCACTACGAACGGCCGACCTCCCCGAAACAGGGAACACGTTGACGGACCTCTTTGACGGCAATCTCGTCCAGGCCGATTCCCTTGGGCCTCGACCCATCCAGGAGCTTCAGAGGCGTGGTATCCTGTCGGCGGTCCAGAGAGTTCCCGTGGAGGGCGATCAGGGTCGAACCACTTCCCCCTCCCTTGATGCGGGTGTACCGTATGAGTGGAAGGACTACGGGGGCCGGTTCTTGCGGATCTTGGCAGAGGATGGGGCGCGTAACAATGCAATATGCGACTTGGTCGTTGGTCTTGTGGCCGAGGGTCACAGAGTGCTTTGCTTTTGCTGCTCTGTAGAACATGCACAGCACCTCGCCCTGGAATGCACTATTAGAGGCTGCCCCTCCGCGTTCGTGGACTACAGGCAGCGTAAGTCACGACGATTGGAAGTTGTTGACAACTACAGCTGCGGTCGAACTAGTGCCTTGTTCAATTTTGGAGTACTTGCGACAGGATTTGATGTTCCCAGCGTCGATAGCATTGTCATCGCTAGGCCTACGAAGTCGAGAATCCTGTACAGTCAGATGATCGGGAGAGGGGTTCGGGGTAGTGCGGTCGGAGGAACCCCTCTTTGCAAGGTGTACGATGTGGACGAGAACTTGAACAGGTTCGCCGGGCTGGAAGAGCTTTTTGGCTCTTTTTCCGCCAGTTGGAAATAGGCTCAGGTGCGTGAGAATCTCCCCGGCTTCGGATCCGGAGGGCACTGCTGGGCTAGGTCTTTATCAAACCCGAGGTCAGGGCGGCGGGCGCGGGGGCCTGCGGGGGCGTGTCGATCGGGACTGTGGTGTTCATGCGCCGCAGCATGCGCTTCGACGGGCACCGCGACTAGATGGGCTCACCGGACGCGTACCCCTAGGTGGCCAGAAGATGGAGATATCTCCAAGCCGGCCGGTTACTGGTTGTTCGCTTGAACTCGGACTCGGACTCGCGAGTTTGGCAACTAGAGCTTGGCGCGAGCGGCTAGGGCCCTAAATAGTGGCCACTCCACTTTCTGGACCGGCATCGAGCCGTTTGGCTGAATGGCGATACTCTCGATTCGCTCACTGCGGTGCGATCTGACGAAGTACATCCAGGCGCAGCCTCCAAACGTGAACAGGTAGAACCTATGCCCCCAGAGTTTCCCCTTGTGCGGCGAACTCACAAAATCCCACCAGATTCCGCCGCCTTCAGGGTTACGGATTGCCGTGCAGACGATCGGATACTCGTGAGACTCACCAGCATCCGTCGATCTGATCATCTCCTTAATGCGACGCCTGTGCTTGTCACCCAGCTGGACATTGGAGAAACCAGACCTCGTCGCGAGATCGGCCCGGAGGAGCACGCTGTGATGAAAGAGCTTGAATCTGGCAGCCTCAGGGATCTGGAGCATCGAAGAATCCTGTGTCTCAAGCGGTGCCAGGGGCTTGTCATCAAACCAGAACTCCTTGAACCCTCTCTCGTATTCGTCATTCAGGGATTGCTCACAATTGCGGCACAACATGGGCTCGCTGAAGCCCTTTTGGAATTTCCGAGCTCGCCCCGGATCTAGGGGGTCAAAGACGACTCCCTTGTGATTCTCATCGTAGATAGGCTTGTATGCGAACTCGGGAAGGACATGCGAATTCTGCAGCGGCTGATTATCGCCACAAAGCCGACAAGGGGTGACTTCAAGCGCCATTCCAGAAACTACAGCTCCTCCCATGCACGGGCTGGGTTCATGATTGCCTTCTCGTGGTCACCATGGGACATGGCGCCGCATCTCACCAGGGTGACGATTGGCCGAGGCGGCGAGTAGAGAGCGCAATGGTACTGGCGCGCCCGGCAGGACTTGAACCTGCTACCTCCGGTTTAGGAAACCGATGCTCTGTCCAGATGAGCTACGGGCGCTCGGACGGGAGGGTAGCACAGGGGGGGGGGAGTGGTCCGGTCCGGGTACATAGGTAACACCCGGGGCCAGGGCCACAGCGACGAGTTGACGAGTGGAACCCTCGTGACCCGCCGGATCGTGGGCCAGGCAGATGTCGGCGGGCCCGGAATCGGTCGGGGGGGTGGTACACGCCACAGTTGGGGTGGATCTCCAGCATGTGCGGGGTGCCGAAACGGCGGGTATTCTGGACCTCTGTACAGCTCTCATCACCACTTTCTCCCCAGGGGAACCCAGATGACAGGCAAGGAGGCTCGCGAACGAATGCACTCGGTAGGGGCGCAGAGCCGAGCCTGCGTCGTCACCGTACTCCCACCACTAGCGCTAAGTCAGGCACAACGATGACCTGGGTACGAGCCGCCGCGCGCTCCGCAGTCCGTGGGTTCTATTGCGTTGGGATGTACACCGGGCTTCGAGCTCTGCTCAACCGTGCGCGGAGCAGGAAGCGTTCTTTGGGTGCTCAGATACGGAGCCTGAATGGGATCCGGCTTTCATCGCAGCGGCTTGGGCAGCTACTCCTGCGAGTTCACGGGCGCGATCGTCCGGCGGGGACCCCGGAGCAGGCGCGGTTCGGAATGATCTCCCTGCAGCAGGTTCGGCCGACCATTGGCCGGGCCGCTTACCGCTGGATTTGCTGGACCAGCCATCTGGGTTGTGGGCACGTGGAGGTGGCGTTCTACGAGGAAGGGGGCCTGGTGACGTTCTACGCGGTTCGCAACATGGCCAGGGCCAATGCCGTTCGACTGGGGTGCACGAAGATGGCCGCCAGGTTGCGGCTCGCGCCCAGGCATGAGGATGCGCTGGTGCTGACCGAAGTGTCGCGGCTGTTGAGTCTGGCGGGGATGAAGACACGGCAGGCCCAACCTGAGGAATGTCTGCGGCTGGCGCTCAACCGACGATTGGCCAGGGGCGGCAGGCTCGGGGATGTGCGGCGGCGGATTTATCGCAAGTACGAGAAGCTCCATATGCAGATGAGTGCCGTGCACGGGCAGATCCTGTGAGGGGGTCTCGGATACGGAGGCATCTGGCGGCCCAGCGCGCTCTATCGAGAAGGTGGTACCACGCAAGCTCGCTCTGACGTCGGCGGCTAGGCTTCGCTGGCTTTGGGGGCACCCGGGGGAGACAGTTCATTGCGCCTGTAGCCTCCGGAGAGACAGACACCTTCTGGTCCGAGAGGGGCGGTCGTCACCCCTTGGCATCCATGCCTGTTCACAGGTGGCTCGGTATCTGGGGAAAGACAATTCGCCAACTGGCCGCGGTTCGGGTAGGACCGTACGTCCCCGCCACGTTGGTGCGGCGGGGAGAGCGTCTCCGTATCACCCACTCCACCACCCCGCCATGAAACTTCTGCTCCCGCTTCTCACCGCCGGGCTCGCCCTGGGTCTTGTTGTCCACGATCCGTTCCAGGATGCAACTGCTGAGACCCAACCCGTCGCAGGTTCGGTACACATGCTGACCGGCCGGGGCGGCAACATCGGCCTGAGTATCGGCGACGACGGTGTCTTGATGGTCGACGATCAGTTC